>Ga0307995_1000884_pt1 | contig 19441 bp, 23 predicted proteins | sample EllFjometagen262_FD_203132 | JGI IMG/M metagenome (GOLD analysis project Ga0307995, IMG submission 203132) | Marine microbial communities from Ellis Fjord, Antarctic Ocean - #262 | ecosystem: Environmental > Aquatic > Marine > Unclassified | place: Southern Ocean | collected 2014-11-02
CATGTTCATAACTGCTGTGTACTCTAAGGTACCAAACATTCCTTCCCAGGCCTGTGCAAAACTTTCTTTATCATCCATCTTTGTTTTAATGCGATGCTCGGTTATAACAGGACGTAACTGTCCTACTATAGTTGCTGGGTCCATGTTAAGTGCGCGGATAACACTTGGATATAGACTGTTTAAATCGATACTACCAATCCAATCATGTAGTCCTTTCTTCGGAAATGCAACATAAGCCCCCGCTGCCGATGTTCTTTCATTCTCGTCTCTATGTGTTTTATTGGGAACAATAAGACCTTGCTCGTGTGCTTCGTTGATAATTGCCTGTTCCGTCACTGCAACCGCGCCCATTGTGGTAGCGAGTAACACTGTATTAGCGTGTGCTAACTCGTTACTTAGGTCAATAAATTTTAGCTTATCATCTAGCTTCTTGAGTAGCAATGTATCCTGTCTGTTATACTCAATAAACTTCTTGAAGTCTTGATTATATAATTGATCAAGTGTTCCTTCATATTGAGTCTTATGCTCGTCAAGTTCGTATTCACCAATAGCATCCAGTGCATAACTGTGACGTTCTTCATAGGTATACTTGCGATACAATTGCATATAATCCAAATGCTGCCGACCAATTAGGTCGTATGTCTGTTGTTTGGATCCAAAACGTTCAAACTCACGTTCCTTGGGAAATTGTCCCCATAAACAAAACTTACGGGTGTCATCTTTGCTGAGTACTCTAACTGTACGGTTAACAGTATAGGGAATATCATACCCTTCACTGTTCCAACCACTTAGTATGTCCGCGTCATCAATTAACTGTAGGAATGTTTCTAGCATTTCACCTTCACTAGTAAACAAGAATGTGTTCTCAAAATCCAATACACTTTCTTTGGCAGTTTCCATACTCATACTCTTGGGAGGAATTGCCAGTGTAATAAGTTGGTCCAACCAATCCAAATATACAGTAATTGCAGTAATCATATTGAAAGGATCACTTGGGTCACTATATCCACGCACAGGATCAAAATCAACTTCAATATCAAAAAAGCATGTTTGGAGTTTAGGAGAATCCACGCCTAAGTAATTGTCTGCTAGGCACCTGAACACAGGATTAATATCACTTTCCCACAGTCCTTTCTTACCATGCATCTTTACTTCTTTGTGGAACTCTTTGCCGTTGCGTGTACTAAATCGAGCCACGGGATTGCCGTAAATTGTCTTAAACTTGCCGCGTGGGTCATTGTAATAGAACACGTAGTTGGCAGGAAACTCTCTATACTCTCTCCTGCCGTCTACACGTTCTACTACGTTAATTTTATCACGCTGTCTGTCAAAGTGTGCGTCTACGTACATCTAGGAGATTTTACCCACCGTTGCTAGGATATTCTCAAGTTCAGCAAGATCATCACTATGGCGTGCAAAGTCTGCCTTGTACGCTGTGCGCACAGCCTTCTTAAGAACGGCCGGCTTGATCATCATTTCTTCAGCAATGGCTTTAACAGTATCGTTTAGGCCCTCTGATAGGTCATCCACTTCCTGCATTACTGTAATGCCTTCATTAATAAGTGTAGTTAGTTTAGCTTTGTCTTCTTGGCTAAACACACGGTCGCCGGCAGTACTAAATGTTTCGTCGCTCATTATTATCTCCTTGTAAGTTTATAATGTATTATATACTGTATTTACAGAGTAGTCAACCGAGTTAGTAAAATTTCACGTATTAGAAGTCTACACGACTTGTTGGTTGGGGAGATATGTTGGTGCCCAGGTAGGGCAGTGTTTTGCGACCATCTGCGAAGGTTACGTTATAGTACAGATTTTGTTGGAATCACCCCAGCAAAGTGGTTCTTTTTACTCATTATTTTGTGCCGATTTTGCCGAGTGGAGTAAATGACACTACTAACCAAAGTAAGCCAGTAGCAACACCAGTCATTAATGCTTCTGTTGTATCGCCTACAAAATGTGATGGGTGCATATTGTAATCAACAAGCACAGTTACTAACGCAACTAATCCTGCCATTGAGTAAGCATTATCTCTAATTGCTTTAGTCTTGATACTGAATGAAAGTACTACTAAAATCAAACCTACTAGACCTGCTGTCTTTAGTGCGGTCATCCAGTGCATTAGTGCTATTGCTGATACATTGCCTTGGACCATTAGCATAAGACATGCTGGCGTAACCTTTGCTATTGCTTGCCCAAACAATGCTAATTTAGTAGATATTGCTGTGTACAATTGTGTATTTTCAAGCACAGTTATTCCTTAAATTATATATCTGTATTTATTAATACGTATGGGTTAGTCAACAGTGCAACGTGATACAATAGTGTCTACGTGACTTTGTACGTAGTCATGTTCAGTTTCTAATCCCATCATCCCTGCCATATCCATTATTTGATCGGCAACAATCTGTGCCATTACTGCATCTTCTGTAGTATGTGCACGATCGGGATCTTTCTCAAGATAAAATAGTACGTCATGTAGTTTAGCTGTACGCTCTAGTTGTTCGTTGCTTTCGATTGAAAGGTGTTTATATAATGATGTTGCATGCTGACAAATGTCAAAATGGCGTGTCTTGTAGTCACCCACAATAACTTCATCTTTATTATCTTCGTAATCATCACTGCCCATCATTGGAGCATCCATAGCCGGCATATCGTCGTTATATTCGCTAACGGCTTCTTCTCTTATACTAATTAGCTTCTGATGTATAGCATGGATATCCGAGTATACTGGATGCAATTTACTATCCATTAGTTTACTCCTCGTCCTCGTGACTCATTGGTTGCGAATACATGTGTGCTTCTTCTAGTGATTTCATGGCTTCTTCCAACTTTTGATTTGCATCAGCAACATAGCTTGGGTCGCCACCTTCACGTTCTACCATTTTAACTAGTACACCGCCATCTCCGGTGATCTTGGTTAGTCGGTTCATCATCCCAAACATACGGTCGAAACTAGTACTAATAGCACTAGCTGTACTTGTGCCTTCTTCAACTGCACTAGTAATACTACCTAGATCAGAACCTTGTGCAACTTCACTCTTAAGGAAGTCCGCATAACGTGATTTAATGTCTGCAACAACATCTTCATCAAGGTCAACTTCTTTTGCTTTAGCAGCAACTTTGCCTTTCTTTTCACTAGCGGCCTTCTTCATTGGCTCTTCTGTGTCGCCATCATTGTCTAAGTCTAGGAAGTCTGGTTTATCAGCTTCACCAATTATGTCAAATTTATGAAGTATATTAGCAGTATCTTTGACGCCATTAACTGCTTCACTAGCTGTCTGAGTATATGGAGTACCTTCTACAGACTCCGCTAATACAGTGTTGTCTGATATTGAATTTAGTTTTGCAACTAAATCTTTAAAATTATTATCGCTCATTAGGTTGTACTCCAATCTGAAAATTTACTCTCTAATACCTTAGACTCTTTTGTTACTTTACTCGACTTCGGTTTCGCCGGCACCATCTTTTGTCCAGGAAAGCCTCTTGTAATAGGCTCACTAACGTCAGGATCAATTCCGCCCTTGCCGTCTGGCGCAGGTGCACCACCAGAAGTGCTATTTGGTATATCTTTTTTTACTTTAAAATCGTTATCAATAAGGTCACCAATGGGATCATCTTTTTTTACTACTTTGTCTTCAGTAGCAAGATCAAATGCTATACTATCCATGGCATCATCCTGCGCCTCTGGTTCTTGTTGGTATTCCAAATGATGCTTAACACTGCCAATATAGTCAGCCGCTTTAGTAATCTTTGCTTGTACCCAACCTTCTAGTCCCTGCTCTTCGCTTATGCCTTTGAGCATGTCGTGTAGTTGAATGCTGTACTTTGCTAATTTGTATAGATCAGCTCTCGCCATCTGAACTTCGTGATCTTGTTCAACACGATTGGCCATGTCGCCTAGTTGACCTTCGGTAATTATGTTGTCAAGTTTATCTAAAATATCTTTCATAGTAGTTCCTATACCTTCTTATACAAACGTTTTTTAATGCCTGCATCAGTAAGTAGATGCATACATTTTGATTCCTGCAATGCCACCACTGCAACCTCTTTTGGGATCTTTCCATGCACAAAGCTCTCAATAACTTTTTCAAGCATTGCTGTCTTTTTAGCAGTAGACACTTCGGTGCAATCTCGTAAACTTCGCATACCATCGCGTGATTCTAATTTAGGTTTAGTAAACTTTTTACTAGCCATTTGTGTTTGTCTAGGCTGGGTCATGTTTAACCCTAACTTTGGTATTGCCTTGTTTTTTGGTTTGCCAGGTGGAGTAGCTGCTGGTCCTGCTGGTATCGCCGGTTCGTCTATTTTTGGTATTGTCTTGTTCGTTGCAGCTGGTCCTGCTGGTACTGCTGGATTACTCTTTGGTTTTGCCTTGTTCGTTGCAGCTGGTCCTGCTGGTATCGCCGGTTCGTCTATTTTTGGTATTGCCTTGTTCGTTGCAGCTGGTCCTGCTGGTACTGCTGGATTACTCTTTGGTTTTGTCTTGTTCGTTGCAGCTGGCTTATCTAACGGTTTAGATGTACCAAGCCCCAATTGATCCCATACATCACCCCTCCAGTTTAATCCCAGGAATTGATCATCATCAAGCCAATCTCCGCTCTTTACTGGTGGCTTTTTTCCTTTTGTAATTCTGCTTGCCTGTCCTGCTGCTACAGCTGGATCGGGATTTGGTGCTGGAGTAGCTGGTGCTGTACTAAACTTTTTCATAGCAGCTTTAGTGGCAGGGCCCATAAGTCCGTCTGCGTCAATTTTAGCACCACGTTTAATTAATTCTTTTTGCATTGCTAATGTCTTATCATAATCTCTTGTATTATAAGCAGCTGCTTTAACTTTCCCCGTTGGTGTCTTGCCTGCAGCTTTTTCCTTAGCTAATGCGGCTTTAATCATTGGATCATCAGCTGGATCACTATCAGCGCCTATGACAGGAATGTCGGCTTTTGGTGTTGGCTTCACAAACATACCAGTGCTCATGTCTTCAACACCATCAGCGCCTGTATAGTCACCTTTTTTAGTTGCTAATGGATTCTTGCCATTTTCCGCTTTTTTTGGTTCCGCTTTTTTTGGTTCCGCTTCGTTTGGGTCTTTCCATGCAGCGGCAGCAGCTTTAACTTCTGGGGTTTTTGATGCAGCATTTGCTTTGAATATGTCCTGCATATCCTTTGCATATTCTTCTCTCTCGCCGCCTAAAATATCCGTAGTATCTGAAAGTTGATCTGTAAATTGTTGCAATTTAATTGGTGGCACTAGTCCTAGGCCAGCTAACTTTTTAGCATCTTCCATGGATCCGTTTGCAGCAGTTGAAGTTATTGGTTCACCATTTTCATCAGTGTCGTTATACTCAAAGTCGCCAGTCTCTGGGTTATACATTCCTGGGAGATCATTGTCTGCGGCAAACTTAGCCAGCACATCTGAATTTTCTCTTTGTCTATTACCTTTATCCCACCAGCCTTCATCTGCTGCCTTAGGTTTTAAGGTTTTGAGCAAAGCGGCGTATTTGGCTTGCAACTCTTTATTGTTCGGAGCTTCACTTACGATGTTAAATTCATATAATTTCATGTTTATATTCCCTAGGACTTAATAATATATAGTATTTATGCGCATTGCATGTCTACACTCGTTTAATAACACTGCCCATTATGTTATTATCAACATCTAATGCGTTCTTTGTAGTCCCATTTGGGTTCAATATTTGTGGTGCTTTTGGGATACCATTCTTATCTGTTTTTACCTTGCTCTTAGCCTGCATTGGATTAGCAACTGTTGCAATGTTTCCACTGCCTGTCGCACCGCCACTCGCTGATTCAAGTACTTCATGTATCTTCATTAACTAACTCCAAATTATCATAACTAAACGTTACGCCTGGTGTAACACTCTCTAGCCTTACATTTGCTTCTGTTGTGTCTAAGAATCCAGTAAATTTATAATGACTAAACTTACGATCAGGTATATCATAGTCGCGTTCTGTCATAAGCTCATCATTTACCCACACTCTATACGCAGGGGTATTCGTATAATCACTACAATTGATGTCAAATGTTAATTTCATTTACTGTCTTTCATATTAAAAGCAACACTAACTTGCCTAGCTAACTTTGTGCCGCGCTGACGTTCGTCTTTGCGATCACTCGTTTTCATTTTTTTTGCCTTAGCACGTAACTGCTTGAGTTCAGTTTTACTTAAATCATCACATGCATCTTTTCCCAGATAGTGTGCTGCTTTACGTTTTAAACTGCCTGGTCGGCTACCAGGGTTTGTGTGTCCTTGCAAACTTTCTACAAGTTCGTTAAGTTCTTTAATACATCGTTGCAACTGTTCATCATACATTTTTTCCTCTGTTGTGTTTAAGTGTGAGTTAATTAGGGTTTTCATCTTATTTCTCCCTAGGTTTGATGATATCTTAGTTTTTATTTGTAGCTTGAGTCTCCATCCCTTGGGATTATTGACCAACGGCCGAATAGACGTACTGCATAGTATGCGGCTGATATTTTCCATTTTGGTACTGATGGGCTTGCATCTATCATTGCTTGCTTGAATATAGTATCAGCAGCTTTTTTTGCGGCGTTAACTATGTCCATATCAGGACCAGACAACAAGCCACGACCTTTGCCACGATACTGACGTATACGCAGATATAATAGATCATGTATAATAGCTGCTCTTGCTACATCCCATGGAGCAACAATATTCCATAATAATCTCGGAGTACTTGCAAGGTCAGTAGTAAACCCTTTTTTGCATTTTATTTTGTGAGCATCAATAGCAACACCAACTAGAGCTAACGCTGACATATCTATATCTGTGTTCTGATAACTTAACGCTCTAGATAATACCCATTTCTTAGGTGGCGTAAACTCTGCTTCTATTTTATTATTGAATGTTCCCATTGAACAACTCTCCTAATACTCCAGTTTCCCTGGAGTGCTTTTCTTAATTTTTAACGTCTTATGTGGTGATATAAGAACGGTCATACCATTACTTATTGGTACTCCGATACTGCCTCGTTCATTCATCTGTCCTTCTGATATTCCGAGAATTGGTGGACGACCATCTTTGTCTACCTTGAATCCAAACTTGCTTGCCTGCACTTTAATTTCGTTTGGTCCTACGTCAGGCGTTGTATTAACGCCTTTGACAATACGTCCGTATTCTGTTAATGTACTTGCGTCTATTAACCACACTTTAGCGGTACCTTGTGTACTTATAAGTCCTATTAGTCTAGTATTACCAGCAACCAACTCTAGTGTACCATCAGGTTGTTTTACTACTATAGGCATTTCAACTTTGCCACTAGACATCGCTTTTTTAAGTCTTGCAACTTTGTCTGGCTCTAGGTCATCTAACGACTCACTACCATCTGCACCTGTGTTACCGATTTTCTTAACACTGTCCTTAGTAACCCTAACTATTTTACCAGTCTTAGCAAGTTCTATCCAGCCATCATGTCCTAGTTTTTCTAAGTAAGGATAGCGATTTGCTTCTTCCCATTCTACATTAAACTGTGGATTAACATAACTAACCTGTTCGTTCATACCAGCATGCATTGCCGCCTTTGGTTTTACTTTTGGCAGTAGAACCTCTTGTTTTGGGGTTTTTGGTGCTACAACTAGGTCTTTCTTTTGATTAACGGCGCCCTGTGCTTTTTTTCTAGAGTTATATATTTTTTTACCATATTTCCAACCTTTTCCAACTACTTTAGCGACCGGTCCGCCAATAATTGTGACCGCGGCATCTGTTCCTACGGTTTTAGCAACATCAGTCCCAGATATTTCTCCTCGGTCATATGCTTGTTTCATTTGCCATGCGTCATATGCTGTCAAAGCCGCGCCGGCCCCCATAATAGCTAAAGGTATGAATTCATCTAATTGTTGTTTAGATTCTGTAATTTCATGTATTTTCATTAGGTACATCTTCTTTCATACCAGCATGCATTGCCGCCATGTGTTTCTTATACTTTTTTGTTCCTTTTTTGTGTGGACTACCGGCCTCGGTAACTTTTATCATACCTGACTGTACGCTCTTGTCTGCTAGGCTAAGTTGTGTGGTTTGTCTTGGATCTTCTGGATTACCTAGTGTAACAGTAGAACCTTGTACGTCTACTAAAATATACTGCACTTCGTTCAGTTGTACTTTGTTACCTAATATACTTTGCTTTGCTTCGTTTGCGGCTTGGGCAATACTTGGATCTAACATTTCTAAACCTGCAGATGTAGCCATACCTATCACGCCTAGTAGTTTACCATACTTTCCATATTTTTTGGCGGCCTTTGATCCTGACTTTAACAGATCATTTACTTTTGCAATTAGTTTTTTCTTTTGCGACGGATCTAACTTGTTTATATCAACATTCTTAAGTGCTTTATTAACGTTGTCCATGCCAGGAGTACGTGGATTTCTTTTAATTGTTTGCCCTCTATGCCCGCCCATGTCGCGTAGTTCTGAAGGAGATGCGCCAATTGCATCATTTGCAGCCTTTGATCTGGGAATTTTGCTTGCAGGCACTGCAGGCACATGTATTTTACCTTTATTTAATAAATTTTGTTTTTTCTGTAATGCTAGTTCTTGTTTATATACAGATTGGGTAGAGTCACCTGCCGCAACTTTACCTGAAAAACTCTGAGGTTGTACTACTCTGCCTGTTCGATCTGGATAGCCACGACCGGGGCCTGCGCCTTGTGCACCTGGTATATTTGTGTTGGGTGGTATTTTATCCACTTCATTTATGATATCTTTTATTCTCATAGTACTACCTTTCTCTTTCTTATGTGTACTCTTACCTTCTACAACATCTGCGAGATTTTTTAGCAAGTCTTCTTTGCTTGCTTTAAAACGAGATTGTTGCCATATTTGTTTTAACTGGGCAAGATGGGTGCCCATGTTTGGTCCTGACTTAATTCCGAGAGCAATTAGATCCTTGCCAGTTACTGGAAAGTCAGGAACACTAATAGTCTTCAAGTTTACATTCTGTAATGTGGCAAGTGCTTGAATATATACATCAGGAATGCCATCTGCTACAAAGTTTTCTGCTCGGGTTTGATCAATTTTGGTTACCTTATTCTCAATGAGAAACGTTAACAAGGCGTTATCGTTGTTGCTTAGTCTCCACTTAGAGCCTAAACTAGCATCGCTTGTGATGTTTGCTAGGGCAATAATAGGATTATCAAACTGCTTAGGTGTGCCCGTAATATCTAATCCTATGTACTTTGCAACACCCGTTTTACCTAGCCAACTAACTGCGACTGCCATGCTAGGACTTACTAGCAATTTTGATACTTCCTGCCATATACGCTCGGCACTTACTTGTGTCAATCCCTTTGCATTTTTAGCAATAACATCAATTATTTCTTTATCAAATGTCGGGGTATCCAATTTTGCTTGAAAACGGAAGTACCTTAATATACGTAAATAATCTTCTTGTATACGTGCTTCAGGATCACCAACAAACTTACTTACTTTATTTTGCAGATCATCCATGCCACCAAAGTAGTCATGTACGTTGCCTTCCATATCTAAGCTCATAGCATTGTATGTTAGGTCTCTACGTTTAGCATCTTCTTCCCAACTGCGAACAAACTCTACTTCAGCATGCCGTCCGTCGGTAGTTTTATCTGCTCTTAAGGTGGTAATCTCGTATGGTTCATTGTCAATTACTGCGGTTATTGTACCATGTTCAATGCCAGTAGGAATATGTCTAATGCCTGCACTGTCAAACATGGCTTGCATCTCTGTTGGTGTTGCATCTGTAGCTAAGTCAATATCCTTAGGTGTTTTGCCTAATGCTACATCTCGTACAGCTCCACCTACAATTCTTATTTCATAACCATTCTTTGCAAATAGCTTGCCAAGTGTTACTACTGTATCGTCAAGCATGTTAGGAAGGTTTAATGTGTCTGCTTCGTTCGTAAGCATTACCTTCTTTACACGACTTTCGGTATTAACAATCTCTTTGATCCATGTTATGCCTTCTTCTGTGGGCATTAACTTCTTTACCCGGCCTTTAAATATTTGCTGATCGCCTTTGTCTGTCACTGCTATTGGTTGGTTATTCTTATCTTTAGTAAAGTCTTTTATTGTTGCTTTCCGGTTCTTAAACTTGCCCACCATTAGTTCATCACCAGTCTCTAAGTCTGGGAGATCTAATTTTGCTTCGTCTACGTTTACTGGGTTAGTGGCATACTCTTCGCCCTTAACATTAGTCTGGTATTTTTTTCCGTTGTAAGTAAACTCGCCACCAGGGCCGCCATGTTTTTTTCTTGCCGCCTTAAATACGTCACCGAATGAGGTTGGATTAGGTGGAACAAATGCAGGTGCATCAGTTGCAAAATTAATATGGTCACTTGCATCAGCATATCTTATATTATCGTCAGTTGACCCCGTTGGCTTAGGGTTGTACCAATCAGGCTTTTTCGTGGGTGGGTCATATATCGTTGGTTCTTGTTTTGGTACACTCCCTGCACTTGCTACCTGTGTCTGTTGGTTATTAATTCCGTCGTATCGGTTAATGCCTGCTTTAGCAGCACCATACCATGGTTTCCAACCAACATGGCTAGCCTTTTTCATAGCAAAGTCAATTTGTTGCTTGATGCTATCAGGATCATTAGATTGAGATAACTTTTTGCCGTACTTTTTTTCCCACTCGTTTCCTAAACCACCACCAGTATACAACTGGAAAGGACCATAACTTGCTTCTCTGCCACCAGCACTTCCCTTGCCATCTCTTTTAATATTGCTTTGGTAATGCATGCCACCCTCGCTGCGCCAAACCTTTAGTGCAACACTGGGGTCAATGCCATGTTTTTTAGCAGACTTAGTAATTTCCCGTTCCATCTCACTGCGGGTAAAGCCTTTAGCGTATTCATTAAGTGATTGTCTTTTACTGCCAAACTCTTGTTTAATATAATCTATTTGCTCAACAATGTGCCGTGTTACTGATGGATCAATAGTGCGGATCTGATTAAGTCTGCGTAGTGTTTCTAGTACGCTGTTCACTCTCTCTAATATATTCATACCAGAGCGGACCTTATCATACATTGCCTGCGCTACATCTGGATTAGGGACGCCTTGGGTAAACGATGCTAAATCACCTGCACTTGCAGCGGCTCTCATCTTACTTGCACTCATGCCTTCTGCGCCATCCGCATCAGGATCACGTTGCCCAGCACTAACTACGTGTATGTCGTCAAACTCATACATATCATCATGTCCATTATACTGGATAGCTAATTTTGTAAATTGTTCTACTCTATCGCTGCCAGCGACATATATAAGACGATTATAACCCAAACTGTTGACATATTTAATAGCGTCAAAGAACGTGCGCACTTGGGTATTACCCACAGTTACTTCTGGGAAAAACGCTTTAGCAAAGCCAGCTTTTTCTTCAAAACTCAATGGATCAGTGGCTGGTTTTTGTGTATGGCTTAGGAATAAGAACGGATCACCCGCTTGAGCCAACATAGCGTCAACGAGCTTACGATGCCCAATAGTTGGGGGATTCATCCGCCCAAAGGCTACAACTGCTGTTTTTTGTTGTGCTTCAAATATGTCATTTATGCGCATACAGTATTTATAAGTTCTGTAATAACCATATGTAAACTGGTGCTGCTAGTGGCAACGTCCATTTAGCTTTAATACTGAAGTCTAGACAGTTTTCTGTGGCGATATCGTCTTCTAAATACTTCTCTGACGGATCGACGATTAGCTCGCATAAATTATATATTACCTCACCTAACCTAATATCATCCACAACAATATCAATAATAGTCAATACACTTGCATTTGTTGGAAAACCAGCACTGTCTAATTTATATTTTTTAGCATCATTGCCTTCAAAATCAATTACTAGATAAAAATCAGTGTCTTGTGCCACTTTTGCTGTAAATTCAATTACGTCAGTGTCTATTACTTTTCCTGACCAGTATGTGGTATCTGCTACACTTATTGATATTGGAGGATAGCCATCAGGCCCTTGAGTGCATTCTAAGTTTATTTTAAATGTAATTTCTTCCATTATATATCCTTTAGTAACTCTGGATCACCCTGAAAACGCCAGTACCCAGTGTGTGTTAAGTTAATAGTCTTGTCAACCCAAATACTATATCCTGCTTTTGTAACACTACGGCAAAAACTCCAGTCTTCAGTAAGGTACTGTCCGGTATCGTCTACTGTGCAATTGAAGAAGTCGTATTGATGACTATTAGTCCCGCCATCTAATCCAATATTATCATGGTACTTGGTAGCACCCAATTTAATTAGAGTTTCAAATACTTCACGCTTAATAAGCATAAACCCTGTGCCAGCAGTATCTACCTCCACAAGGCCGGCCTTTATCTCCGAATTTGGATCCGTAGGCAACACATTAACAACATACTTGGCTGGCATTGTCTTTTGAGGATATGCGCCACAGGCAACACCTACATCAGCTGAAACTAGTTTTACAACATCAGTAGGATCCCACCCAATGTCAGCGTCTACAAACATTAAATGTGTGGCGTCACCCGCTAGAAACTTTGCAGCACAACTGTTGCGCCCTCTGTTGATGTTACTCTCATTGCTAAGTGTGTCAACAACAAAGTCAAGGTTGTTCTGCATAGCCATTATAGTCCATTGCATATAACTTGAGAAACATACTTCGTTAATCTGGCCGCCAAAGCAGGGTGTGGCGAAATGCACTTTCATACTAATACTCCAATTTTTTTAGATAGTTGTTTATTCGTTGCGTCTTAGGTTTGATAAAGTGTTTTTGGTTGTATTCTAATGTTTCTTTCATCGCCGCTTGCATACCCATATGTTCTTTATTAGTGCGATTTGCGAGACTAAAACATAGTGTTATGAGCTCTCTCATACGATCAATATCATTAGTTATATCGTCGTATTGTTCATCGATAATATCACTAAATGACTGGTATCCAAGTTGTTTAAGCATTTTTACACTACCTGTATTGCCCACAATAATAAACGGTTGCATGTTAAGTATAGGTTTAAAAGTTTTTTCTGTTAGAAATATAGTGTTTTGCTTAAAATGCGTCTCAACTACGATGTTCCAATATGCATTTGTATAAAAATCTTTATTAATTAACTTGTGATTATTGTGGTCTGCATCTAATAATTCATCTACTTTATATGGTATTTTAAGTTCAAAGGCGGCTGTGTTGGATTTTAAATCGCTATCTAATGCTTCCCAGTCATCTATGATTTCTGCGTCCTGAGCTGATGTCTCATATTGATAACCTGTATAACTGAAATAACTATTATTCCACATATTTAGACTATCCATCGTACTACAAAATACTTTCCGCCACACTTTGTCTGCTCTGTTTAAACAAGTAAACAACTTATCACGTGATTGCAAGTTAATTTCTTCTACAAAATCATTTTTGAAACTATGCAAATATCTGTAATATAATTCATCATCTGGAAAGTAAACAAATGGGTGTTCGTCTCCAATAAGACCGTTAGATGTGGTAAACTTAATATTTTCCATGCTTACATTGTGATGTACAACTTGTTTGTGTAAACTATCTAGAATTTCAACCGTTGGGTCATCTCCCTCGCTATAGTAGAACAATACTTTAAGTCTTGCCTGCTTTAGCAACTGTAAGCTATATGGGTCCATTAATCCTAGGTAGTCTATATTCGGATCATAAAAGTTTAAATTTATTGGATAGTAGCCAGGTGGCTCCCATATATCAGTAACTAGGCAGGCTTGTTGTGGTATACAGTCTAATAGACAGTAGCGTAAAAAGCGGAACTCATAAGCATAGGGCTCAGTAATACATAGATTCCACCAAGCAGTACTATCTGGTACAAGAGTGTCATCTTTAATAAGATTGGGTAAAAAGCCGTGTTTATTCTTACGATCGAATAACCATGTTATTGTCATTAATGACCTAGAATAACTGTATTAATAGTTCCTGATGAGAAGTTGGTAACAGCAATTCTGATCCATACGTAATTGCCTGTGAAGTTTGAAAGGTAGCCGTTAGTAATTGCTGAACTGCCGTCACTGTTAACTACGGTTGTAATGTTAACCCAATCAGATTCTACTGGAGTAGTAGCAAGTGTGGCTTGTATCTTAACTGTTGCAATTAAACTTGTTACACGAGTTTGTATTGTGTGTATGCCGTCTGCAAAGCCATAATATCCGTCACCCTTAACATAGTCACTAGCAAAATCTGCTGATCCGCCGAGATAATTTCCAGTAGCCGCCCCATATGTTGTTGTTGGGAGAATTGTTGTCGTGGTTAACGCTGCCATAATTTACTCTTTAATTACTTCCACTAGTTTGTCTGCACCCGCTAATTCTTGAATCACTACTTCTAAGTTAGCAGTCATTTCTTCGTCTAGCATTGGTGTAATTTCTTCGCTGTCCTTAAGAAGTTTACTAATCTTAATAACAACCATTTCTTCGTTGAGTTGTGCCATAATTGACTCCCTTACAGAAGTATTTATGCAATTTGTTTAGTTGGCATTTGCTCAATTGCAAGAAGCTTGGGTTTCCGTCCTCGTTTTTTCTGAGAACTATTAGCTCCGTCAGGCTTAATTCCGTAACTTTTTGCAAACCTAGTAGGATCCATTCCTTCAATATCAACAATCTGGTCTGCAGCCAGGCGTGGATACCAATGAATATCCTTTATAGCAATGTAACTTCCCTGATGGAAGCCAATTGCGCCTACATTAGCCCGTACTACTGTATTAGTAGTGATTAAGTTGCGCTTGATGAGTTTTGCATATAGATTCTTGTTCATTGTGTGTTTACCTTATCTTTGTGAATGAAAGTATTTTCATGTAGGACATATTCAGCAAATGTGAATATAAATAAATTTTTGAGGTCTAGGTCGCTAAATCTAAAATATGTATGTCCCCTTGTGTTAGGAATACTGTTACTGTATCGACCGGTCCTATTCTGCAAGGTATGTCGTTTTCCTGCGCATATGGCGTCTGTAGTTAATTGATCCATACTAATCCCGCAATGATTATCAATAAAGTTGAGTAACTTTTCCTTGCTAACCCCTGAACTAAGTTTAATTCCCCATTCCCAATCTGTGGGCTTTTGGCGTATTAATGCACTGTCCGCTAGATGTTCTGGAAACCATGATATACCCCAGGGGGTTCCACCAGTATTGAGTACTTGCGTTATTACACTAGCTAGGGTAGTATAACTGTTAGTATAATAGTTAATAACCCAGCGTTCTCGTCTAACTTTATCAAGCTTCTCCTTTGCTTGATCTTTAAGTAACGATACTAGTTTAAAACTTTCTGAGTTAAAATGTGCTTCTAATCTGAGGTTGTATTTCCTATAAAACTTCCTATCATTCAGTTTACTCTCTAACTTATAGTTTAACGCTAATTTCTTTAATTTTGTCGGTGGTTCCATTTATATTATTACTTTTATTAATAAATTTAATAATCAAACTCTGTTTATCAGTAGTTGACCTTACTTTTATTTTACACTGGTTTGATATTTTGTCAACCATTATTGACTTGGCAATAGGTGTTCTTAGGTATTTGTCAATTGCTCTTGCAACTGGCCGTGCGCCCATTTTAGCATCAAAGCCTGCATTAACTAGAGTGTCAATACTTGGCTCATCAACATCAATCACAAATCCCTTAATACGTAGTTGATTTTTTAATTCGTTAACAAATTTGATAACAATCTTTCGTTTTGTAATAGCGTTTAGGCTACCAAACTGCACAACCTCGTCTACGCGGTTACGAAACTCAGGACGGAAGAATTGCTTATATGCTTCTTCCTGGTCACCTTCCCTTGCATTCCGATTAAAGCCGATTGGTTCACGTTCTGCCATTTCTGCACCTAGATTAGTGGTCATAATAACCATTGTATTACGTGCATCAGCTTGTTTGCCGTTAGAACTAGTGATAGTCCCTTCATCCATTAGCTGTAATAGCACATTACTAACATCTGGATGAGCTTTTTCTATTTCATCAAATAATATGATGGAGTTTGGATTCCGTTCGATGTCCTTGATAAGAAGCCCACCGCCTAAGTTGCCATCTTCGAATCCCACATACCCTGGGGGCGCACCAATAAACCGTGCAACACTATGCTTCTCCTGGTATTCGCTCATATCATAACGTAATAGTTTCATATGTAGTTCTGAGCTTAACTGTTTAGCAAGTTCTGTTTTGCCAGTACCTGTTGGGCCAGTAAACACAAATACACCGATTGGGCGAGTGTGTGCTCTTAGGCCGCTCTTGGCTACGTAAACCCTGTCTAATACAGTATTAATGGCTGAATCCTGTCCAAACAACTTGCTTCTAATACGTGTCTCGATGTCTACGATATTCGTATTTTCTGGCTTTTCATCTAATTGATCAATTGGAATGCCTGTTGCCTTACTAAGTTCATATATGATCAACTCTTTAGTAATATACGGATTTTTATTTTCCATACGCCGTTGCCTTGCACAAGAACTATCAATTAGATCAAATGCCTTATCTGGCAATCTCTTATCACGTTGGTATTCAATACTCAATTCAACTGCACTATCGACCGCCTCGGGCGTAATGGTTGCTTTATGAAAGGTCTCGTAGTATTGCATAGTAGCACCAAGTATCTCCTTGGCTACCTTTGCAGTAGGCTCGTCTACAGTAATACGATAGAACCGACGCATTAGTGCACGATCCTTTTCAAATGATTCTGTGTACTCCTCCCATGTTGTACTTGCGACTACTTTGAGTGCACCTTTACTCAGGTATGGTTTAAGGATATTTGCAAAATCAGTGCCACCAGTGCCACCTGCTCCCGCACCCCTAATAGTATGAGCTTCGTCAATGAATAGAATACATTTTTCCTTATCAATAAGAGCTTCTAGTATTTCCTTGACACGTTCTTCAAATTGTCCACGATACTGTGTCCCTGCTAGCAGGCTACCAACTTCTAAGTTATAGACAGTATAATTATTTAAGTAACTGGGCGTATCTTTACGCTGTATTTTCAGTGCAACACCTTCTGCGATAGCAGTCTTACCTACGCCTGGGTCACCTACCATTAATACGTTTGATTTATTCCTGCGTGCAAACGTTTGGAAGATGTCATCCACTATATCATCTCTACCAATAACAGGATCAATCTTGCCCTCGTCAGCTAAGTCGTTCAAGTTAGTGCAATACTCTTCTAATAAGTTGTTGTAATAAATCTCCCGCTCTTCTTTGCGTAATTTCTGTGCATAATTAGTTTGAATAAACCTAATAAACTCTTCTCGCTCTATATTGTACTTTGCAATAAAATACTGACTCATGGTGTTATCCTCGGCCATAATACTCAGTAATATATCAAAATGATTAAGCTGATCTCTACCACTGAATAGTACTTGCGTGTATGCTCTATTAAACACCTTTTCAAGTATATGACCACGTTTAGGTTCTTTATCAGTTTTCTCATAATTGTTTACGTAAGTTTCAATAGCACTTTCCATCTCTGAAACTTGTATACCAAATTCAATAAGAATATCACGAAATTCCTTATCTGAGAGCATTGCTAGAAGAATGTGCTCTGTTGTAACGTATTCATGCTTTTTCTTTCTAGCAATGGTGTCAGCGTTCTGTAAAATACGCTCTATCTTCTTATTGTTTTTCATTGCGTAATTTCCTAATGGTGTTTAGTGTTTTCTTATCTACGTTCGTGGGTACTTTGATTAAAATTACTATTTTTAAATCTCCCCTCATGCCCGTGCGTTTATTGTATAAACCTTTTTGCGGTATTCGCATTACCGTGCCATACTGTGTTCCAGCTGGTATATTAACATCAAAAGATTTATTGTCTATACTTTTTATATTAGCCACTGTACCTATTATAGCATCGAAACTGTCGATTGTATAGTTAATAATTGTGTTGTGACCTTCTATAACCCAGTCATTTATGTCATCAAATTGCAGATTTACAAACAGATTGCCCGGTTGTGAATCTGCGTCACTCCTGTCTCCAAGCTCTGGATATTTGATTATTTCCCCTGGCATGCTACCCATGGGTATAGTAACATTTACTAGTTGCCGCTCGCCAACTATATCCCTAACACTGATGGTTTTTTCATGTTTTGTTAAGTTATCCGCAAGCATTAAATTAACAGCAATATTGATGTCTTTATTCTTATATTGTCTTGTGTAACTTCTGCTACGGGTAAATGGTCCAGTATTACCAAACACGCCTTCTAGGTCATTGAATACTTCGCTGAATATGTCGTGATTTTTGCCATTGATGTTCATGTGTATACCGCCATGCCTGCTAGCTTGATGCATGTGATCGTACTGCTGCCTCTTATTGGGGTCTTTTAATGTGTCATAGGCATCTTGGAGTTGTCTAAACTTATCTGGATCGCCACCGTGATCTGGGTGTATCAGCTTGGCTTTCTTCCGAAAGGCAGACTTTATATCGGATTCATTAGCTGATGTGTCAACGCCGAGAGTACTGTAATGGTCCATATATATAATTATACAAATTTAGACGTTGCTGTGAAGAATTATTTACGGGCCAAGGACGCTGTCATGCCCATATAAGCACGAACGACACCTGCCATTATTTGCCATCCTTCTTACTACTAGAACCAACATAAAGACCAAACCATGCTGCTCCTGCACCTACGATGACACTTACAAATGCACTTTGGGGTGCGGTAGGTTCAGGTAATGCCATGAACCATTCTGTTGTACGCCAGAACATAATACCATATAGAGTAATCAATGCACGAGGCCAGATACGCCACTTATCAATTCTAGAAGAATTGATGTGATTGTACCATGAAGACTCTTCTGTAGTACTTCTATCTACTTCAATTATATTGACCTGATCATTCTTAGTTGCCATTTTCTAGCTCCTCAATTCTATTTGAGTTGTCTTTTATATGTGTGTTATTATTTAGGGGCGTTCGGTCAAAAATTATCTTCTCTAATTTAAGAAAATCGATACGTTCATTCGGCACATATCTCCATACATAATCTCCATCTAGATCACCACCACTTTTAGTGACCCCAAACACGGTCTGTGATATACCTATCTTAACGATTAAGGCACGTTCGCCATCAATAAGAACGTGATCACCCTCTTGGAACTGTTTATTCATTGAAAATGCAATTCCCTTGCTAAATTTCATAGCAAAGTCTTTAATCATAAATGCAATAATAACTATCAGCATCATTCCAATGAATGGCATTAATAATTCTGCTAGGCCTAAAGCAAAGGCGTCTGGGGTTGGTATTTTAGTTGTGGTATTCATAGTACGATTGTTCCTTACGAGGAGATTAGTTCCTAACACTATTTATTTTAAATGGCAGTAGTTTTAACTGAACCTAACGTACTCAAACTCAAAAGAAAGGAGGCTTAAGCCTCCTTTCTTGCTCTATCTTGCTCTATGTTGTCTTAGTATCCGTTGGGTACAATCCAATAATGTATTAGTAGGACAATGCCCATTGATGCACCGAGCCCAA
>Ga0307995_1000885_pt1 | contig 19411 bp, 17 predicted proteins | sample EllFjometagen262_FD_203132 | JGI IMG/M metagenome (GOLD analysis project Ga0307995, IMG submission 203132) | Marine microbial communities from Ellis Fjord, Antarctic Ocean - #262 | ecosystem: Environmental > Aquatic > Marine > Unclassified | place: Southern Ocean | collected 2014-11-02
CTAAACTTCTATCAATTAAGCTATAACTACCGTAATTTCACACCTATTAACTACAGTCAATCTTTGGTCTTTTCTACGGGTGCTCAAGTAGGTGTTGTGGGTGCTTATGGCTCAACGAGTACAACGCCGTTTTTTGCCAACTATTACGCAGGTGGCTTTGGCAGTGTGCGTGGTTTTGCCAACAATTCTCTGGGCCCTAGAAGCCCTTCTAATGGGGAACCAATGGGTGGCCAAATTCTTAGTACTGCCTCTGCAGAGTTAATTTTTCCATTCTTTCGTGACATGCCTTCGGTGCGGACATCATTCTTTGTTGATGTAGGTAACGTACACTCTTCTGGCGACTTCAATCTTGGGGAGCTAAGGGCTTCTGGCGGCCTTAACCTTTCTTGGTTGACGCCTGTGGGGCCGTTGACCTTAGTTGTGGCGAGTCCATTAAAACAAAAAGTTGACGACCTAATCCAATCAACACACATTACTTTAGGCCGTTCGTTCTAACCTGAGCTCACAAGGAATCATCATGAATAAAGTGAAAAAAGTACTCACTGCAGCGGTCTTTGCCATTACCTTAAGTGCCCCGCAATGGGCCATAGCAGAAACCATTGTTGTGCTTAAAGCAGAACAGGCCATGTTTGCTACGGGAAAAGCCATTGCTTTGGGACAACAGCTCTCTGCACAGCTCAAACCTCAAACCATCCGTTACGATGCTATGGGACTGGAATTGCGGACTTTGCAGCAGCGTTTTGAAGCTGATCAGGACCTCATGAGTGGAGATGAAGTACAAAAATTAAAGATAGAAATTCAAGCCCTAAATGCCGAATATCAGCAGCTTCAGCAATACCTAACTAATGTGAAGGCACGGGCAGAACAAGAATTTTTGGCCAGCATGCGCCCTGCGTTGGATAAGGTGCTGCGCCAGTTAATTGCGAAAAATAATATTTCTTTAATCGTAAACGGCAAATCTGTTATTTATAACGCAGCTGGAATAGACATTACTCCGAAAGTTGTTGAGTTGTTGAATTTGGAGCCGTAATTGGGTCACTTAACCTTAGGCGCTATCGCCGAGATCATTGGTGCTAAATTAGAAGGTGACGCAGACTACCCCGTTACCGGCCTAGCTACGTTAGCCTCCGCATTGCCCCATCAAGTGAGCTTTCTGGCAAATATGAAATATGCCAGCCAGCTTGATGTTTGCCAAGCTGGAGCAGTCATTTTGAATGCTGACCAAGCTAAATTTTTTTCTGGGCACTGTTTATTGTTAGATAACCCTTATTTGGGCTATGCCAAGCTATCACAAGAGTTTGCACCCACACCTGATTTTAGTGGTATTGATAAAGGCGCACAAGTTCACCCAACAGCCACCATTGGAAGTGCAGTTAATCTGGCTGCTGGCACAGTGATAGGCCCCTACGCCAAACTTGGCGATGCGGTTTCTATTGGGCCTAATAGTGTTGTAGGTGCTCATTCTAGCATTGGCAAACGAACTAACATTTCTGCTAATGTTACTTTGTATCATGGCGTTGAAGTAGGCGCTTTTTGCATCATTCATAGTGGTGCTGTTATTGGCGCAGATGGTTTTGGATTCGCAAAAGATGGCCCAGACTGGGTTAAAATAGCCCAGCTAGGTGGCGTCACTATAGGTGACCATGTTGAAGTTGGCGCAGGAACGAGCATAGATCGAGGGGCTTTAGATAACACTATCATAGGCTATGGTGTTAAGCTGGATAACCAAGTTCAGATTGCCCATAATGTAGAGCTTGGAGACTATACTGCTATTGCTGGGTGCACTGCTATAGCAGGGAGTACTAAGCTAGGCAAGCATTGTACAATTGCCGGGGCCTGTGGCATTACTGGCCACTTAACCTTGGTCGATGGTGTGCATGTCACCGCTATGTCATTAGTGACGCACTCGATTAGCGAGCCTGGGGCATATTCATCAGGCACAGGTCTAGATAAGAATCAAAAATGGCGACGCAATGCAACGCGTTTTAAACAACTTGACCAGATGGCTAAACGCCTTAAACAATTAGAATTAGAAATGGCACAGCTTCAAAACTGATCAATACCGGAAGCACCACATAAGGAAAGCACGACCATGGTTATGGATGTTAAAGAAATTAGAGAGTATTTACCTCATAGATACCCGTTTTTATTGGTCGATAGAGTCACAGAACTCAATTTGGGTGAATCTATTGTAGCGTACAAAAATGTAACCATTAATGAGCCTTACTTTAACGGTCATTTTCCAGATCATCCTGTGATGCCAGGTGTTTTGATCATCGAAGCCATGGCTCAAGCTGCTGGTATCCTTGGTTTTAAGACAATGGACAAAACCCCACAAGATGGATCCATCTACTATTTTGTTGGTTCTGATAAATTGCGTTTTAAGCGCCCAGTGGTGCCAGGTGATAAGCTCCAACTAGAGGCTTCTATACGATCTGAAAAACGAGGCATCTGGAAGTTTGAATGCCGCGCAAGTGTTGATGGTCAATTGGCTGCTTCTGCAACTATTTTATGCGCAGATAGGAAGGTTTAGTGCCCCAGCCATTGATTCATGCGACCGCAATTATTGATCCCAGCGCCATCATTGCCGCAGATGTGGAAATTGGTCCATATAGTATTGTGGGTGCTGATGTTGAGCTAGGGCCAGGCAGTAAGCTTGAATCCCATGTGGTGCTCAAAGGGCCAACGCGTATCGGATGCAATAATCATATTTTCCAATTCAGTTCCGTAGGCGAAGCCTGCCAAGATATGAAGTACAACGGTGAACCTACTCGCTTGGAAATTGGCGACAACAACGTAATACGTGAAGGATGCACCTTACATCGTGGCACAATCCAAGACGCTGGCGTCACCAAGATTGGTAGTCATAACCTATTGATGGCCAATGTCCATGTCGCCCATGACTGTGTTTTAGGTGATCATATTATTGTGGCTAACAATGTTGCTTTAGCCGGACACGTGCATGTTGGCGATTATGCTATTTTGGGTGGTTTTACTGCTGTGCATCAATTTTGCCATATTGGCCCCCATTGCATGACTGGAGCTGGCAGTGTGGTATTGAAAGACATTCCGGCCTTTGTAATGGCCAATGGCAATTCTGTTTCTCCTCATGGTATGAATACCGAAGGTCTAAAACGTCGCGGTTTTAGTGAGGAAGCTATTAAGGTGTTACGCCAAGCGTATAAAATTATCTACCGTCAAGGGCTAACCCTTGATGCGGCCATTGCACGCTTACATGAAATGTCTGTAGGTGACGATGAACTGTCAGTATTAATCGGCTCTTTGAAAAAGACTAGCCGCGGCATAATTCGCTAGCAGGTTTTCCATGTCCAATAACACTATTGTCATCGTTGCCGGTGAAGCCTCGGGAGATATATTGGGGGCAGGCTTAATGCGTGCGTTGTTAGAGCAACAGCCTGGCCTTAGCTTTGAAGGTATTGGCGGCCCACAAATGATCGCCCTTGGATTCACCAGCCTAGTGCCTATAGAGCGCTTATCGATAATGGGTCTAGTGGAAGTCTTGGGGCGTTTGCCAGAATTGTTATTGCTTCGAAGACGCCTCATTAAGCGCTATACCCACCAGCCACCTCTGGCTATGATTGGTATAGATGCGCCAGACTTTAACCTAGTGTTAGAAACTCAACTCAAAGCCAACAATATTCCTACAGTGCACTATGTCAGCCCATCTGTATGGGCATGGCGCGAAGAGAGGGTTTTTACTGTGGCTAAAGCATGCCACCGAGTGCTAGCCCTATTGCCTTTTGAGCTGCCGTATTATGAGCGGCATCATATTCCTGCGACATTTGTGGGCCACCCCTTAGCAGATGTGATTCCAGGTGGCCTAACTCAACAGCAAGCCAGGAAAGATTTACAACTAAAAGATCAGCCGGTGCTGGCTATATTGCCGGGAAGTCGTGCCATGGAGGTCAAGCAACTGGCGTCAGACTTCTTAGCCGCGGCAGCCCTCTTACAAACCGAAAATCCACAATTGCAATTAGTTCTTGCTGCAGCGAATGGGCAACGAAAACAACAGTTAGACACTTCGTTAAAAGCTCATCCGAATTTAAAGGTGACGGTTGTAGTGGGGGAATCTCATGCAGTCTTAGCAGCTGCAGACGCCGTATTGCTAGCCTCGGGTACAGCGGCCCTAGAAGCCCTATTGTTTGAAAAGCCCATGCTGGTTTGTTACCGCTTAAGCCCTATTAGCTACAGTTTGTTCAGGCGTAAGCTTAAAGTGCCTTTTGTGAGCTTGCCTAACTTGTTGGCTGGCCAAAAAGTAGTTGAAGAGTTATTGCAAGATCAGGTGCAGCCGCAGCTCATTGCTGACCATTTATCAGTGTTATTGTTTGACCAAGAAGCTGCTGAAAAGCAGCGTAGTCAGTTTGCCAATATACGTCAACAATTGGCTTGTGGTGCCGACATTGGTGCGGCTCAAGCTGTGATTGAAGTGATTGCCGAGCAGGGTGAAAGTGCCTCCCTAGGAGGCGAAATATGATCCAAGAGGCAATGACACTTACAATAGTCCCCAGGGTAGGTGTAATTTGTGGTGTTGACGAGGCAGGCCGTGGACCGTTGTTTGGTGATGTGGTGGCAGCAGCGGTCATATTGGATCCAGACAATCCTATCGCAGGATTAGGAGACTCCAAAAAGCTTAGCGAAAAAGTCAGAGAAAGGCTATATGAGCAAATCTATAAACATGCTATCAGCGTTGGTGTAGGCAGAGCTAGTGTCGAAGAGATAGACCAGCTGAATATATTACAGGCCAGCATGCTAGCCATGCAGCGTGCGGTAGAGGGTTTGAGCCTAATGCCAGATTTGGCATTAATTGATGGTAACCGCTGCCCTTCGTTAACCTGTGCAAGTGAAGCCATTATAAAAGGCGATGCCAAAGAGGTTACCATTGGTGCAGCTTCAATTATTGCTAAAGTCACCCGAGATAGGGAAATGCTAGAATGGCACAAACAATACCCTTGTTATGGCCTTGATAGGCATAAAGGATATCCTACTCAGGCGCATATAAAGGCGCTAGAAGAGTATGGAGTAAGCCCACAACATCGGCGCAGTTTTGCACCCGTACGACGTTTAATTGGAACTTAATATGACCCAAGCTGTACCCTTTGTGCATTTGCGCATGCACTCCGAGTTTTCATTGATTGATAGTATGATCCGTGTCAAACCATTGATGAAAACTCTGCAGGCAGAACAGATGCCTGCCATCGCTTTAACAGATCAATCCAACATGTGTGGCATGATAAAGTTTTATAAAGCTGCCCAAAGTGCTGGTATTAAACCAATTTGTGGCTGTGATATTTTTATCGGCACGGGTCCTGTGGCCGATGCGGCCACCACTCGCATCACTTTATTAGCGATGAACGCCAAAGGGTACCTCAATCTTACAGAGCTGGTGTCACGATCCTTTCAAGAAGGTCAGGCCGATGGCAAGGCCATTGTACAAAAGCAATGGTTGGCTGAAAAAAACGAAGGGCTTATCGTGCTGTCTGGTGCGGCTCAAGGCGAAGTTGGCCAGGCATTAATCAACCGTGGTTTGGCCGATGCCCAAGAAACCTTGAGTTACTGGACGACTATCTTCGGTGACCGGTTTTATTTGGAAGTTCAACGTACAGGCCGTCAATACGATGAAGATTGTCTGCATCTTTCTGTTGAGCTTGCGCAGGCTGCACAAGTTCCCATAGTAGCAACCAACGACGTGGTGTTTATTTCCCCAGAAGACTTTGAAGCCCATGAAACCAGGGTGTGTATTAACCAAAGTATGACATTGGATGACCCACGCAGAGTTAAGGCGTACTCCAATCAACAATATTTGCGCAGCACTGAAGAGATGCAGGCCCTATTTTCAGATCTGCCTTCTGCTCTGGCTAATAGCGTACAGATTGCTAAGCGGTGTAATTTAGATATTGAGTTAGGCCAGTGTTTCTTGCCTAATTTCCCTGTGCCAGCAGGCATGACCATGGATGAGTTCTTTGGTCAGGTTTCTCGGAATGGTTTGGATAAACGCTTACAGGTTATTTTAGATCCGGCTGATCCAGAGTTTAATATCAAACGGAAAATATTTGATGATAGGCTGGATTTTGAACTCGGTATTATTTGTCAAATGGGGTTCCCAGGTTACTTTCTTATTGTTATGGATTTCATTCGTTGGGCCAAGGATAACGATATTCCAGTAGGCCCAGGACGTGGCTCAGGCGCAGGATCTTTAGTTGCTTATGTGTTGGAAATTACCGACTTAGATCCACTAAAATACGATTTATTATTTGAACGATTCCTTAATCCAGAGCGAGTGTCGATGCCTGATTTCGATATCGATTTCTGTATGGATAACCGCGATAGAGTGATTGAGTACGTATCGCAAACCTACGGCAAAGATGCCGTATCTCAAATCATTACCTTTGGCACTATGGCAGCTAAAGCTGTGGTACGAGACGTAGCCCGTGTACAAGGCAAGCCTTTTGGCTTGGCTGATAAACTATCCAAGTTAATTCCTTTTGAAGTAGGTATCACCTTAAGTAAAGCTGTGGAACAAGAAGATGCTCTGCGCGAGTTCATTGATAATAATGACGAAGTGCAAGAGATTATGGACATGGCTTATCAGTTAGAGGGTCTTACTCGTAATGTGGGTAAACACGCGGGTGGTGTAGTTATAGCGCCCACTAAGTTAACTGATTTCTCCCCACTCTATTGTGATGTAGATGGTTCTGGCTTAGTCACTCAGTATGACAAAAATGATGTAGAAGATGCAGGCTTGGTGAAGTTTGATTTCTTAGGCTTAAAAACCCTTACCGTTGTTGATTGGGCTATGCGCATGATCAACGAAAGACGCAAAGCCAAGGGTGAAGAAGCTATTGTTATTGAGACCATCCCTCTAGCGGATGAACCAGTTTATAAGCTGCTTCAGGGTGCGGAGACCACTGGCGTGTTCCAGCTGGAATCGCGGGGTATGAAAGACCTCATTAAGCGCCAGTTGCCTAGTAGTTTTGAAGATATCATTGCCTTGGTGGCACTGTTTCGCCCAGGGCCATTGCAGTCCGGCATGGTAGACGATTTCATTAATCGTAAACATGGTCGGGCAAAGCTTGCATGGCCCCATGAAGATTATCAACTGGATTCCTTGAGGCCAATACTGGAACCTACCTACGGTATTATTTTGTACCAAGAGCAGGTGATGCAGATTGCTCAGGTGATGGCTGGCTACAGCCTTGGCGAGGCAGACATGCTGCGTCGTGCGATGGGTAAGAAAAAACCGGAAGAGATGGCTAAACAACGATCAGGTTTTTTAGCTGGTAGTGTAGAAAATGGCATTGATGAGGGCTTGGCAGGCAATATTTTTGATCTGGTAGAAAAATTTGCTGGCTATGGCTTTAATAAATCCCACTCTGCAGCTTATGCGTTAGTGGCCTACCAAACGGCTTGGTTAAAATACCACTACCCTGCAGAATTCATGGCTGCTGTGTTGTCAGCAGATATGCAAAATATCGAAAAAATCGTTATTTTTGTAGAAGAATGTCGACGTATGGAGCTGCCACTTAATCTCCCAGACGTGAATGCAAGTCATTTTAAGTTTACTGTGAATGCTGCCAATGAAGTGGTTTATGGCCTTGGTGCCGTTAAAGGAGTTGGCGAAGGCCCGGTTGCGGCAATTATAGAGGCCCGTGAAAAAGGTGGTGACTTCATAGACCTGTTTGATTTTTGCAAACGTGTTGGTAGTAAAAAAATAAACAAACGGGTATTAGACGCACTGGTGGCCAGCGGTGCCTTAGACAGTTTAGTACCCAATAAAGAGCGCTCTGTACTTTATAGTGCGATCCCAGATGCGGTGCAATCTGCGGATCAGAGCGAGCGTAATGCCGACGCAGGCATGATGGACTTGTTTGGTGAAGTTTCAGCAGCAGCGGATGACTCAGTGGCGTTGGAGCGCGTGTATGAGCGGCACTTAGCGGCACGCCCGCTAACCCTTAAGCAGCGCTTAAAAGGCGAGAAAGACACCTTAGGCCTTTATGTAACGGGCCATCCTATTGATAGTTATGATCATGAGCTAGGACGCTTTTTGCGATGCCGTTTAGATCAACTTGTTGCCAAAAAAGACAAACAATGGATAGCCGGCTTAGTGGTAGCCAGCCGAACTATGAAAACCAAACGAGGTAAAACCATAGCCTTCTTAACCCTAGATGATCGCAGGGCTAGGGTAGATGTGGCTTTGTTTGGGGACAGTTACGAAAAGTACCGTGAGCTGCTACAAAACGATCGTCTACTCATCGTTGAAGGTGAGGTGTCAGAAGATGATTATTCTGGCGGCCTTAAAGTGAGTGCCCAGCAGATTCTAACCATGCCCCAAGCGCGTACAGTATTTTCCAAGGGTTTGCGCTTATCAGTAGCGCCGGACTTTGCACAAGGTAAGGGTCTGCAGCAACTACTTGGTATTCTTACACCCCATCAAGTGCGGGGCGATGCGCCTGCAGCAAAGCTTGAATTGCAGTATCAAAATAGCGTGGGACGTGGAGTGATAAGGTGTGCCTCGCCATGGCGAATAGAAGTAGAAGATGACATGTTGCAAGAGCTGGCATATCTGTTAGGTGATGATGCAGTTAAAATGCGCTATCGAAAATTATAAAATGTGCAAATATAGGTTATAATCAATCTAATATTTGTCAGTTACACTTTTAAAGTTAGGCCTTATGAATCCAAATTATCTCGACTTTGAACAACCCATCGCCGATCTGGAAGCCAAGATTGAAGCCTTGCGCTTAGTGGGCAACGACAACGACCTTAATATCAGTGATGAAATAAACAAGCTCTCTGATAAGAGTGTTAGCTTAACTGAGTCCATTTTTTCTAACTTGACTGCGGCTCAGGTATCTAAGGTGTCTCGTCACCCGCAACGGCCCCATACAATCGATTACATTAAGAGTCTTTTTGATGAATTTGATGAGTTGCATGGAGACCGTCATTTTGGTGACGATCAGGCCATGGTATGCGGTATTGCTCGCCTAAATGGTAAGGCAGTGATGGTCATGGGCCAAGAAAAAGGCCGCTCAACTAAAGAAAAAGTTGCCCGTAATTTTGGTATGCCTCGCCCCGAAGGTTACCGCAAAGCCTTACGTATGATGCAGATGGCCGAACGCTTCAAAATGCCTATTCTTACCTTTATTGATACTCCGGGCGCTTATCCTGGTATTGATGCTGAAGAGCGTGGGCAGAGTGAGGCTATTGCATTTAACCTTGCCCAAATGTCTGGCCTCAAAACGCCCATTATCGCCACTGTTATTGGTGAGGGTGGCTCTGGGGGTGCTTTGGCTATTGGCGTATGTGATCAACTGAATATGTTGCAATACTCCACCTACTCAGTGATTTCACCAGAAGGTTGTGCATCTATTCTTTGGAAAAGTGCTGATTATGCTTCTGATGCTGCTAACGCGATGGGTATTACCTCTGGCCGTTTATACGACCTAGGTTTGGTAGATCATGTGATTAAGGAGCCACTAGGTGGTGCTCATCGTGATGCTGAATTAGTGTCAGCCAGTCTTAAGTCGACACTTATTAGTCAATTAGCTGAACTTGAGCCGATGGAAACTGAGGCGCTCCTAGATCGCCGATATAAACGTCTAATGTCCTACGGACTAAGTTCTTAGGCCGCTCATTAGGGCCTAATATTCCCTCTCATGGCATTCTCTCATCATGAACTAGTTACCGATTCAGGTGGTTTGAAAACTTATTTTCAAGCCTCTGCTTGGTTGATTGCTGTGAGTGGTGGGTTAGACTCCATGTGCCTGTTGCATGCGCTTGTCCTGCTTCAAAAAAATCATCATTGCCCACCCATCCGTATCCTACACATTAACCATAATCTGCAACCGCAAGCAGATCAATGGCAGCAAGACGTAGAAAAAAAATGCCAGGGCTATGGCTTGGCGTGTATCAGCCATAAAGTCACCTTATGCCCGCAAGAAATTCGCTTTCTTGGTATTGAGGCGGCAGCGCGAAATGCTCGTTACGACGTATTTAAGCAGCATGTTCAGGTCGATGAGGTGCTCTTGTTAGGGCAGCACGCTGATGATCAAACTGAAACTCTATTTTTAAGGCTGTTACGTGGTGCGGGTGTGTCTGGATTACGAGCAATGCCACAGCAGCGAGTACTTGGTTTAGGTTGTCTCGTGAGGCCGTTGTTGCACGTTCGTCAAACCGATCTTTATGATTATGCGAAACTCCATCACCTCACCTGGTGTGAAGACCCAAGTAATCAAAACAGTCACTTTGATCGTAATTTTTTGCGACATAAAGTAATGCCGCAACTGCGCCTTCGGTGGCCAATGTTAGACCAGCGGGCGGCCACAGTAGCGGCCTTAATGGGCGATACGCAGGCTTTATTAGATGAGGTGGCGTCTGCTGATTTTATGTTGATGCGTAAGGAGGCTGGGGTAGGTGAGTGCTTACCTTGTGCAGAAATTAAAGCGCTTAGTCGACCCCGGAGACATAACTTATTGCGCTATTGGTTGGGTAGGAATCATGTCCCTATGCCTGATTATGTAACGATGCATGGTATTGATAGAGACTTTCTCTATAGCGCCTTAGACGGACAGCCATACCTACGATTGGCTGGTGGTTGGTGCTTACGCCGCAACCAAGGTGATTTATTGCTGATGCGCCAAGCTGAGCTACCTAGTGCCACAACATTGAGCGGAGCATACACTATAGAGCCGCAGACCGTATTGGATGGCTCAATGGCCTTGCCCGGAGGGGCGCTATGCCTTAATCAAGGCGCAAAGGGCGGTTTAGCTCTAGTGGAAGGTGATTTTTTAGAGTGGCGCTTTAGAACCGGTGGTGAGCGCTGCAAGCCTATGGGGAGAGCGCATAGCCAAAGCCTCAAAAAACTACTGCAAGAAGCCAGGGTGCCAGCCTGGGAGCGAGATCGATTACCCTTGTTTTATGTTAATGGACAGCTCGCTATGGTGGCAGATTTATGGGTAAATGCAGGTTTTGAAGCAGACGTGGGTGCCCCTGCTTGGTGCTGGCAAAGAGCCAGTTAAAATTCAGCTTTTGATTGTTCCGATTAGCCTCTTCTGGTATCCTACACTCCCATCTTAAGTCGGAAAATAAAACCTTAAAACGGGCTCTATTTTCCGCGTCAAAAAATTTATAAACGTTAGATAACCTATCCACTAATTAAGTAGTGGGCATGTATTCGCCATGGTTGCGGTGCTTTTGTGTGGTTGGTCTACCGTGTTTTAGTTCACATCGGCGTATCGTACGCCACATAAGACATAGGGCATTTCATGACTCGTTTCATCTTCGTTACTGGCGGTGTTGTATCTTCTTTGGGTAAAGGCATCGCGTCGGCATCTTTGGCTGCCATTCTAGAGGCTCGTGGCCTCAATGTAACCATGTTGAAATTAGATCCGTATATTAATGTGGACCCTGGCACCATGAGTCCATTCCAGCACGGTGAAGTGTTTGTCACGGAAGATGGCGCAGAAACAGATTTAGATTTAGGTCATTATGAGCGTTTTATTGATACCAAAATGTCTAAAAGTAATAACTTTACAGCAGGTCGTGTGTATGAACATGTGATACGTAAAGAACGCCGTGGTGACTATTTAGGCGGCACGGTACAAATTATTCCACACATTACCGATGAAATTAAACGCCGTGTTTACAAAGGTTCGGAAGGTGCTGAGATTGCATTGGTTGAAATTGGCGGAACTGTTGGCGACATCGAGTCACAGCCCTTCTTAGAAGCTATTCGTCAGATGAAGTTTGAACTCGGCTCAAATCGCGCGCTCTTTATGCACCTTACGTTGGTGCCTTATATTGCTACTGCCGGCGAAACTAAAACTAAGCCTACCCAGCATTCGGTAAAAGAATTACGCTCTATAGGCATTCAGCCAGATATTTTGGTGTGCCGCTCCGAAGTAGCTATTGAGGCGCCAGAACGAAATAAAATTGCTTTGTTTACCAACGTTGAGCAGCGTGCGGTAATTTCATTACCCGACGCCGAGAGCATTTATACAATCCCAAGTTTATTAAAATCGCAGGGCTTAGACACTATCGTCACTGAGCGCTTTGGCTTGGATTGTAAAGAGGCCGATTTAACGGAATGGGATGCGGTAGCCGAAGCAAAGCTAAACCCTAAGCGTGAAGTCACTATTGCCATGGTTGGCAAATACATGGAATTGTTGGATGCCTACAAGTCCTTGATTGAGGCCATTAGCCATGCAGGCATTAAGTCACACACCAAAGTTAACACCCGTTATATTGATTCTGAAGACATTGAAACTCAAGGTGTTGCATTGTTAGAGGGTGTTGATGCGATATTAGTGCCTGGCGGTTTTGGAGAGCGAGGCACGGAAGGTAAAATAAAGACTGTTCAATACGCACGCGAGAACAAGATCCCCTATTTAGGTATTTGCCTTGGTATGCAGGTTGCGGTGATTGAATTTGCCCGTAACGTCGCAGGGTGGACTGATGCTAACAGTAGTGAGTTTGATGCTAGTTCAGAGCACTGTGTTGTTGGACTAATTACGGAATGGAAGGATGAGTCTGGTCAGATTGAACAGCGTTCAGAATCCTCGGACCTGGGCGGCACAATGCGCTTAGGCGCTCAGCAGTGTCGTTTACAAGTTGGCTCTTTGGCTCACCAGTCATATAAACAAGAAGTGATTACAGAACGTCATCGTCATCGCTATGAAGTGAATAATACCTTTATTGAGCATTTGGAGACTGCAGGTTTGAAAGTTTCTGGTCGTTCAATGGACGGTAGTTTAGTGGAAATGGTGGAGATAGAAGACCATCCTTGGTTCGTAGCCTGCCAGTTCCACCCAGAATTTACCTCAACGCCCCGCAGTGGTCATGGTTTGTTTGAGGGGTTTGTAGGCGCAGCAATTATTCAGGCCGAAAAGTAAACAATTGCATAAGCAAGATTCTATTTTAGTTGAGTAACAGGAGAATACTTTGGACCAATTAATTGCCGATATTCAGGCAAGGGAAGTGTTGGACTCTCGGGGCAACCCTACTATTGAAGCAGATGTGCTGTTGGCCGGAGGTGCTTTTGGCACCGCCTGTGCTCCTTCTGGCGCATCCACTGGTTCCAGAGAAGCTCTAGAGCTTCGCGACGGTGATAAATCTCGATATTTAGGTAAAGGTGTCATGAATGCTATTGCTGGTATTCATGGCCCTATTCTAAAGCGGCTGAAAGGCATGGACGCAACTGACCAGCAGGCCTTGGATGCGGCTATGATCGAATTGGATGGCACAGAAAACAAAGAAGTTCTGGGCGCCAATGCCATTCTTGCAGTATCTCTGGCCGCGGCCAAGGCAGCAGCGGTCCATAAAGGCGTCCCTCTATACGCTCATATTGCTGATCTTAACGGCACGCCAGGGCAATACAGTATGCCCGTACCGATGATGAACATTATTAATGGCGGCGAACACGCTGATAATAACGTGGATATCCAAGAATTTATGGTGCAGCCAGTAAGTGCTCCTAATTTTTCAGAGGCGTTGCGCTGTGGTGCAGAAATCTTCCACTCCCTTAAAAAAGTACTCAGCCAACGGGGCTTAAGCACCGCTGTGGGTGATGAAGGTGGTTTTGCTCCTAACTTGCCTTCAAACGAAGCTGCACTGGATGTTATTGCCGAGGCAGTAGCGTATGCTGGCTATGAGCTCGGTACGGATGTGACCTTGGCTTTGGACTGTGCGGCTTCAGAATTTTATGAAAACGGTACTTATAATTTGAGCGGCGAAGGTAAGTCCTTTGATGCGGCTGGTTTCGCTGATTACTTAACTGACCTAACGCATAAACACCCCATCATCTCAATTGAAGACGGAATGGATGAAAGTGATTGGGATGGTTGGCTAGATCTTACCCAAAAATGTGGTGATCGTGTTCAGCTAGTAGGTGACGACTTATTCGTTACTAATACGAAAATATTGAGCCGTGGTATTGAGCAAGGTATTGGTAACTCTATTTTGATTAAGTTTAATCAAATTGGCACTCTTACCGAAACTTTGGCAGCGATCCGCATGGCTCAAAAAGCCGGATTTAGCGTGGTCATTTCTCATCGCTCTGGCGAAACGGAAGACACTACTATTGCTGACTTGGCTGTAGCCACTGCAGCGGGCCAAATTAAAACGGGTTCACTGTGTCGCTCAGATCGAGTGGCTAAGTACAACCGCTTACTGCGAATAGAGCAGGAACTAGGTGCTGACGCTCCTTATCGTGGGCGTCAGGAAATCAAAGGCCAATAGCAGTTATTGACCTCGTCTAGGGAGCTCGCGTTGGTTAATTATAGCCAAGGTTAGCTCCCTTTTTTGTTGATATATTTATGAAATGGTTAGTTGGATTAATTTTAGTCGCCTTAGTCGCTATGCAATACAGCCTTTGGTGGGGACAATCGGGTTTGCTTGAAGTGGCACGCCTGCAGGAAAAAATTACCATTCAGGAAACGGTGAACGCGAGTTTGTCTGACCGCAATCGACAGCTGCATGCTGAAGTATTGGACTTGAAGCAGGGGATTGCTGCCATCGAGGAGCGTGCACGCCACGACCTCGGTATGGTCAAACCAAACGAAACCTTTTACCAACTCGTGGAAGATTAATGAACAGCTCGGAATTACAACCTCTACAGTGGCCTGTTGAATGGGCCTATGCATCTGGCGTACCCGAGTCTAGGGCTCATATTAAAGTCCATTGTAGTGATTTCTTAGTCACAGAAGACCTAGGCTACGAGCCCTGTGGTGAGGGAGAGCATGTATATCTGGACATTACGAAAACGGATACTAATACAGATTTTCTAGCACGTAACATTGCTAAGCTTGCGGGTGTGCCGGCTAGGCAAGTGAACTACTCAGGGCTTAAGGATCGCAGAGGCGTTACGCGGCAGTGGTTTGGGGTGCACTTACCAGGAAAGGCGGAAGCTGTAGATCCCGATTGGCAACAACTACAAAGCCCAGAGGTCCACCTACACCAAGTAGTTAGGCATCAACGCAAGCTAAAAACCGGTGTGCATCAGGGTAATGTTTTTGCTATCCGTTTACGTAATATAAAGCCCAGTGAGGCTTTAGAACAAAAACTTTCTATCATTTCTCAGCAAGGCGCGCCTAACTATTTCGGTGATCAGCGATTTGGACGCCAGGGTGGTAATCTTGGCCTTGCTTTGTCAATGATCCAGGGTAAGCGCATAAAGGATCGTTTTAAGCGTGGCATGGCATTGTCATCAATTCGGTCTTACTTGTTTAACCAGCTTTTAAGCCACCGTGTGCAAGATGGTTCTTGGTTAAAAGCTGCCGTGGGTGAACGCTGCATGTTTAGCGATGGTTTTAGTCAATTTGATGCCTGTTCACCAACTGATTTGACCGATGTTCAGCAACGTATTGATACTGGAGATTTAGCTCCAACCGGCGTCATGGCTGGGCGCGTCGGTAGTCCTCCAGTAACCCCCGCGAGTTTGTATGAAGCGCAAATACTAGCCCCATGGGGGCCTTGGATAGATGCCTTGGTGGACCTAGACATGACCGCCCAAAGACGTAGCTTGCGCTTATGGCCGAAAGACTTTAGCTGGCGCTGGTGTGAAGGCGATGTGTTGGAATTAAATTTTCATTTGATGCGTGGTAGTTATGCCACGGCCTTGGTGCGAGAAATAGCCCAGGCAGAACAACCCCAATGACCACTGACCAAAGCAGTCAAGATAAGGAATCACACTATGCAACTACTGATCTCTAATGATGATGGTGTCCATGCCGCAGGTTTATCGCACTTAGTGCAGCAATTAGTAAAAGATCACCAAGTGACGGTTATTGCACCCGACCGGGATTTGAGCGGTGCTAGTAATTCGTTAACCCTGTCTCGTCCAGTGAGGGTGATCCCACAGGAAAATGGTTTTTTTGGCATAGACGGAACCCCAGCAGACTGCGTGCACTTAGGTATCAATGGAGCGTTGGATATTGCGCCTGATATGGTAGTTTCTGGTATCAATCATGGGGCTAATTTGGGTGATGATGTGCTTTATTCAGGCACTGTTGCAGCTGCAATGGAAGGCCGCTATCTTGCTCACCATGCAATGGCGGTTTCATTAGTTGGTAAAGTCCACTTTGCCACTGCTGCAAAAGTCGCTAGGCAGCTAATGACAGGTATACATAAACTAGATTTACCACCCCGCTGCGTCATTAACGTTAATGTGCCAGACCTGCCTTATGAAGACATTAAGGGTGTTAAAGTTACCCGCTTAGGCAGTCGAGAACTAGGGGCTTCTGCCATCGATGCCCAGGACCCAAGAGGCCATCAATGTTACTGGATAGGCCCCGTAGGCAAAGTTAAGGATGCCAGTGAGGGCACCGATTTTCATGCTATTGAGCATGGCTATGTTTCGGTCACTCCCTTATCTCCGGATATGGCCTGCCATGCTGCCTTTGATACCGTAACTGACTGGCTCCGAGGCACATTTTAATGCGCTACAGTGTCACCGATCCAAAACGGACCGTTGCTAACAGGCAGGGCATAGGAATGACCTCTCAGCGAACACGAGAACGTCTTGTTGAGATGCTGAGAGGACTTGGAGTGCAAGATGTTAAAGTGTTGGAGGTGATGCGTTCAACTCCTCGACATTTGTTTCTAGATGAAGCTTTAGCTCATAGAGCTTACGAAGATAAATCCTTACCCATTGGCCATAATCAAACCCTATCGCGACCCTATACGGTTGCCCGCATGAGTGAACTTTTGTTGGCTTCATGCCCTGCTAAAAAAGTATTAGAAATAGGTACTGGCTCTGGGTACCAAACCTGTATTTTGGCACAGTTGGTGCCGAGGGTTTTGACCATGGAGCGGATTGAGCCCTTGCTCAATAGAGCCAAACACCGCTTGCAGCAAATGGATATTCACAATGTCGTCTATAAACACGGTGATGGTTACGAAGGATGGCCAGCGCGTGAGCCTTTTGACGGTATTATAGTGACAGCGGCGCCATCGCAAGTGCCTAAAGCATTGCAGTGGCAGCTGGCAGAAGGGGGATGTATGATTATCCCCGTAGGTGACGATGACCAGTGCCTATTAAAAATAACTCGTTCTGGCAATCACTTCAGTAAACAAAAAGTAGAAGCGGCTAACTTTGTGCCCTTAGTTAATGGATTAATATGATGACGGTAAAAACCACAGTTATACAATGGCGAACATTCACTACAGGTCTGCTCATGGGTGCTGCAGATTTAGTTCCAGGTATATCCGGTGGCACTGTGGCTTTGTTGAGTGGTATTTATGGCCGTTTATTAACTGCGATTGGTCACTTTGATATGCATTTATTAAAGTTGTTGATGGGTTGGCAGGTAGCGAAAGCTTGGCACTATGTTGATGGTTTGTTTCTGGTAAATCTTGGCCTCGGAATGGCAAGCTCGCTACTGTTGCTGTCCAAGCTGATCACTTGGCTTTTACTGGTTCAGCCTTTAATTATGTGGAGTTTGTTTTTGGGGTTGATCCTTGTGGCCAGCGTGCTGTTGCTGAAAGAGCTATATGATAATAGCCAGCTGCGTATGAGCTGGCTTATATTGGGATGTTTGGTCAGTGTGGCTTTAGCTAACATGCCAATGTTGCAGCCGGTCGATGGTTTTTCTGGGTGGGGTTATTTGTGGTTGATGGCCGCGGGATCCTTGGCTATCAGTGCGATGATTTTGCCGGGCGTGTCTGGCAGTTTTATATTGCTAATGCTGGGCATTTACCCATTCCTGATTGCCCGCCTAGCAGCCTTAGATGTTCAAATCATTGCTATATTCGCCCTAGGCTGTGGTTTCGGTTTAATCGCCTTCAGTCGACTAATTAGTTATTTACTAAAGCGCTACACGGCAGCTGTAATGAGTCTTTTGGCGGGGCTAATGATGGGCTCTGCGGTTAAGCTGTGGCCGTGGAAGCAAACAGTCACCTATCGTTTAAATAGCGCGGGATCAGAAGTGCCATTACAACAAGAAAACCTTATGCCTTGGGTTTATAGCCAAATGACTGGTACTGACAATCAACTTTTGTGGTGCCTATTGGTTTGTTGCTTTGCAGGTGTGTTGGTGGCTAAGTTTGGTCGTATTAAACTACAAGACTTGGCGGCCTAAGAATGCACTCTAACACAGGGGTCTTGTGGATGATTAGGTGTTGTAGTGTTGGCATGGCTGGTTTTTTGCTTGTAGGTTGCAGCGCTAGTCAATACGCGCCAGTACAGGAGTTAGGTTACAGTACTGCTGAAATATCGGTAAGCGGTGGTGTGCAAAACACTCTGGCACCATATCGAGTGAAGCCTGGCGACACCATGTTTGCAATTGCTTGGCGTTTTGGCTGGGACTATAAAAAACTAGCCAAATCGAACGGTATTGATTCTCCATACACCATTTATGTTGGTCAAGTTATTTACTTTAATGATATTAATAGTAATTATTTAGTTAGTCAGTCTGCTTCAAAGATATCCCTCAAAAAGCCTGTTATTAGTGCCAAAACAATAACAAGCCAGCCAAGTTCTTCGGCAAAAAAATCTCCGGTAGTATCAATAGTTCCAAAAAAATCATCAAAAATAACGAAACAAAAGCCATATATTGGGCCATCTTCCATTAAGTGGGTTTGGCCTCTGCGCGGGAAGGTGTTGCAAAAATTTTCCAGTAAAGGCAATGCTTTCCATGGCATTGATGTAGCATCGAGTTTAGGTGAATCAGTAAAAGCGGCATCTAGTGGAATAATAGTATATGCTGGTAGCGGTATTCAAGGCTATGGAAAGCTAGTTGTGGTTAAACACAACAATACCTTTCTTAGTGCATATGCCTACAACAGCCGTATTTTGGTCGTTGAAGGCGCCACTGTGAATGCAGGCCAGATTATAGCGGAAGTAGGCAAGGGCCCCCAGTTGGATCCGAGACTGCATTTCGAAATTCGTAAAGATGGAAAGCCTGTTAACCCACTGAGGTATCTGCCAAAGCTATAAATTGTTCATAACAAAACTACTGTGTAGTCTTTGATGACGGTAGCTGGTTAATTAGGTTAGTCTAATGACGAGAAAATTATCTGTAGAAGAAACGCATAAACAACGAAGTAAAGTGCAGTATGCGAAATATAAGTCTACTGGGAAGTATTCCAATAAAGTCACCGATTTTAAAGACGCAACCCATCTCTATTTAGGCGAGATAGGTTTCTGCGCGCTATTAACGGCAGAAGAGGAACAGCACTTTTCTCGCCTAGCATTAAAGGGTGATGAGCAAGCTCGACACCGGATGATCGAAAGTAATTTAAGGCTGGTGGTCAAAATTGCGCGCCGCTATGTGAACCGTGGACTTCCTTTGCTTGACCTTATCGAAGAAGGCAATCTAGGTTTGATCCGCGCAGTAGAAAAGTTTGACCCTGAAAGAGGGTTTCGATTTTCTACTTACGGCACCTGGTGGATTCGCCA
>Ga0307995_1000886_pt1 | contig 19403 bp, 30 predicted proteins | sample EllFjometagen262_FD_203132 | JGI IMG/M metagenome (GOLD analysis project Ga0307995, IMG submission 203132) | Marine microbial communities from Ellis Fjord, Antarctic Ocean - #262 | ecosystem: Environmental > Aquatic > Marine > Unclassified | place: Southern Ocean | collected 2014-11-02
CTGTTCTTTTATCCAGTTGGATGATATCTTTTACTTACAATAAAAAACTGGCATTCTTGACTATATTATCTGTAATTGCTTTATCTATATTTTTAATTGTATACAAATATCAAAAGGAGTCTTCCCTTGCATTAGTTCCACTGGTCTTGTGGTTGTGCTTCGCTAGTTATTTAAGTTACTCATTCATTTAATTATTTAAACCTTCCGAAATGGACCAATACCCTATGAAATCCCCTTGTTACATTCAGATAATGACAAGATTCAGTATTGCTTAATCTTCAAATAGTAATAACCCTCTATTTTTAATGTATTAATAACGGTATCTTTATCACAAAACTCATTTGAGTCAAAAGCTACATATCGTCTACCAGGTCCTACATGTACATCTGCTATTTCTTCTGTTTTTATAAATAATTTTACGGTATATGTCCATGATACAGGAAATATGAAATTTTCCACTATTTCTATTATTGAATTTTTAGGATCCTTCTTTATTAATTTTTTTGCCTTCTCTTTTGCATCATCTAATGTAGATATATTAAGAAAAACATCTTCTTCTTTACAATTAATCGGCCACGGACCTGCGAACATACGTGGGGATGATGATATATAAAAGTTCATTTCATATCTTTGTGTGAGACTAGCCATTTTGGCCGCCAGTATCTCTGTCAGATGGTTTTGTGAATGTTGGTCATCGACAACAGGATTGCTCGCATTCGTACACACTAGCATTGTTGCTTCTGCTGCTCCATGTTCATGTTCAGGTTCAGGTGAAGTTAGAGGTCGGCTACTACAACATGTGGCGCCACCGCGTTGACGGGGTCGCCGTCGGGGGCGGTTTTCAATTTCAGGTTCAGGTTCAGGTCCGGTGATTTTGCATATAGGGTCAGGTTCAGGTTCAGGTTCAGGTTCAGGTTCAGGATCTAGGTCAGAATCAGATTCAGATGAAGACATGTATTGGATTTGACGTATGGTGCATCGGCGTTCAGGTTTGTTATTAATACTTTTCCTTGCTTTTTTCCCCCTAAAAGATGCTTGAATTTTTATTACAGCAGTATCAAGTGGTAATGGTTTAATTTCAGGTATCTTTAATTCATAAAATTCCAATATATAATTCACTTGATTATTTACATGTGTTTCTTCTGAATATTCTGTTTTAAATCCTATTTTAAAACCTGGAAATATTTCATTTAGTTCTGTATTAACTTTTTTGGTGTTCGTATTTTTTACGGTATTATTTGTTGTTATTTTTTTTAATCCAGTCAAACATTTATTTATATACGGTAATTCATGATATAAGCTTTCGTAATACATTTTTTTACGTTGACTTTCTGATAAAAAATTATTATAAATATGTTCTATTTTTTGAATATCATTTTTTTCTTTTAATAATTTGATCATTGAAATATCATGTGGGTCCCTTACAAATTCCAGTTGAAAACGTTTATCAAAAAGTGATGATTCTGCAGTAGTAGATGATGCTTCTAAACCTGCTACATCAGTATTTAATCCAGCCATCACACTACTGTTTCTATCTATTTCGTTTGATAATTGTAGATTAATCATATATAATCCCATCTTCGGAAATATTGCTGAATATATTGTATGATAATACTCTGCATATTTTTGAAAATAATTACTATTCTCTACAAAGTAATAATTATTAATTTTAGTGTATAATTTATCACATTTGGGTTCTTTTGTGTAATCATTTTCATAATATATTTCTGGATTTTCATCTAAAAATTTTTCTTTATCGTTGTATCTTATTATTCTCATTTTCTCTGAGTCTTTCAAATGATTCATGTATTTTTCTATGTCAAAAGTATTACGTAGAAAACATGTTTTTTTGTTAATCATTTTATCATCTTTTATTTTTGATAAAAAATATATAGAATCGTATCTATCCATTATATAAATGATTATATTTTTGTTTCTATATAAATATCAAAAGGAGTCTTCCCTTGCATTAGTTCCACTGGTCTTGTAGTTGTGCTTCGCTAAGTATTTAAGTTGCTCATTCATTTAATTATTAAACCTTCCGAAACGGATTAAGAACCGGTTCGTCCTTGTACCAATACCCTATGAAATCTCCTTCGTCCGTGTATATCTTTTTTGTCTTTGGATCCACCAGATACTCTTCTCCTTTGTATTCATATTCTTCTACTTCAAGGTCTGATTCGTCGTCTTCTACCGCTTCATACTTAACGGGTCTTGTATTGTCTCTGATATCTGTTAGTATCTCCTTAATATCTGCTAGAAGGTATATCAGCATATCACTCTTCTCTATCTGAGGTTCTGTTGGAACTTCTTTAACCGGTTCTTTCTGCGTGTCATTACGTGCTTTTTTCAGGACTTTCAGAATTAATTCTTCTGAAACATTCAGTTCTTCCGCGATAATATCCACACTTGTTGGTTTGACTGCCAACCGACGAACGTGTAGTTCGATTCTTGATTTAATAGATCCAGGTGTTCTTTGCAGACTCCCTATTATTTCTTCTTTTGAACACTTATGACTTAACATATCCAAGAGTTCCCGGTCTTCTTCCTTATTCCACGACTGACCCATTCTTGATGGATATTTATCGGGATTTTCTGTTACCATTCTCTGATAAAAATTGGACATACTATTTTGATACAAAAAATAGATTATTATTCAATTTTTATCTTTAAAACTAATCCATATAGATATTATTAATACCTCTTGTGAGTGCTACGTAATACAAATTTTATTCTTTTTCTATATTAATATCATTAAAGATTCTAATATTTTCATGTTCTATTCCCTTATAGGAGTGAATGGTATACATACAAACTTCGGCATCTTCTTTATGAACTAAGTTATCTTCAATACTATTCATTAAATCTGTGAGTTCTCCTTCCGTCTTTTAAACATTTATGAAAAAATCTTTAATTTGCTCTAGATTATCTAAGGTATCTTGTCTTCCCATATCGTATTGTTTTTTAGCCCATTCTTTATTACTGGATATCCAATACCAAGAATAAGGCATCTCCCGCCACATATTTACTTTAATATATAGTGTGTTTGGATCATCGTTATATTTATATGTTAAACAAGAATCTAACCATCCTTCATCTCTATATTTATAATTTATAGACCCATCCAGAAAAGGAACATATCCACCAGCTAACATACATTCAACCAGGTCTTCGTTATTTAACCAGGTATTAATAATTTTGTTTTCCCATTCTTTTACATTGGTAGCAGTTATATTGAAATTAATAACAAGATGACTATCTTCAGGTAATAACTTTAATGTGTGCTTTTTTAGAACATTATACCAATTAAATAAACAACCAGTATAGTATTGCCCCACTTCATCTAATATACTCTTGGTAAATAAGTCAAATATATCATCTATTTTTAAATTTAAAGATATAAAAAGAGCTGGAAAACTACCACAAGATATACCTTCAAAAATAATGTTTTTCATATTATTTGTAAATTGTTCTTGTATTATCGCAGCTTGTCCAAGATGATAATTGTACATACCTGCACCACCACAGAATACTATTTTTTTCATTAAATATATAATAGAATTTTATTTTGATAAAAAAAATAACAATGTTATTCAATTTTATTAGGTATTTATTAGATATTTATTAGATATTTATTAGATATTTATTAGATCTATTTAGATGTTGTACATATCAATACGGAACTGCTGGTTCTCGGTATATACGTTGTTACCAAACATCGGTGTCCGGCAGAAAGGGCAGTTGCTCTTGGTGCTGAGAATTTTATCGTATCCGTCTTCATCCCATCCCATAATAAAAGTGTTATACCTCGGTTTGAGCGTGTCATAACAATCACCACACAGATTGTGTCCGCAAGAAGTTTTAACGAAGTTGTCAGTAGAGCACGTATCAACACAGATAAAGCATTCCTTCTGATCAACTGATTTCTTGGTTGATACGACCTTCTTGATAAGAATTTTATCCTCCGGAATTTTTCCACGAATTTTGCGAAAGTCGCCATTGGGAGACTTCTGTAGAATTTTGCGATCAGGCTTGTTGGACTTGATTTTCTTCGGACTCTGTCCATACTTTTGGCGGCGAAGAATCTTACATTTCCAACAAGGACAACTACCAAAATACCCACCATCTACCTGGTGTCCTTGGCGCTTGTTACGCTTTGAAGACCCTCCCATTCTCTCTTTCTTGGTAGCGCCCTCTGCTCTCTTCTTCCATCCATTCGGCATTGTTAATATAGGGTTTATTATAAGAAGAAAGAGTATATTTGTTTTCAATTTTAAGACATTATTAATATATTTGTATTATATATAAATATATGTCTGACAGTGAAGAAGAGGTTGTAAATGAGACACGGGGACAACAGTTCGCACGTCGGCGACGGAAGTCACTGAGCCCTGAGGAACGCGTTAGATTCCGAGAAGGTCCCGATGACGAGATGAATGACGATCGCGAAGGCGAACGTCCGCTGCCATATGGCGGTCCAAGGTGGTCAAGACAACATCCACAACCTAATACGGCTATAATTGCAAGCCAGCAAATGCATCGGCGAGAAGCCCGACACGGTAGTATGCAGCAGCGTTTCACGGCACAGGCGGTGGCTGCCTATGATGCAAAAGTGCAGACATATCTTGATAGAAAGTTGCGCGGACGGTCGCATAAAAATGCGACAGCGGGTCTGGGAGGTCTTTACGGACTTTCATTTAATAGTGATGATGAGGTATTACCTTGGAGTGAGATAGGTCACGAACACCAATACCGATTAATGAATAAAGTAGAAGATGACGAAGCAGAATGTTGCACTCTACAGGGAGGAATAAAGAAGAGAACCAAAAGAAAAAGCAAATCTAGAAGAAGAAAATCTAGAAGAAGCAAATCTAGAAGAAGAAAATCCAGAAGAAGCAAATCCAGAAGAAGCAAATCTAGAAGAAGCAAATCTAGAAGAAGCAAAAAATAAATGAATATCTTATTTGTTTATTTAAAACTAATCCATATAGATATTATTAATACCTCTTGTGAGTGCTACGTAATACAAATTTTCTTCTTTTTCAATATTAATATCATTAAAGATTCTAATATTTTCATGTTCCATTCCTTTATAGGAGTGAATGGTATACATACATACTTCGGCATCTTCTTTGTGAACTAAGTTATCTTCAATACTATTCATTAAATCTGTTAGTTCTTCTTCCGTCATTTCACGTAGAAATCGTGGCAAATCATCTTCCTCGTCCTCCTGTTCTTCTTTGGTCATTTTATACTTCTGTAATTTGGTATGCAACCTTTCCATCTTTGTTCGCTGATTATCAAAATCGTTTATCCAAATATTAGTGATTTCCGTTGCACAAGTCAATAGTGATCGCCATTTTCTAAATAAGTAGTGGTAATTGGTCTCTGGAACTTCGTGATGATATATCATTGTTTCACTATCTGTTCCTGCAGTCATCCAGCATTCTTCAAAGCTACCACTTATTTCTTCACAAGCCGGGTTACCAATTCTAAACGACGTATAAAATTCCACCACATGTGAATCATACGGTAAGTTATCAAATGAATTAACTGCACCTCTCCATTCATATATAGCCTGTCTTGGATCTCCAACAAATACCTTCGGAATCGTTGTGTCCCTCAACAATATGTCTAACATAATAGGGTCAAAATCCTGCGCTTCATCAATGAACACCATATCATACTGGTCGTCTAAACAAGACATAGATTTGCTGATAAACGCCAACTTCTTTAACGCATCAAATGTTATAAATTTCTGTTCCAAAGTATCATTCCACATAGTAATTAAATGTTTTTTAGTAAAATCAGAAGAATCTCTATAGTTAAGTTTGATAAATTCCTTCATATCAATGGATTTAGTATTTTTACAGAACTTATTATATTTATCAATGAACCCCTGTTTCATTTTGAAAGGTCTTTTTTTCAACCACGGATATATCTCATTAAACGTATAAGGTGTTAAATTTGTAATCCGTCCATTAATATTTGAATGCTGCATTATCAATGAGTCAAATGTTTTACAAGTCATGTTTTTCTTTCGTTTACTCTGAATTTCTTTAACAATTGCCCTGTTAAATGCCAGGTATAATATTTTTTTGTCTTTATTTACATCTGCTAATTTTAGCAAGGTCGTTGTTTTACCACTACCAGCAACAGATTTTATAGCATATACCATATCTTTTTCATACTCAATATCGATAACGTGTTCTCTAAATACAGGATCTAATAGTTCCATAGATTTCTTACAGCGCGCGTATATAATATTGGTTTCATCCATTTCATCGGTATAACTAAATGTCTTTTTCCCTTCCGTTGTAAGCGTATTTTTTAAACAAGTCCTTTGGATAACGTCGTCAATAGTAATTATTTTACCAATCCACACATTTATCTTTTTACCCTCTATTTCTATCCTGTAAGATTCGTGGTCTTCAAGTAATATCCATTCTTTTTTCCCGGAACACAAAATAACATTATTCTTACAAACTTTCACAGCTTCTTCCCAATTACTATTAGGTATCTCACACACAGCTAAATCACACCAAATACAAGTATATTTATCCGTTACATTGAATATCCAATCCATATCAGTTGTTTCTTCTTGACTTTTAATAGATTCTATGCTTATAACAGAATGTTGAAACTCTACACCCCTATTTGTTATAATATCAAAAGTATTATGCTCTCTATTGCTATTAGGATTTATCCTTTGTTGTGCCATTGTGTTAATATGGGTCATACTATTCTTATAAAAAATATATTAAAATTATTCAATTTTATAATCTTAAAGGATAGTCTAATAATGGCTAACAATCCATTCAAGTTCCCCGCATCCATCAACCACCCATATTTCTAAGGGTTGTATTGCCTCCCGTGCACGAGTGATCTGGTGTAGCGATGTTCTGCGAACACGATTACCTTTATCAACATTAACGTTTAGTGGTAGTCGTGGGGTACACTGGCGAGTGACACCTATTTGCCGCTGTTTACACACTGGCGCCAGTAATAAAGGCACACTAAGTTTCTTCCCTGACGTGGTGTCATCAATTAAGGACTGATACTTTTCCAGGTATTGTTGCGTCATTGCTTTAATATTATCCGATATTATTATCCAAGGTATATATATATATATGCGTTCCAAATCTAGAAGAAAAAGTAGAAAAGTTAAACGTTCCAAACGGAGAGTTTCACGGAGAGTTTCAAGGAGAGTTTCAAGGAGAGTTTCAAGGAGAAAATCCAGAAAAAGTAAGGGTAAGCGTTCAAGAAGAGTTTCAAGAAAAAAAAGATATTACGGTGGTACTATACAACCAAGTAACGCAGCGGCAGCACCACCACCAGCACCACCAGCACCACCAGCACCACCAGCACCAGCACCAGCACCTGCACCTGCTGCGAGTTGGATAGCAGCGGACGATGTACCGGTCGATGTATCGGTCGATGTGAGCATGATAGCAGATAATTCGGGTAATTTACCTCCTATTTCAGGTGATTTTTCAGATGACACGGGTATCGAATATTACCAGAATCAACTCGCGATTCAACGGGATCGAGAGCTTCGAGAGCAGGCAGCACAGGCAGCACAGGCAGCACAGGCAGCACAGGCGCTGCTGGAACTGCAGCAGGCAGCGCCGGCAGGCAGCATCTCCGATATTAGATAATTATAAATATTAATATCTAACGTATATATAAAAAATGCCTACAAATACTCGTGGATTTTTAGATAATATATCGATGTTCAATATTTTTATTGTAGGATTGTCGGTCCTTCTTGGTGCCGTTGCCCATGCGATATACAATATAAGAGAGGAAGCAATAAAGGAAGTGAGACAGACGCAGATTGACCGTAATAGAGAACGTGGTACCACCGTCTTATCTGGATCACATTCGGATGATTCGGATGATTCTCCTGTGGGGATGATGAAAGTGTTAAACAGTGTATTTGGTGTTTCGGACTCTCAACGGGCAGAGATGAGCAAAAAACTCAATAAAGGGGCGGACGACCGGATGCGATATGACCAGTAAAATAATAAATTGAATTATAATATACTCTTTTCTATCATTATATAATCACTATAATGAGCAGCATACCTCTAGAAGACCAAGGTATCATACCTGTAATTGATAAGAATTATACACTTGCAGACTTCCTTTTGAAAAAGAATAACTACAAGAGGAATCGACAAAATAAGAAACTCATTCAGGATCAAGCAGTTCTGAATAAAATTGGGACACTGTTAAAGGACACAGACACCGATATTACTGATATTATTACTCTTCATCTTATCATGAAAGGTTTTGAAAAGAAACGTTTGCAATACTACTTCCATATAATGAAATCTAAAAAAACGAAAAGGATTGAATGGGTGGGGCAGCAGATGATAATGCGTCATACAGCCACCGAAGAAACTGGCAATTACGTCATGGAATGCAGATGGTCCACCGGTCTAACTTATCTCGGTAGTCCAAGGAAAATCAGAATGCCTCACCCGGCAAAAAAACTATCTTATCCCAAACAGAATATGAAGCAGAAATTTAATTCTGGGAGGTAAATTTCACTATATCACACGCGAACGCTGCTGCTGGTGCTACCCTTTTTTTATAATTATAATATCTATTAATATTATATATGAAGTCAAGAAAAACACGAAGAAAGAAAAGAAAAACAAGAAGAACCAGAAGAATGAAAGGTGGTGAAATAAGATATTACATTAACGGAAGTCATTACGATGGTCAAATGAGACACGACAAACGTAATGGACGAGGCAAATTCACCGAAAGGGGTGGTCTCATTTCTTTGGAAGGTGATTGGATAGACGACAAGTTGCACGGGCAAGGGAAATATATAAATCCTGACAAATACATGTATGAGGGTGGGTGGCGCGATCACAAGAAGTATGGGTATGGTAAATACGTAGGGGTAAATGGTATCACTTACGAGGGTGGGTGGAAAAATGACCTGACGCACGGACAAGGAACATTGACAGAACCAGGTGCATTCACTTACACCGGTGATTGGAAAAATGGTAAGCAACACGGGAAAGGCCTAAAGACATCCGTTAACGGAATCACCTACGAAGGTGATTGGAAAGACGGAAAGTTGCACGGACAAGGAACATTGACAAAACCAGGTGTCTCCACTTACACTGGTGGGTGGAAAAATAATAAGCTACACGGAGAAGGCATAAAGACATACGCTGACGGGACCATTTATGAGGGCGGGTGGGAAGACGGGAGGCAGCACGGGCAAGGTAAATACACGTTCCCAGACAAGAGTTATTACACGGGAGAATTTTTTAACAATAGGTTTCAAGGATATGGTAAAATGACAGATATTGATGGACATGTTTACACTGGAAATTGGTTAAACAATCTCAGACACGGGTTCGGACACCTGATATATCCGGGACAACCCGGACAACCGGTAAATGTTGAAAATGGCGAATGGCAGAATGATGTATTTATTGTTGATCACGGACCAAATGAACTTTAATTAATTTTAATATCTTCTTAATATCGTATTGTATACATACAATAGTGATAATTGGTTACGACGTAAATATGAATAATATACACTAAATGTAACCACAAACAGTATCAGTGAATCAGTTAAATCAGGTGGAATTTTTATAAATAATAATGGTAGAATATGTAATAAAAACATCAGCACTAAAAATACCATTCCTGGTCGGACTCCGTGTAACAAATGATATGTATATAGTAATATGAATCCTATTGCCGATAGATACAATGATACTATTGGGGATGTCTCTATAATATTCATTTTATACAAGATGAATTGCATTAGTGCCCAGTTTGAATAAAATAATTGTATTTTCATATATATTTAATTGTTATTATTATTGTGGTATATTATATATAATGTCTAATATAAAAACCGGGACGCCCTGGAAATTAGAGGAAGACGTAATAATTATAGACATGTTAAAAAATAAGAAGACCCTGATAGACATAGCTGGGATATTAAAAAGGGATTCAAATACAGTAAAATCCAGAATAGGTGTTCTTGCATGTTGGTTTTGTGTTAGAAATTAATAAATACGCCTTTACCAATCGTCAACGCTCCTCGCTGGGAAGGACTAGGTGCTTGAAGACACCGCGTCCCCCCATTGTGCCATCAATATCGAGTAAAGGTCCTTTATGGTAGACGAAACACCGTTTGCTTTGCTCTGCTGTGAGTGCTGGTACAGGACCATTTATCTGGAGTTTTCGCTCTAGAGATGACCTTTTCATATCCATTAGATCGTCGTGTTGCGGAAGACTTGATTGCCATTCATCGTAACCCTGGTCACCTGGCCATAGTCCGGGAAAAGCAAATATAACCGGAAGAAATAACATAACTATTAATATTAACAATATATTTCTTTTTGCGGTGTTCATTTTATTATTAACACATATATTATTTTAATTAAATTGAAATATTTTGATATTATTACTATCAAGATGGAAGATTACATGAAATTATGCGTTAAAAATATGAAACAGATCGTTGAAGACAAGGATCTAGCGAAATGGTTGGTGTCTTTTGAACCCCGTGATAATGAAGGATTTATATGGACAGAACACAAGAACATTGACATTATTTCGGGTGGTGTAGCAATGGATGGTCATTCTGGTGCATCATTTGCTTTATGTTTGCGTCAAGTAAAACATGAGTTGACTATTCAGTGTAATCCTACACCAAATATATTTACAGGACCATAATCCCCGTCAACACGTGCATCAGGTGTGTAAGTTTTTTTAAAAAAAGCATAAAATTGCCCCGTTATATACCCGGATACAAAAATCCCTACACAATATTTTTTCGTATAATGCTTTGGGTATGTATAATGTAGATAAATTAATCCGAGTATACTAAAAATATAACATATTATACTAAAATTTTTCATTGTTTTATATACACATATATTTTTAATTAATAATTATGCTTCTGGGGCTGCCCAAACATCGTGAGTAAGCAACCGACACCGTTCCGTAAGTGACAGACGTTCCTTAGAGAGTGTTTCTGGAGGCAGGCGGTGTTTGTGAATGTACAACCATTCCTTTGTGCATTTCGCTTTGTCTCCCAACTTAATATCAGATTTAATTCTTTTCTGCTCTTCCCAAGTTGGAAGAAATCTGTTTTCGTAGGTGTAGTTGTATCCCAGTCTCGCTTTTGCCAGTTCCTCGGGATCCGCCATCAATTTCCATCTCGCTTTGATAAGTTCAGTGTGATTCATTTTATAATAAAAAATATTATATTATATTCAATTTATTTAGTTACCCGAACAATAGACTGAGAACATTGTCCTCACAGTTCATGTGTCGGTTTAGTGCGTGCCACTCATTGTAATATAAGTCCTTGTCAGTGCCCGGTGGGTATTGCTCTTCAAGAACGGTAACGCAAGGGTTAGGTGGTTCCAACCAGGTCTGTGTCTTACCCATATAAGAATGACTAAAGCTCTTGCTGGCGGTGCAGTTACGCAAACCGTCAGTGCCACTGGGGGTGCCAAAGCAACTGCATCCAAATCCCGCGGCGCGAGTGTGGAAAGAATAACAGGGCAGTAGGAAGATATCATTCCAAACTACATCTTTTTCAGTATGGCGAATACTGGTCTCATTTGTGGGCGTCTGGACAGTAAACCCAAAGTTAATAATAACAGGATACCAGAAACGATGGAGAGGGTGACGACTACGGAATTTTTCCAAATATTCGTTGTAGGTGGCATTCCCGTGTGCAGTCGTCATCGACATGCTACAGTTCTTAAATTTCTTGTTAGAATCTTCTGATTTATCGGTTGCATAAATCATATCCCGGAGGATGTCGTTGCGTGTATCACAACTGTTGTATTCCCCCATAAGTTTGTTACGATCATCCATAAGTTTGTTATAATCATCCATAACTTTGTTACGATCCTCCATAAGTTCGTTGTAATCATCCAAAAGTTCTTGCTTGTCTTCTTTCTCTTCTTCTAGTTCTTCTTTCAGTTTGTCAGGGTTAGAATCAAAGTTCTTCTTGAGGAGGTTGCAGATTTCAAGGTATGCTCCCTCATTGATAGATTTAGGGTCACTAAACCAAGTATCCACAATCTCCAAGAGACGATGGTCTGTCATTATATGTATGTTTGGGTGGGGTTATAATAAAAAAAGAGTATAGTATTATTCAATTTTATTTAGTTAGGAAACTGGTCTACGTAGTCTTCATCTTCATCATCGTCGAGCCATATATCATTCAATTCAGCCACTGCTCGCCCAACATCCCCCAATCCACACACAAGAGTCTCTTCCTCATCAGCGCGTTCGAGAGACATTAGCATTTCGCGGTTCATAACAAGAGTTTGCTCGGCAATAATACGGACAATGTCTATCGGAAGAAAAGGATTCACACCAATCTTATTTGAACAAGACCAGTTGAGGAGAGACTGAACAATTGGAGCACCCTGGTATGCCATTGGTTTCAATCGGTAGGGCATACGACAGTAGTGAATACCTTCCGAATGCAACCAACCAAAACATCCACAATACTCACAAAATGTACCCGACCTCTTAGTCTGAAACGAATTCTCCAACTCGTGTGGAATAAATGAATCTCGACCACGACCAGTTCCCCGAAAGACAGTGTATCCTACTCTATCAGAGATATCTGGGTGAGAATATGCCTCAGTTGTAAGCACCTCTTCATAAGTAGGCATTGTTAATTGGGTTGGGGTTTATAATAAAAAAAGAGTATAGTATTATTCAATTTAGTTCATTTACGCGTAAAGATCCACCACTTTCAGTTCTGAATAGTGCCATTCCAGTTCCTCCCGAGTGAAGTTCTTTTCTATCTGCTCTGCGCTAATATCCAGTCCATTCTCCTTGATATATTCGGGTTCGTCTTCTTCCATAGCCTTGATGTACTCTATCATCTCCTTGACACACAAATGAGCGGTATCCAGTGCCGTCGGTTCACTGGACGCCACCATTGGAGGATAGCAATAGAACCCAATGGCCTTCTCTGGCGCCGGTTCCGCTATAGTCGGTTCTACAAATACTACCCACTCAGGACATTCTGTCGCATGATAGGCGCTCCATAGAGTATGATCAAATTTCTTCTCAGTCATCATTTTCAGAGCATGGAAATGGAAATCGGCTCCGATATCCTTAGCCCTCTGTTTCTTACTACCCCGCTCTTCCTCTGTGAGTTCGTAGGTCCTGACCGTGGTAGTTTTAGAGAATGAAATCATAATTGTTATAGTATGATGTAATAATGAAAAAGAGTATATTTGAGTTCAATTTTATAAATATAATAAATCCCTTGGTAATTTTAATCCTCTTGTTAAATAACAGAGATATACTGGCGGACACCTTGTTTGTTCTCCTTTATACACAAATCCAGTGTAATGATTAGGTATTATGACTTGAACATTCATATTCTTTAAAATTTCCTGTGTCTTCATATGAGCTATTTTAGGGATAGGTATAATAAGAATAAAATCATTCTTAATTGTGTTTAAGTGTGCTAATACTTTATTCAATATTGAAAAGGGTGGATTTGACACGATTAAATCTTTACATTTGCTGGATGCAATAAAAAAATCACCTAAATCTTTATTAACTTTAAATCCCAAACTTTCCAAATGTTTCGCAGAGCTCCCATCTCCATAGAAAGCTTCCCATATTTTTTTTTTAGGTATATATTTTTTTATAGACGACCAGTATATTTTTGGTGTGTAATACTCATCACTTCCTGAATTAGATCCAGATTTACCCATTACTCCTTTATTATACGGCATTTACTAAATACTAATATATAATTATTATTATTTAATCGCATTTATAGATTCTTACGGCTTCGGAGATTGTAACGACGCCTGTTGGGTGGTCTGTATTCCCCACGTTCCTCTTGTTCAATTCCCACCATCATAAGATATTCGTGATACTTCCCACAACAGTATACAATAAGAGTAAGGAATACGAAGGCAGTTATGTAGGCATCACTGATTTCAACTGTATGTGTCATAAGGATATTATATTTTTTAAATTGTGATTCAATTTATCTAAGATTCACTCTTTAAATGCTCCTTTGTCCAACAAGAATCGCAATGATACTTACCGGGGCAAGCTGCATTTGGTAGAATATTACCTTCGATAGTCTCGCATATCGAACATTCGGGGACACAGACGTATTCTGGTAGGGCAACGCGCATACACAGACACGACCTCTTACAATACGAACATATCTGAGAATGTTCGCTCTTAGGTCCTTTACAACAATAGCATTTATCCATAATATTTTTATAATATTATTATATTAAAAAATATATTATTATATTCAATTTACATCGTTTTATATAGTTCAGCAATATCTTCATGCATATCGGTAATAATTGGGAGAATTATAGGTCTTATATACTCTTTAGTAAATCCCATTGCTTTCAAGATTCTACCCTTGGTTGTTGATAAAAATTTGTCTATCTTTTTATCTACCAATATTTCCATTTCAGGACTCTTCAATACCCGCTCGATCTTTTTATCGACATCTTCCGGTTTTTCATCTGTTTCAATAAAATGGTGAGCTCTTTTAATAGCATACACTAATCTATCGTAAGGAACTGACATTATAATAGATTCTATTATTTTTTATTCAATTTATTAAACAACGCCAACGACCGACGCAACGTTGATATACCCTTTCAGCACCTTTTTAAACATATGTGCGTAAAAGTAAATATACAATTGCGCTATTAAAGAAAACACATTCAAGGTATTTGCCGTTTTCATTTGTGAATATTCTTTATATGTATGGGTTACATTTCCTATTCTACGCTGTGAATTATACTGATATATTACGTTAAAACTATAGAAACAATCAATTATATCTGCAAATACTAACACCGATAGATAAAAGGTATAAATAGATACATTTTGGTAATTAAATTCTTTTGCCCCTGTGTAACCGTAATAAGAACACAACATAAAAAAGACATAAAATGTATTCCCATTACTCTCTATATATCTAATCAAATTAATTATTAGATCTATAATAGACATTACCATAATGACATTCCGCTGTTTCTGTATTGTTACAGCGTCCCGGTAAACCTGTGCGTCTGGAACATAATAAGGATCTTCGCCAACCATTAATACGTCCCGTGCTTCCACCGGATTTCCGGCATTTACAAACTGATCGTCGCTGCTGGTTCTAAATACTGGATTATTAGTGTCAATCACTACCCCGTCAACAAATTCAGTTTCTAGATTTTCATCTGACATACTTACATTAAAAAATTGAGTATTGCTTATATATATTTACACAGGAATATCAGTGCCCTAGAGATTACGCAAGAAGTCGTTCATATAGTCATTGTTAGTTATTACATATAATAAAAACATTGAAGTATTACTGGTGTATGTATTTAACCTCCCCTCAAACGCCGTAAATACTATTGCTTTCCATATTATAGGAGGAATTTTACTTTCTTTTTTATTTACCCACTTTTGGTAATAATGCATACCTATAAACAATGCTACAAACCCTATCACGACTACATGAACATGTCCAGCGTATTGTAACCAATTTCTTTCTTCTACACTCCCTTGGTCTTTATATGCCAGAACAATAAATGCGAAATATGTATATATCAAGTATTCAACAATTTTAGGTATAGATATCATTTTATAATAGATTATATAATATTTTAAAATTCTTCTAGTGGTGGCATATCCTTTTCTATTGTTAAATTCTTTTCTTCTTTTATGCTTTTTTCTGTTTCCTTCTTTTCTGCTTTGTCCATTTTTTGAATAATGGTATTTCTACTGGTCCGTTGCATTTGTTTATCTTTAATCTTTCTACGTAGTGCTTCTCTATTATCCATTGCTGATAATAGTTATTTTATTTTTAAATGATTATGGAAGACATATGAAAATGTCTTTTGGATTCATTATGTGTTTTCGGAAATTGTAGAAATACAAGTAGTTAGTAGACAGAAATTCTGTTTTATAAAATAGATTTGTTCCACTGAGTTCATTAACAAGTATTCTTGATGTTTTGTCTTTTAGGTAATTTACAGACAATTGTGCTATTTCTTTATTTTCAGCGTATGCTATCTCGTATATTTCTTTCTTGTTACTGTCCAGTATTCCAGAATAGTAAACAATAGCATAACAACCATTTTTTTCTAAAAATATACATTCCCCTTTATCAGGTTCAATATACATGGAATACTTCTTTTTTAATGAAATATCATCTACAACATTGGGTTGTTCTGGTTGGGCTTTGTCTAATACTTTATAATAATTATATTTACAGAAGTATTTAAATGGTAAGGGTTGATTGTCTTTTTTAAATATAATAATCTGTGCGCCTGTATCTTTTATCATATACGAAATTAAATCGGTTGCTATTCGGTTATTCCGTTCACTTATTTTTAAAGCAAGATGATCAATGTACCAGATGATATACTCTTTGTTACCTAATATTACATGTACCTTTGTTGCACTTATACACCCACTGACATAATTGTCTTTCTTATTTATTATCTTATAAAATATAGTATTCTTCTTAGTATTCTTGTATAGATATTCCCCTCCACCCGGTTGAAAGTTTTCATTCAAAAACTCTATTATTTCATTGTTATTAGACCACCGACTACATCTATAATCCCTATTATAATTATGAATGTAATAGGGCGTGCCAATGACACCTTCTTCATTGGACAATGTATAGAAAAAATCAACTGGGTGATAGAACCAAAAAGGGTGCTTATATCTACCGTATAAAACAATTATTAAATACAATAATATTACGAATATTATTAACTTAAAAAACATATAATATATTTTATAATAAAATCATCAATCTATTACGCAATTTAAAGTGCTGCACCCATACCTGAGGAAAATCCATCAAATGGTTGCATTTCGTCTGGGTCAGATTGCGGCGGCCCTTCCGGTGATCCCCCTAACCCTTGCGGTGGCTGGGGTGCTCCTGGCTGCTGCTGCTGCTGCTGCTGCTGTTGCTGCTGTTGCTGCTGTTGCTGTTGCTGTTGCTGCTGCTGCTCTTCCTGTTCCTGTTCTTCCTGTTCTTCCGGTTCTTCCTGTTCCTCGTACTCACCACCTTCGGAATCATCTACTTCAAATTCTTCTAAAGGTCCTTCGGTTGCATCTGGTGCCACAGAAGCATTACCTTTATAGACAAAGAGTATTGCCAATCCCGCCAATATCACGGCAACAAGGAGAATAACCCATGTGCTTTGTTCTAAATAAAATGGCAATGTCGCTGCCTCATCAAGTTCAATGTAATCATCTGGGATTTCCCCACCTAAACTAGCTGTTAAATCTGTTGTATCAGTCATAATATTTATATTATAATACATAGAAAAAATAATAGATTATTTACGCGGTTTTTTTTGTGTTTTCCTTTCCGGTTGTTTGATTCCTTTAAAAATAGCGTGGGCTAAATCGTCATAAAAACTTATAGGTTGATCTTCGGCATAATGTGTCGGTGAAAATTCTATTTCATTAACAAAATAATTTGTCTTTCCTATAGAATTCTTGATACAACAACCAAAATCAATTCTCAATATGGGAGGTAATTCATTGAATTCTTCTTTTATCAATTTACATATCTTATTCCCAACTGATACACACGGTCTTAATATTTTCTTGCTGAGATGCTGATTTTTTAGATTTTCCCGTGGTTCGCCATATCCTTTAGACCTATCTAATTTTTGTCCTATACCCCTTGTATATTTCCCATTTAACCACCATAATCTATACTCATAATTCTCATCAAATCCTTTAATATATGGTTGAACCAATACACCTGTTAAATTATATTTTAATACCTTTTTCAAATAGTTGTCAATCTTATTACCTTTTAATAATTTATTTTTTATTGTTTCAACATTCTTAGAAAATCCTGTTAGTTCGGTTTTAAATAATAAATCTGCATTATCGTGTTCTACAGCAAAATCTTTTATTTGTTTGTGAATAGTATCTTTATTACCTTTACTTTTCATATACTTATTAACATCCACATTCAATGTTGGTATAATAGGAATACCATTCTTCTTTAAAAAATTCATATACTTATGTTTTCTTAAGATAAAGTCTTGAAATCTAGCGGACGGGACTACCTTTGCTTTTGTTTCGCTTATCATTAGGTCGTATTCATTTAATTTCTTTTTATTTTTAAAGTGTTTTTCATACCACCACCCTAATTCATATATGGAATAAACTATATCATATTTATCTAACTCCTTTTTTGTTAATTTGTTACCATTGATCGAATGAAAGGAATACTTGTTTTGCTTAATATTATTTAAAAAAGCAAAGATAACTGCGTCATGGGACGCAGTGTAGTCGTCAAATTCACTTGAATAATGATATAATGTATCACTGTTATCATCTAAATATTTAAATACCCGAGGATAGTTATATTCCAATGTTTCATAATCTTCCTCGCTCGATAGTGAATTATTTTGTGCCCCAATTACAATGCCCACTTTTTTCTTCATCTAATTATTACTTAGATTTATTTTTGGTTTGATATTCATTCTTTTCCCCATAACCCGACATACCATTACAAAACTACATATTACACTTAACACTATTACAGTAGTTACACACGGACCCTCTCTTCGTTCAAAATCTTGTTCCATATTTTGTAATTTAGAATAATTAATATTAGGATATATCATTATATCTACATATTATTTTATTCTTTATATAATATATATATGAAACAAAAGGCATACACATTTTTAAGTGGTGGTAAAATAGATACGTTAGAATCATTTAATGCGCTGCCCACTCCCCAGGGGAATTCTAGCGTACCTCAACAAGATAGTCTCGCGTCCCAAAATATTAAAACTGATAACATTTCTGTTCAAATTCCTGTATCTGGTCCTTCAGATGCAAAAGCGGTTGCGCCAACAGATACCACGGTTGCGCCAACAGCAAAAGTGGTTGCGCCAGAGAGAGAGTGGGGTAACGACTTAGTAGAACCAGAATGGAATGCACCAACTTCGAAAAACCCAGAGAAAGACCAGGATGAAGACCAGGATGAAGATCATGACGAAGACGAAGAAGATGACGAAGAAGATGATTATTTCAATATTATTATTGAACTATTAAGAAAGATAGATAGAAATACAAGAAAGAGAAAGAAAAATACGAAGAACAAGAAAAAGAAACATGGTGGAAGAAGAACCAGAAGAACCAGAAGAACCAGAAGAAAAACCAAAAAGAGAACTAAACGATAATTAAGTTTTCTAAATCTGTATAACTTTTAATTTTTTTATATTCACAAGAGTATTTATCTGTTGCTGTTTTCTTTCTGGCATCACTTTTTGTTATTTCGTGTTTGACCAATTTCCACGCGTGTTTATAACTTATCTCTTCATCTGCAGCTAAGAACATAA
>Ga0307995_1000892_pt1 | contig 19349 bp, 21 predicted proteins | sample EllFjometagen262_FD_203132 | JGI IMG/M metagenome (GOLD analysis project Ga0307995, IMG submission 203132) | Marine microbial communities from Ellis Fjord, Antarctic Ocean - #262 | ecosystem: Environmental > Aquatic > Marine > Unclassified | place: Southern Ocean | collected 2014-11-02
TTTAAGACGCATCTCGGCAAGCGCGGCAGAGTCTATGCCGCGTCAAGCTGTTGCAGTCTAGACGAGGGAGTAACTGCGATTCTTAATGCCTCGGGCATAGCCGTAGTGGCGCACCCAGGCCGCTACTCACTAAGCAAGACCAAGCTAAGCTCATTGCTCGACGATTTCAAAGCATGTGGGGGAGAAGCAATCGAAGGAAGCTATTCAAATATAGACCCAACTACGAAAGCCTATCTGAGCAAGCTAGCTGAAGAAAAATCACTGTATTTGTCGGTAGGCTCCGACTTCCATGATCCCGCGGCAACCTGGACTGACATCGGAAGATTTCCCGCCCTAGATCAGCAGGCAATAAAAAATGCCATTTGGTTGCACCCCAAATGGCATTCTTAATTATCTAGCTTTTGCGAGAGGATGGTGGCAGAAACTTACTCGCCTATCCGTTTACTCACCTAGCAATTACTTAACCTGAATTACTTTTGCTTTCGAGTAATCTTTGCCACCACATCACGAAAAACATCCATCAAAGTTTCGTGTTTGTAATCGGTGAATTCACCGGCGTCCATGAACACACCGTGTTCCTCGCAGGCTTCATATTCTAAGTGTGATTGCTTGGGGTCATTTAATTTGACCATCGTCTTGCCGCAGCGCGGGCAATCAATATCGCGTACGGTATTGTAGGTCTTACCCACTTCTCGATCGCCACTGTCGGCAAAGTCTGCCATCCAGTCACCCTTCAGCTGTTCTGCTTCGCCGTTGTCGAACCACAGGCCCTTGCAGCTATTGCACTTATCTATGACTACTTGACCATGCAGCGTCTCAATCTTGAGCTCTTGCATCCCGGAATTGCATTTCGGACAGTCCATTTGGTTCTCCTCAGATACAGTTTCTTATTTTTGGGGCAACTCTTTTCGGGGCCTAGCTCACTAAGCCATTTTGGTGCGCAGCAAACAACACCTGTGTAGAGGGCCCATATTATAAGGAATTTTCAGCTCAGAGAAAGCCTAAACTCTCTTTTGCTGCGAATCTGCGCGGCATTGCGAGTATTAAGTCAGTGTTCACATTAGGAGCAGTACTATTTGAGAAATTTCGAAACATATCGCTTCGAAAGCGCATTACATAAGAACCGAAATAGGAGATGAACCATGAGACATGCTCGAATTCTAGCCCTAACGCTATTACTAAGCTTTTCTCCTGCAGTATTAGCGTCAGAAGGCTCCGCAAACGTCAGTAGCGCCTGTGCAACCCTTGAATTTATGGGCAAGATGCTCGCGCTAAATACCATGCTACCCGCCGATTTCGACGATGTTGGGGAGATGAATGCCATGGCTGACTCACTCGCAGAGCTGAATCAGCTGGCCTGCCAGCCGGTAGTCTTAACTGGCTACCGTCGCGGTAATAGCTACTATGCGAATGGTTCGCTTATCTCCAATGACCTCTACCATAAAGCCTGGTATTTCCCTAATGGGCAGCTGTTTATGGCGAAGCCAGGGCTGGATACGACGATCTACTACCCAAACGGTCGGATAATGGCCTATCACTGGATGCACGGCGATCAAGCGCTTTTCTGGCCGAATGGGACTTTGGCGACGAATTACTTTCGTGCCTTCGATGACACTTGGTACTACCCCGACGGCAATATCATTACCTATGAATCCGGCTATTCGGGAGGACGATGGTTCTATCCCTTCCAGCGTCTGGACGGGGGTATTGGCCAAGAGGTGATATCTAGCAATTGGGGAATCGAAGACCAAGACTTCACGTTCTTAAATTTCACCGATACTGGAACTCTATTTACAGCGCGTGAGCGAATTCGTCGAAAGTTGAAATTCGACGATATCGATCTATTAGATGTTCCAGGTGTACTCTTGGTAATTACTCGCCTGTATCAGGCTTCGGATTCAGCGAAACAGTTCGCGCCGGCAGATGTGAACATCACAGGCGCTCCGTTCTAGATCCTGGGGTTTAAAGCAGGGGCGCTGACTAGTAGCTGTACTGGTCGGATCGCTCTCGCAAAGTCGCGACCGAAATGTCATTTGATTGGCATTCCTGTAAATCGGCTTTGTTGAAGACATGAATCTTATCAGTGCGGCGCTGGTCTTCGCCCTGCTCGCCCAACCCGGTAAGGATTATTGAGACGCGCTCATCAATAGGCAGCTCACGTAATGTCGATCCGTAGTCACACATCGCCTGATAGAGCTTATCCTCAAACACCACAACGTCCTGTTGCCACTGCTGAGTGTAGTTCTGCTCAGCTTGCTCACTGCGCAGTCTTAGCTCCGCGGCCTTAGCAACAGCCTGCACACGAAGTGGTTCTATCTGCGCCATAACCGTATCCAGCTTCAGACGCATCTCTTCCTCGATATTGGAATCTGCGATAGCCGCAGCGGTTGATTCCCTGATCTGCGCCTCAAGCTCTCGCAGGCCTTGCATCTTCTCACCCATTTCGACGCGCAGGCCTTCTATATCAGCACGCAATTCTTCATAGTCACCCTCATCGACAGAGCCAAGTGAACGCAGAGAGCGAGCTGACTCTGTCGCCTGCTGAATGGCATTGTTTACAGCGAGCGAATAGTCGACATTCGCGACCCGCTCCATCATCTGGGTATAGAAGCTAGCTGACTCAACAGACTGACTCTGCAGGGCCATCACGGGGGATGCCTGAGTCGATGCAGCCTGTGTAGGTGAAGATAGGGGTTGAGCCTGGGATTGAGCGAGCGCGATAGATTCGAATGGATTGCCACGCACCTGCAGAGTCTGCATTGCAGAATTCAAGGACGCGAGGCTCAATCGATTACGACTATTCGCCAGAGGTGTTCTAACTTCCAACACCACACCCTGCCCGATGAGGTAGGTACTCTCGATGCCGCCAAGACTCAGACCGAACAGGCCCTTTGACTCCTCGAAACCCAGAGCGTCTTCCAGAACACCCGAGAATATACCTATGTTCCTTTGCAGCCCTTCAATTCGCGGGTCTTGAGCAGTCGCCGACGCCGCGCTAACCATCGCTACAGCTACAGCCAAGGTTTGTCTTATAACTTTTCGCATAGCCTAGCCCTCTTATCGAATGTCGCTCTGGTAACCCACATAATTCACTAACTGCTGCAAAGACCGGATCGTCTCATAGTCACTGTCTACCAATTGTTCATAGCCCACTCGCATATCTTGTAAATCCAAGAGTCGCTGCTGCTCGAAATATGCATACATCTGATCGAAACTATCTGCTGTCGATTGCTGAGCCCGCTCCATCACCGCCTGCAACAGCTGCACATTGTTACTATCCTGCCTGCTCTCTACTCTCGTTACGAGCTGCTGCATTTCCAAACGCTGCGCTTGCTCAAACTCGGCCAGCTGCCCATTTAAATTAGTGTCCGAGGCTGAAGATCCAGCGAAGGAAATAGAGAAGCCAGAATCATTACTAACCACACTCACGTTGAATAACAGCACACACAACATGGCTAGCGATGCAGCCGTAGGTAGCCACTGCCAACTCAACCAGAATCGCGATACAGGGCGATCGATACGATGCTCCTGCCGGTATAACTCAAGATGCCGATCCCAATGCGGGACCCTTTGCTCCTGCCACTGCTGCAGATCTTGCTGGGCAAGCAACACCGACTCGAGCTCGACACTGCAATGCTCACAATCAGTCAGATGCCTATCCAATTCGTTGCGGGCGATCGCCGACAAGTCTTCAGAAAAATACTCTTGCAGTAAATAATGCGTCTTAGGACAGGACATTTTGTTCCTCCGATACTACTTTTAATTTCTTCAGCGCACTGTAGAAACGCGTCTTGACTGTATTTGTCGAAACATCTTGAAGCCTAGCGATTTCATCAAAAGATAAAGATTGAAAAACCTTAAGTTCCACTATCGATCGCTGATCCGAACTCAGTTCGTTTAACATTTTGAGAACGCGAGCGTTCTGCTCGATGTTGCCTAATCTATTTTCTGGCTCTAAATCCGTCTTACCGGGAAACTTTTCGAATTCGTCCCCCTCATCTTCAGCAGAAAATTTTGGTGACGAAGTCATCAGTCGTTTGCGGCGATTCATGTCTACCGCCTTGTTGTGCGCTATACGGAAGATCCAACTACTGAACTTCGCATCGCCTCTGAATCGGTGCAGGTTTCTGTATACACCCAGAAAGACTTCCTGCATCAGGTCCATCGCATCGCTGGAATTTCCTGTTAGGCGCAAGCCATGATTGTAGATTTTAGATTCGTAGCGCTTGACCAATTTTTCCCATGCATAGGCCGACCCGTTAAGAGCCGCCGCTATTAGCGCTTCGTCTTCGTCTATCAGACTCATGGAATTTCCATCCTGTCGCTGCATAGCAGCTTCTTGCATTAAAAACAGGATACTGGTTTTAGAGAGTAAGTCGCAAGCTATGGGAGAATAGTTTGCGCGGGGCAGGAATTACTTATCGGGGTAGGCATGCAGGGACTCGTCGACCAGAACACTCCACGCTTTGTTAAAGGGATGAACCTTGTCGGTGCTGCCACTCGCGCTGGTCATGGGATAACCCTTGTTGGCCCATTCGAACAATGAGTGTTCTAAATTAAGCACTTGAGTGAAGCCGCGCTCCTGAAGGTCGGCAGCTACAGACGCCGATCGATAGCCCACGGAGCAGTAGACGATGATCTCGGTGTCTTTGCTGAGCCCTCTTTCGGCAATCACGTTGGATATAGATTCAGCGTTTTCCAAATGAAGCGCATCGTCTAGATGGCTGACTAGAAACTCACCGTCCTCACGCACGTCTATAATAATGGGCAGCTTCGCGCCTGGCGCCTCATAACGCCTTAGCAACACATCTGCAGAAACGGTCTGCACACCGGGAAACTCACGCTGAATCTTTTCGTCCACAGACTCCCAACTAATCCCGAACAGCCCGAAGAAAAATGAAGAGACTGAAGCTGTCGCAATAAGCTTGAACATGAACGAATTCCACGTAGGTGATGCAGTGATTTATAATCGAATCTACCTACTAAGACCGGTAGCAAAGGTAGTTTCATACAGTAGCGCAAAATGAGGCTAGTGAGCAGAGCGAGAATACGCAGGCAGCCAGCTTATCTGACCCAGTCTCTCCCAGGGAGGTATCGCCTTGTGAGCGAAATCCAGGCTAGAAAAGCTGGCTGCTTGTTCTGCGTTAGAGTTGGCCTCAAACAGAGCGTTAGGTCGCGACGCGCTGCTCGCTGAGCAACTGACTGGCCGCGCCCATAAAGGCGTTGAGTGAAGAGGCTATGATGTCTTTGCTAATCGCGACGCCGCTGTAACGTCGGCCATCACACTTCAATTGAATATAAGTCACCGCCTCAGCATCGGCACCTTGGCCTAGTGCGTGCTCTCCATATTCCATGATTTCAAAATCGATCTTGATGGCTTCTTTCAGCCCGGTCGCGAAAGCATTTAATACGCCATCGCCTTCGCCACGAATCGAGAGTTCCTTGCCGAAGTAATCGATCTTGGCATTGAACGTCTCCCGTCCTTCCGCTTTCTCGATACTAAAGTCTTCAAGGCTAATCACCTTGTCGCTATTCAAATAATGTTGATTGAACAGGCCCCAGATTTCATCTGCCTTTATCTCCTGCCCGCTTACCTCGGTAACCTGCTGTACCACGCGGCTAAACTCTATCTGCAACCAGCGCGGCAGTTCGAATCCAAACTTATTCGCGAGCACGTAGGCGATGCCGCCCTTCCCAGACTGACTGTTCACGCGAATTACATCTTGATAGGTCCGACCCAAATCGCGCGGATCGATGGGAAGATAGGCAATCTCCCAAGTCTCGCCCTCTCTATAGATATCGAGGCATTTCTTAATCGCATCCTGATGCGATCCTGAGAAGGCCGTAAACACTAGATCACCGGAATAAGGCTGGCGTGGGTGTACATCGATCTGTGTGCACTCGCGTACGACGGAAACGATCTTGTCCATATCATGCAGATCCAGTTGCGGATCGACACCTTGGCTGTATAGATTCATCGCCATCACGACGATATCCATGTTTCCGGTGCGTTCGCCGTTTCCAAGTAGAGTTCCCTCCACTCTCTGCGCGCCACCCATGACGGCCAACTCAGCAGAGGCAACAGCACAACCGCGGTCATTGTGCGTGTGCAGACTAACGACAATCGCATCTCTGTTTTGAATATTGCGGCAGAACCATTCGATCTGGTCTGCATAGACGTTCGGTGTAGATACTTCAACCGTGGAGGGAAGGTTGAAGATAATTGGTCTGAGGGTAGTCGGCTTCCATACACTAGAGACGGCGTCACAAACCTCAACGGCAAAGTCGATCTCGGTGCCGGTAAAGCTCTCTGGAGAATATTGGAAGGTCCATTGTGTTTCCGGAGCAAGCTGTGCACATCGCTTAACTTCCTCTGCGCCAGCCACAGCGATCTCTACGATACCTGCCTTATCTGTCTTGAAGACTTTCTCTCGCTGCACTACAGAAGTGGAATTATAAACGTGCAGGATAGCCTTCTTTGCGCCCTTCAGAGACTCAAACGTTCGTTGAATTAAAGCGGGCCTTGCCTGAGTGAGAACCTGGATTGTTACATCGTCAGGCACCTTGCCCTCTTCGATTAGGCTACGAACAAAATCGAAATCAGGCTGTGAGGCGGCGGGAAAACCCACCTCGATCTCCTTGAATCCTACGGACACCAAGAGCTCGAACATCTTCTTCTTTTGCGCGACTGACATCGGCTCGATCAACGCCTGGTTTCCGTCACGCAGATCAACGCTACACCACCTAGGCGCTTCGCTGATGACCTGATTCGGCCAAGTTCTATCCTTAATATCGATAGTCTGGAAAGGCTGGTACTTCGTATGATCGAACACGCTTATTCCTCATTTAATTTAACTAGCTAACACCTGATTTGGCGTTTCTCTCTGACTCGGCTCACTTTGTCCTTTTGAGACTTGGGATCCCGGTGTTCAGTCTGTTTAACTAATCACCCTTAGTTCGAGGTAGCCTAGGATAGGGAAAGAGCCGCAGCATTTCTACGTCTAAATTGCCTCAAATTCATGTGATATCGGTGTTTTACACTAAATATATTAATAAATTCATATATTAATACCAATATATGGAATAACATCACAATCTTCACTCAACACAGCAAAAACGGTGTGCCAGTATGCGGATGGACAAGCTAGATAAGAGAATTTTACAGGAGCTACAGAGGAATGGAGGAATCACCAATCTGGAGCTCGCTGAAAAGATCGGCCTCTCTCCGTCCCCCTGCGCGCGACGGGTAAAGCAGCTAGAGAAGAGTGGAATAATCAAAGGGCAGGTCACCCTGCTCGACGCCTCGAAGCTGGAGCTTAAGCTCATCGCGCTTATACAGATCAGCATGGACCGTCACACTCCCGACCGCTTCGAAATTTTCGAGGAGAAGGTTCGCACCTTTCCCGAAGTCACAGAGTGCCTGCTGATTACTGGCCAGTCGGCTGACTATCAGTTGAAGGTAGTGATACCAGATATGGAGTACTACCAAGAACTCTTACTCAACAAGATCACGAAGATAGAAGGAGTCACAGACGTACACTCGAGCTTCATACTAAGGGAAGTACACAGCACAACCGAACTCCCACTCAATCATATTACGAGCTAGTAATATCTTACATCACCCAATTATGATCGGATCTAAAGGAGATACCCTCTTGTCAAAACCCATCGACTATTACCTTTCGCTAGTCTCGCCGTGGTCTTACTTAGGACATGAGAGGCTCGTAAAAATGGCGGAGCAACACGACGCTACAATCAGAATATGGCCGGTGGATCTCTCAATCATCTTCCCCAGCACCGGCGGCATCCCTCTCCCAAAAAGGTCTGACCAGAGAAAGGCATATCGAATGCAGGAACTGCGCCGCTGGCGCGACCACGCGAAAGTTGACCTAAACTTGGAGCCCAAACACTTTCCCGTGAGCGATAAGCTAGCCGCAACCATGGTCGTCAATCTTCGAAAGCAAGATGCGCAGCAGGCCATTCAGCTCGCCGGCGCCTGCCTCAGAGCATGCTGGCTGGAAGAGCGCGACATAAGCGATGCAGATACACTTCTAGCGATTGCCGCAGAAAATAATTTGGATGGTAGTGCATTGCTTGCCGATAGCGCTGCAGCCATTGAGGAAAGAACACAAGATAGCGTCAAGGCTGTAGAGCTCGGCGTGTTTGGCGCGCCCAGCTATCGCTTCGATGAACAACTGTTTTGGGGACAAGACCGGCTAGACTTCCTGGAAAGAGTGCTAGAAAAATAGGCGAAAAAACTGCGCGCTAAAAGAAGTGCTTAACCTTCTCCTTGTAAGAACGGCTCATCTTCAACGAGGAACCACAGCTCAGGGTTAGATGAAACTCTCCGTTTATATGCGATGAAACTTTCTCAACCCTACGCAGATTAACAATCGTTGACCTATGCACTCTCTGAAACACCGAAGGATCTAGCTTCGACTCTAACTCCTTCATCGTCGTGCGCATGATATGCGTTGCTCCATCGACGTGCACGCACATGTAGTCGCCCGCAGCATCTACCCAATCGATATCCTTGATTGGCACGAAGGTTATAGAAGAACCGTCCTTAATAGCTAGGCGATCCGCGTGTTCTGTCGACTGATCTTCGGCGTCTAACAATTCGCCGATAGCGGTCGGCGACTTACCGGTAAGACTTACCAATAAGTTCAAGAGTCGCTGCTTCTCGCTCGCGGCACCGACCTGAGATTTATGCTGCCACGCCTTCTCTATCGCCTCTACTAATCGCTCATTTTCCACTGGCTTTAAGAGATAATCGATAGCGTGCATCTCGAAGGCATCGACCGCAAACGAGTCATAGGCGGTTACAAAGATGATCATTGGCAAAATATCGGACTGAATTTCTCGAATCATTTCCACCCCAGTCTTACCGGGCATCTGAATGTCGAGAAACACCAAATCTGGCTCCAGCTCGGCGATCGCCTTCAGCGCCTCTTTTGCATTCGCGCAACACTTAACGATCTCTACGTTATCGAAATCGCTAAGGCGCATTTCCATGCCCTGCCTAGCCAGCTCTTCGTCATCGACGATAATCGCCTTCATTTTATTTGAATCATTGTCTGTCATAGGGAATCTCAACCGTTACGATTAGGCCGCCGGAATCGGCATTGCTGAACATCAATTTGTGCTTGTTGGAATAAATCTCTTGAAGACGATTTCGAATATTACTAATTCCTACGCCCTGAGAGAATACCGAACCATCACTTTCTCCATCTAGCTCCGGCACGCCAGGGCCATCGTCTGCAACCTGCAACACGAGAGTTTTTTCTCTCACCTGAGCACTAATTCGAATCGTACCGCCGGTTTCGGATTGCGAAATAGCGTACTTGATTGAATTCTCTATAAGCGGTTGCAACAACATGGTTGGCACCATCGCAAGCTCCGCCTTCGTTTCAATATCTATATCGAGGCGCAGGCGCTCGGCGAAACGCACTTTCTCGATATCCAAATACAATTTAGATGTCTCTAGCTCATGAGCAAGACTCACCTTATCCAACGGCGAGTGATCGAGGGAGTAGCGCAGAAACCTGCTCAACTTCGTCAGCATCTCATTCGCCCGATCATTTGCAGACGACAGAACTAGAGTAGAGATGGCATTGAGAGTATTAAAAAGAAAGTGGGGGTTGAGCTGATAACGCAGCATCAATAACTGTGCCTCATGCGCTAGAGATTCAGATCGCAAACTCTTCTCTTTCTCCGCTTGAAATAGCTGGTAGTACTTAAAAATGAAATACAGCCCACTCCACAGAAGAATCAGTGGAAAGGAACTGATGAGCAAATTATCGAATAAAACCTCGGCACTCGCATCGCGAAAGCTAAGCACTTCACCGAAGGGTATGAAGGATATGTAGTTTCGAATCGGCTGCCAAACCAAAGCGACCCCGAAGGAGCCGAACCATGTCACCAGGAAACGCACAATAAATCCGCGCTCCCAGACTAGCTTGAATAAAGTTCGCAAGCCTGCCGTCAACAGCATTGCCGGCACGGCGCTGACACTCGCAACGAGAGCTCTAGAGAAGATATATTCGGGTGGCACGAAGATGATATCTCGCAGCACCGTCATCAACACCCAGGTAGACCAGCCTAACAGCTGGAAAATCCAGAACTGTTTGCTGCGAATAAGGTCTAGAGTATTGCTGCTCATTACAGACATCCAAGATGGTGAGGAATTCTGGTTTTAGCGATCAACAAAAGTACAAAAACAGTGCGAAAACAACGCGCGCCCGATACGAGTCTACGTTGTTTTCGCCGAAGCAAGGTGCTCAGACTAGATTCGCAGTAAGGACTATTAACAACCTAGCGAATCGTCCGGCAGCAAAACTCGCTTAGGGCAGCAAGCTCGCTACGCCGTCGCGCTCTTCCTTTAGCTCTGCCTCTGACTTGTCCATCAAAGTCTGGCTCACTTCACTAATCTTTAGTCCCTGCACGATTGAGTAATTACCTCCTTCACAGGTTACAGGGAAGGAGTAGATGAGGCCTTTTTCAACGCCGTAGCTGCCGTCGCTGTGGATGCCCATGCTAACAATCTTGCCAGAAGTACCCAGCGCCCAATCACGTATATGCTCAATAGCGGCATTGGCGGCTGAGGCTGCACTCGAGAGGCCACGCGCTTTGATGATGGCTGCGCCGCGTTGCTGAACAGTGGGAATGAACTCTTCTAAGGTCCAGGCTTCATCGACAAGGTCTGTCGCCTTGCCACCAGCAACTGTCGCATGATTGATATCGGGATACTGAGTTGCCGAGTGGTTCCCCCAGACAATCAAGCCGTCGACATCTGTATTGTGTTTGCCAGTCTTGTTGGCAAGCTGCGCGATCGCACGGTTGTGATCCAGACGCATCATAGCGGTGAATTGCCCAGGCTGCAGATCAGGCGCATTGCGGTAAGCGATAAGAGCATTGGTGTTCGCTGGGTTTCCCACAACCAATACTTTAACCGAAGCGCTGGCGCTGTCATTGATGGCTTTTCCTTGGGCAGAAAAGATAGCGGCGTTTGCCTCTAGCAGATCCTTGCGCTCCATACCCGGACCGCGAGGCCGAGCACCAACGAGTAAGCAGTAATCAGCATCTTTAAAGGCGACATTAGGGTCATCCGACTGAACGATTCCAGCAACCAATGGGAATGCACAATCCTCAATCTCCATAACCGTGCCAGCCAATGCTTCTAAGGCAGGAGTGATTTCCAGCAGCTGCAATATTACGGGCTGGTCATTGCCTAGCATTTCACCTGCGGCAATTCGAAATAAGAGGGAATAACTGATTTGTCCTGCTGCTCCTGTTACAGCGACTCGCACGGGTGCTTTCATTTTTCGATTCAATCCTTCTAGTTGACGATAGCGTTTTAGTTACTACCTAGTTACTAATGAGATATGCAGATACTAATGAATAGATGCTACATTTCAAATTCATAGAGCCGCGCAGTATAGCAGAATCTGCCCGAAAATGAGAGATAAGCAGCTGCGCCCAGCCACTTTCTGAGTCGTTTGATCCCTGCCTAGGCGCGCTCACGAGAGTGATGAATAAACATCGCGTCACCGTAGCTGTAAAAACGGTACTTCTGCTCTACCGCCTCATTATAGGCGCCTAGCAACATGTCCTTCTCTGAAAAAGCGCTAACCAACATCAATAACGTAGATTCCGACAGATGAAAATTCGTCACAATGGCATCCACAACCTGAAAGTCATAGCCCGGGTAGATGAAGATGTCGGTTTCACCATGAAACGGCGCCAATGGCGAATCTTTGGCAGCACTCTCAAGACTGCGCACCGTTGTGGTACCAACGGCAATGACGCGGCCTCCCCGCTCCTTACATGCCGCGACCTGCCGGCAGACCTTCTCGTCGATATCAACAAGCTCTTTATGCATCTTGTGTTCGAGGACATTGTCGACGCGGATAGGCTGAAAGGTGCCCGCCCCAACATGCAGGGTAAGATAGGCTGTGTCCACACCCTTAGCGAGCAGGGCCGCAAACAAGTCCTCGTCGAAATGTAATCCCGCCGTAGGGGCGGCTACAGCTCCCTCTTTCTCGGCGTAGATAGTCTGATAGCGTTCGGCATCTACCTCCTCATCGCTGCGCCTTATATAAGGCGGCAGCGGCATATGCCCTTCGCGTACAAGAAGCGCTGGAACATCGACACCCGCATCGAATCTCAGCAGAAAGAATTCATTCTCTCTCCCCTCGACCACCGCTCCGGGAACCGATCCATTATCAGCCTTGAAGACTAGGCGAGAGCCTGGCTTTGGAGACTTGCTAGCGCGTATCTGCGCCATGAGCCTGTTTCCATCCAACATGCGCTCGATCAGTATTTCTACTTTGCCGCCAGACTCCTTCTGCGCGTACAGGCGAGCAGGAATTACCCGAGTATTGTTAAAGACTAGGAGATCCTCAGGCTGCAGGAAGTCCAGCAGCTGGTCGAAGCGCCGATGCAGGAGCTTCCCAGTAGATGCATCTAGGCACAATAGTCGACTCGAACTGCGCTTATTCGCCGGGTAATTAGCTATAAGCTCATCTGGAAGGTCGTATTGGAAATCACTGATTTGCATCACTTTAGGCAACTATGTTGATCGATTTGGAAGGATGGCAGCCTATAGAATAATCCTCGCTAGGGAAAGAGTTAGCGCATATGCCGGGCTTCTCACCCACTGGCGTAAATCTCATTAGGCTAGAGAGCAATTGCAGGTTCATGCGCAATTGGTATAATGCCCGGCTTGTCTGGCTAGCTGGCATTTCTGACCAGAAATCCGAAATGCAATGCTTAGCGTCCTATGCCAAACAAGTTTCGATTAATGCCAGTGTGGTGAAATTGGTAGACACGCCGGATTCAAAATCCGGTTCCTTTACGGGAGTGGCGGTTCAAGTCCGCCCACTGGTACCAAATAGCAGTCCGAGTCAAGCTATACCCTTCGGGGAAACCTCGTAAAAAATAGCATATCTTTAAATTTTCTTGCTCAAACCCATCCCGATCTGTAGCATCCAATAGTATCTCTTATGTGGGAACAGATGTGGGAACTAAATGCCAAAGATATCAAAAACGCTATCTGACGTTCATGTACGGAAATTAACGTTCAAGCTCAATGAAGATGGGAAGCCCACTCCCAACAGACATGTCGTAGGCGGCGTGGCCGGACTTCTCCTTTACTGCAAACCCTCAGGGTCGCGGTCTTGGGTATTGAGGGTAGCAATTGGTGGCCACCGAAGTGACATCGGCCTCGGATCGTACCCTAGTGTTAGCCTCAAAGAAGCGAGAGAGTTAGCTCGCGAACGACGACTCAAGATTCAAGAAGGCATAGACCCACTTGCCGAGAAGAAAACCAAAAAAGAAACCTTGGCAGCAGACCAAGCGCAACAAATTACCTTCCAGAAATACTCCCTCAAGTTCATATTAATCGAAAGTAAAAACTATAAAAGTCCTCAGCAGCGGCGCCGTCTTACACAGCTGCTACGAGACTATGCCTACCCTTTCATTGGTAGCTACTACATCAAAGACATTAAGCGAAAGCACCTAGTTAAGATGCTAGAACCTATATGGGAAACAAAGAACGAAACGGCAAAACGAGTACAGAATTATGTCTACCGGATACTGCAGCAAGCAATCGCAGAGGAAATCCGCCATGACGCGAACCCTGCGACTTGGAAGGACAACCTGTCTCTCTCGTTTCCCAAGGCATCGAAGGTTGCTCCAGTTAAACACCATCGAGCTATCGATTGGCGCGAGTTGCCTGACTTTATACAGGCGCTTGAGAATTACGATAAGCCCCCTAACTCACGCCCCGAAGCCAAGTGCTTTAAATTTATGGCTCTAACTGCTGCGCGAGCAGGCGAAGCAAGACTCGTGGAGTGGGACGAAATCGATTTAGAGGCAGAGGTATGGCATGCACCTGCAGACAAATATAAGAGTTCAAAACAGTGGAACATTCCTCTTACCAGAGCCGCGATAGAGCTGCTTAAGTCATTGCCAACCTATAAAAATGAAAGTGGGCCGGTATTTTTAACACTCGCAGGACGAATAATCCCCGACGCCTATATGTCTTCGCTCCCAGATGGCCTAGGTTTTGACGCAGTTGCACATGGCTTCCGAACGACTTTTAGGACATGGGGACAAGAGCAGCAAAGATTCTCCGAGGAAGCACTAGAGCTATCGCTCAAGCATTGTGACACCGTCGGGACAAGAGCAGCCTATGCAAGGTCGCAGCTCTTAGACGAACGAAGAAAGGTACTGGACGAGTACAACGCGTGGGCTATGCGCGGCAAGCAAGTCAACAACGTCACACAATTAAGCCACAGGAGGACACCCTAATGGATATTAGAACCATGACGGAATCAGATAAAGAAGAACTAGACGACTATCTACTTAAGGATTCGTGGACTATTTCTGATGCATGCCTGCTGTTTGCAGGCTTTTTCCAACTCAGTAACGGATCGATCATCAGTCTTGAACATGAAAACTTTGTTACCTATGACGAATTATCGACCGCTCGCCGCTACGAGCAGCGATGGCTAGGTACAGATCACAACTATGCAGACGGTGCGACATCCCAAGATGTGAGTCACCTGCAATCCCTAGCCAAAAAAACATACATAATTGAGTGGGCGAAAAGCAAACAAATCACGCTTACTTGGTTGGACTATGCAGTCGAGAAAGGATTCTTATCAATAAGCACAGAAGACCTGCCTGAGACTGAAGTAAGCTCATCTCAACAACATACCACGGCTACCGGCGACAGAGAGAAAGAAAACCGGCTGCGGCTTTTTTCTGTTTTAATGAAAATACTTCTCGATAGTGAGGCAAAGAAAAACTTTACCTCTCAAGAGCAACTAACAGATTACATCGTAGAGAAGCGGACCTCTTCTTACGGTAGCCAAAGCGGCTTATCTAAACGAGTACTCAACGCAGTTTGGGCTGAGGCTAATAAGCTTGAGAAGTCTGATCTGTAGGTTTTCAGCTCCTCCATTTTGCAGCTGCTACGCTAAATTTTGCAGCTGCAATGCCCCTAATTCTCACCCCCCTATTCTTAAGCCTCAATCAATAGCAATAGGGCTTATTCGATGTCACACGATAACAACCGATCAAAAAATCTGTTAAACACTATTAATAGTGGTACCGGCTACTCATCTGACAAAACCTTAGCAGAGTACTTCGGCACATCACGCTCAACCATTTGGTTGTGGTCTAAGACAGGTCACCTACCTAAGCCCATAAAGCTTAGCGAAGGCTGCACTCGTTGGTGCAATAAGGCAATTAAACAATTCGAAAAGGAGGCAGCATCATGAGCCTCCGCAAAGTTATAAATCAAAACTGTAAAGATTGCATTTACGATTCCTTAGCAGCTGGCACATGGCGACAACAAGTAACTCTCTGTAGTGTCAAATCATGCGCTTTATACGATGTAAGACCAAAGGCTACCCGTCCTATTCCTGAATCAGTTCTTTCCTACTATGGGGTCAGTTTGGCCGAATATCAGGCCCTGATAGCGAGATTAATAGGGGCTGATGATAATGAGTAGAAAATTCGCGAAGGTTTATCCGAATACTTGGAAATCTAAGAAAATGCGGACCGTATCATCAAATGCTAAGTTGCTAGGCATGTATCTTTTAACAAGTCCGTCCTATTGCATGATCGGAATTTATGAACAAGAGAAGGAGTTGGCCTGTAAGCACACTGGTCTGTCCAACAAAGAATTCGCTTCTGCGCTACATGAGCTGCAAGAGACTGACTTTGTACAGTACGACGAGGATACAGAAGTCGTGTGGGTAGTTGATATGGCGATGTCGCAAGTGTCTGATGGACGCCTTAGTGAGAGGCAGCAAAAGGGTGTTATTAACGAACTGACCCGCCTTCATTGCGAGTGTCAGTATCCTTTTGTAGCCGATTTCATGGAGCATTATCGGGACCGATATGATTTCCTACCTGAAACTCCAGAAGACCTGTATTGGGCTTAAGGATACCCATTGCATAGGGTATATAGACAAGAGATAAGGGAGAAGAGAGAAGAGATAAGAGAAAAGAGATAACTAACACCTGCCACAATGGCAGGGAACGCGGGGGGAAAAGATGTGAAAGAAACAGATGCCTTCTGTCTAACAGCTCATAATGTTAATGTGGTTACTACAAAATAGTGGTCGCACTCCGACATCGAGTCACCTCGCGATGGGGTTCGCGAAGTCATTAAGGGCAAGCAAAGTTACTAGGTCGGAGTATGGGGGTAGGTATAGCACCCTTAAATCTAAATGAGTATAAAATTTACCATGTAGTAGTTAATATCTAGACAATGAGCAGATAGATAGCCCAAACAACTACGGCATAGAATTACACTGGGTGCATTCAATACGCCCACCGAGAGTTGTGTAGATTGCATTCATTTACTTAGTCAACCTCATTCTAACCCCCTAAACATTGTATTATCTGATTTTTCTTTTTCATAAAGTTCAGGGTTTTCTGTTCTCAATTTTCCCATCTTTCGTTTCGCCGCAGTGGGATCAAGAATATTATTTTCGAACCATGTGACAAATTCTTCATCTCGAACATTGCTCCAAAATTTCCAAACGCCTTTTCCAATAGGTGACCTAAAAATACCAGTGCTTAACATATGCACTCTCATGTCTAGATGCTTTTCCTCAACTAACCCTTGCTTAACTTTGTCGTAAACGTCAAAAACATCTACTAGGAGCATAATCGAAAACCATGTGACCCGAGATTTTTCACTATCCTCAAGGTCTTCAGCACCCCAATCTTTAGCGATGAACTCAGCAAATTCCTTGTCTTTCGCTGTATTAAAAAAACGATCGTACAGTCGTTGAGTGAGTTCGTGTCCAAATTGCGCTTTAGTGATCAAGTTGTTTTGCTTGATTTGCGCAGATAGATAAACAAGCGTAATAACTGTGACTAATGCAGCCACAAATTCTCCAAGGGAACCGATATCTTGAATACTCATCTTGCCTCCAGATATGAAAATTAATTTTTATTTCAGATTGTTCTACAACTCACTATTACATTTAGACATTAGTCATAGGTCATAGGTCATAGGTCATAGGTCAACAAGTTAGATGTACAATGCGGTTACTTATGGATGTCTAATCGTTCGTCCACAATAGTATGTATAGGGGTGAGATGGAACCGTCCGTATGCAAGGGGGTGTGCTGACTAAGCGGAGTATGGGGGTAGGTATAGCAACCCTTAAATCTAAATGAGAATTATTCCTATTTGAAGCAAGGTAATTAGCTCAGCACTTCATCTTAAATGCCGACCTTTCGCGGCCTGTAAGCCAGTGATGCCGGCAATTAAACTAATTAAAGTTCGATTTATTAATCAGCTAAGGCTCAAGATCGATTGAAAGAGAAGACCCATATAGAGCTATCTAAGTCCTATAACCCGAAATTAGGCTTAGGGCTTTGGAGGTAACAAGCCTGAGATACACATAGTCCGTTGCAACCTTAGATTGGCATTACGTATACTATTTCTACTTAACGTAAAGGCATAAAAACAATGAAGAATGTTAGGGTTAATTTTGATACGTGGATACAGTTGCTGGGTATGACTGGAGTATTGGGAGGCTTGATTTTTGTTGGTCTTGAGATGCGTCAATCTCAGCAAATAGCGTTGGCTGCTCAACAACAGGCTCGAACAGAAATTTTTACAGGAATAGTTAACTCGGTAAATGAATCAAGTGAGGTTAGCCTCTATCAAATCCTGAAGAAGGTGAGGGAAAACGCGTCGCTCACAGCTTCTGAAGAGAAAATCGCTGAGAATTATGCACTTCAAACAGTTTGGATTTTCGAAAATGATTTCATTCAATACAAAGCTGGTCTTATAGACGAAAACGTTTGGTTAGCTAAATTAGCTTCTGTACGTGGGATAGCCAGCATGTGCCACACCAGAGATGCCGTAGAATATTTGTTGCAATTTACTACCGCTGAACTTGGCAATCTTGTTAACGTGCCGCCAAAATCAACCCGCGAAGAAAAGGTAATTAACTAATGGAAAAAGTTAAGGTTAATTTTGAAGCATGGTTACAGCTACTGGGTATGGTCGGAGTATTAGGCGGCTTAGTTTTTGTTGGTCTTGAAATGCAACAGACTCAGAAAATTGCTATTGCTTCACAAGTTGATGCGAGGAGTCAAAGCCAGCTTGCTAGAAGAAATATTTGGCTTGAGGGACAATGGGAATTGGGGCATAAAATCACTACAACTTCGTATGATGAGCTTAGTGACGCTGAAAAGTTTGCGAGAAATCAGATGCTTCAATGGCAAACGGATATTCAGACGAATAATTATTTTCAATACAGGATGGGTTTGTTAACTGAGGAACAATGGGAGGTTGTGGCTTTTCGCATAAAATGGCAATGGCAGGATTGTAGCACGAGACACTTATATCAAATGGAAGCTTTGGAAGCACCATTTAGAGAATACTTATTATCGCTAGAAGACCCATGTATAGTTCCTTATTAGTTCGTCTCATTACTCTAGGGATTCGGAAATACAATCCTTAGGGAGTGTTAGTAAGTACTCTCGGAAAGAAGGTATTACTCCTGCGAAAGATTCTCTTATATAGCAACTTTCCCAGTTGTCTTGAATTCTATCTCTAACTTGCTCCCAGACATCTTCAGGTATTAGTCCCAATTGATATTGCTGAAATGCATTTTGCAAAGACGTTACTCGCCAATTTACTATATGCCGACGCGCTTCATCTTCTTCTTGAGTTAGCGTAGATGGGTTCAGCATAGGCAGAGAACCCATTCCAAGAATTCTTCTGCTTAGTCTTTCCTCAGCGGTCAATACAGCTAACTGGAAGTCTAATTGCGCTTGGTTTCTTGCTTGAGTTTGACCAGCTACCGCTATAGTTTGTGATTGCCTCATTTCTAAAGCAACAAAGATCAATCCACCCAAAACCCCAATCATGCCCAGTAGTTGTATCCATGTATCTGCGCTAACTTTTTTCATAATAAATCCGCATTAGCAGCAACAGAAAAGCAGAGTAGGGTTATTGTTGTTAGTAGTTTGCTCATTCGCAATCCTGATAGTCAGATTCAATGCACCTTGTTGCTATTTGTTGAGCTTGAGTTAGTTGATCAGGAGTTAGCCTTTCGGTAACTAGTCCTCTATTGCGTTTTGCGTCTTCTTGGCCTTGTGCTGCTGCAACTGACCACCAGATATAACCTCTAACATTGTTCTGTGGCACACCGTCTCCATTGGCATACATGATTCCGAGATTGTTCTGGGCATCGGCATCACCTTGTTTAGCTGCTAACCGGTACAACTTAAACGCTTCTGCAAAATTCTCAGGAACACCCAGTCCATAGTTGTGCATAAGTCCTAAATTGTACTGAGCAGCGGCAT
>Ga0307995_1000897_pt1 | contig 19306 bp, 10 predicted proteins | sample EllFjometagen262_FD_203132 | JGI IMG/M metagenome (GOLD analysis project Ga0307995, IMG submission 203132) | Marine microbial communities from Ellis Fjord, Antarctic Ocean - #262 | ecosystem: Environmental > Aquatic > Marine > Unclassified | place: Southern Ocean | collected 2014-11-02
ATTACCCTATTAAAGGTCTTGGATTGTGCGCTGGATTTACCGATGCACCTTTTGTGACTACTACCGAAGTCTATCCAGACAGCCCGCGGGTAGATGATGAAAATTGCATCATGGCGCAGGTTGCTGCGGTTAAGGGTGCGCTAGATTATCTTAAAGCGATCTAAAGTAAGGTGTTCTCTCGATCAGTTAAGGTGCGACATAAATTACCACTTGGAACAAAGGTGCAGGCGTCTGGGGAAAAACTGCTTAGGTGTATTTATAGAATTAAATCTATATGTAACAGAAACAGAGGCTATTTACCTCAGGCCGTTAAGCTTTAGTCAGTCCAATAATGATTAATATCTTTGATGTCCCACCTTTCTGGCAGTTCAGGCCCGACGATCTTGTCTTTAATAGATGGGTCTGAAAAGTCGATAACTTCTGCTTTAATATACGTATTCAGCCTAGAGGAAAAAAACACCTTTACTCTAGGCTTCAGCAAAGTCCCTTTATTTTGTTCATAGACAACACCTATTTTACCGCTGGCAAGCCCGACTAAGCAGCCAATAGGGTAGATTCCTATCATCTTGACAAAACCTTGAAATAATTGAGGGTCAAAATGACCTTTCCATTGAGACATTCGCTGCAGAGCTTCAGCAGCGTTCCAACCTTTCTTGTAAGGGCGGTCTGAGGTAACAGCATCATAGACATCACAGATAGCCCCCATTCTCGATAGAAGACTAATCTGATCTCCTTTAAGCCCCATTGGGTACCCAGAGCCATCAATTTTTTCGTGATGGTGCAGGCAAACATCCAGAGCCGTAGCACCAACGTTATAATGCTTAGTGAGTATTTTATAGCCTTCATCGGGATGAGTTTTCATTAACGCGTATTCTTGATCGGTTAATTTACCTGGCTTGTTTAAAATATCATCAGGCATTTTAGTCTTTCCGATATCATGTAAAAGGCCAGCGATTCCTGCGTCAGTGCACTCTTCTTGATCGAGGCCTATTGAATTGGCTAGCGCGATCATTAGAGCGCAGACCGCTACAGAATGCATATAGGTGTATTCGTCAGCTGTTTTAATTCGCATTATGCTAATCAGTGCATCAGAGTTGCGCATCACTGACTGAGATATTTCGCTCACCACTGTTTTGGTAGTACTTAAATCAATAGATTTACCCATACGGGCGTCATTGAACATAGATTGAATTGCTTTTTTAGACTTGGCATAGACCTTGGTTGCTTGCTTAATCTCGTCCCCCATTGGCACGGTTTTAGGTGCCGGAATTATTTGATCGGGCAGTTCAGGCGGAGTTAAATCGCAGGGCTCAAAGTGGGTGACGATGCCTAGCCCTTTATGGGTATCGATGACGACTTCGGTAATATTACTTTGCCGTATTGTGAGGATGTCTTTGTGAGACTCTAGAGTGAAATCCGAGCGCCAAAAAGGATGGTCTAACCATCTACCACAGAACTTATGCACATGCATGCCGAGTGTTAAGTCCCTAGTGTTGATTTTTTTAAGCATCACGGTAATGTCCTTCATGGCTCAAAATAAAAATAAAGTCTGTTTTTGGCCTTTGAGATTTGCTGACTCGTTGGGCAATATAGGATGCTATAACCATGCTGCGAAATATCTTCAGTGTGCTGTGAGCAACGACACCATAACTTTATTATATCTATACATTTATGTATAAGCATAAAACCATTTGTAGTGTGCGTTGTCTATCTTTGAGTGAGCTATTTTGAATAACTTAAGGGTGGCATATGGAGCGGCAATCGACGAGACTAATCATTATCGGGTTACTTTTGTCCGTTATAAACTTGTTCGTTATTTCATGTGGTCAGGATGCCTTTGTCACACTAAGCGTATTTTTTTTGCTTTTTATGTTGTCCAGTCAGTCTTGGATTAGTCTTTTGTTTGTGCGCCTAAGGCAAAGGCTCATTTTTAAACAAAAGAGGGGGAGTTAAGGGAATATTTAAGGCATCCAAAGATTCTAACGACCCAAAGGGGATGCCACGCAAGCATGATGTCCATGCCTCAACTGCAAGGGCCCATCGGCAGACCAAAAGGGACTAGAGCATACTAGTCCCCACATTAGATCACTAACCTCTAGATTTGATAATCCAAGACTTTATACCCAAGGGCTTTAAGCTGGGGTCGCAGAGTCTTTGCATCACCAACAACAACCATTAACATATCGTCAACGGCGAGGTGCTTTTTAGCGAGCGCATTGATCTCAGCTTTAGTGATATTGGTCACTATTTCAGCGCGCTGACGCACAAAGTCTGGGGTTAGGTCGTGCTCTAAAATCTGCGCCAAGAAGGCCAACTTGGCTCTCGGGGTTTCATATTTTAGGGCGTCTTTTTGATTGATTGAGTTACGCATAAACATCAACTCATCATCCGTAATTCCACGTTCAGAATAGTCTTTGATCTCATTAATAAATTCGACAATAGACTTATCCGTTGCGTCCGCTCGTACTTCTGCGGTCGCGGTGTAATAACCAGACAATTTACCACCATTAAAATAGGATCTAGCACCATAGGTGTAGCCTTTATCTTCTCGCAGATTTAAATTAATGCGACTGTTAAAGGCCCCACCAAGCGCGAAATTCATTAGCGATGACTTGTAGTATTCACCGGTAATATCTTCAGTCATGGACCGCTTTCCTATTCGAATAGCAGATTGAGCGGCATCATCTTTATTGACCAGATAAATCACACCCATTTTACCGTCACCTTCTGGCAGAGATAAATTTAGATCGTCAGCTTTTCCTTCCCAGTCTTCCAATATAGAGAGTGATTTAGTCAGTTCAGCCTGACCTAAGTCAGATACCGCAATCAACTGTCCGCCAAAAGGTTTTACCTGTTGTTGATAAAACGCTTTCACATCATCCAATGAGATATTGGTAAGCGATTTTTCATTACCAGAGCTTGGCATAGAAGCAATATTGTCACCGTTCAGCAGTTGTCGATAGGCTGTGGAGGCTAAATAACCAGCATCTTTCCTATTATTTAGTGCGCCTTGAATGGCATTGCTCTTTAAACGCTCGAATTCACTTTCCAGAAACGCAGGGGCTCTAAGTTGTTCATTAACTAGGGTTAGGGTCGCCTCTAAATTTTTAGTCAGTGAACTAATATTAATATTTAGGTAAAGGTTGCCGGCAGAGATGTAAATTGAACTGCCAAGCTTTTGCAGGGCCTTACTCATTTCTTCGGCACTACGTTCTGTTGTTGATTCTTTAAGCATGCTAGCAACTAAGCCAGCGGTACCTGCTGTATTTTTGACGTTGTAGTAGTGGCCAGCAGGAATTTTTAGTAATACCGACGTAGTCGGGGTCTCGCTGCTTTGAGCACCTAGAATGGATATGCCATTATCAAAATTATGCTGCCACATTTCTGGAATATCGACGGCTTTGTTAGCACCTGCAATGGGAATTATACTTCGATCAAAATCATCGACTCCTTTGCGCACAGCAATATCATCTGCAGAGGTGGAGGCTCCGTCGCCTGCGCTTCTTGGGCCAGGCACAAAATTATCTTTTGCCGCTATTGCGCTTAGTTGGCCATTAGGTACCACGCTCATTATCACGCCATGCTGATCTTTAATGTATTTTTTAAAGACACGCATAACATCTTCTTTGGTTACATTATTGTAGCGGGCTATGTCTTGTGCAATGTAGTTAGGGTTGTTCGAGAAGGTTTGATTAGCGGCTAACTGGCTCACTTTGCCTGACACACTTTGCAGACCAAAGATAAATGAGGCTTCCATATCAGCTTTAGCCTTTAGCAAATCATCATCTTCAACACCTCGCTGTTCGAATTCAACCAAGGTGTCGCGGATAACGTTTTCAATGTCAGAGAGTGATTTGCCGGAAGCGGGATGTGGTAGTGCGTATAAGCTAAAAGTACAGCTCAATTCAGCGCAGGGATGGCTCACTTCAGCTTGCACTGCAAATTGTGTTTTGACTAAGTTTTTATACAGTAGAGATGCCTTCCCCCCACCCAATATACTGGACAAGACATCCAAAGGGGCTTCGTCCGCATGACGCAGTGAAACTGTTGGATAGGTCATGTAAAGGAGCGGCAGATGAACGTTGTCTTCCATCGAGATATAACGATCTTCAGCAATCTCAATCACTGATTTTTCTGGCATGGCCACTTCGGGACCCCGAGGGATTGAACCAAAGTATTTTTTAACCAGAACTAATGTCTCGGTAATATTAATGTCACCGCCAATGGTGAGTGTCGCATTATTTGGTCCGTACCATCGAAGAAAGAAAGCTTTTAAATCGTTCACATTGACGCGATTCAAGTCATCCAAGTAACCGATTACTGGCCATGAGTAGGCGTGGCCAGCAGGATAAAGCGCTTCAGACACTCGCTCATTAAGGCGACCATAAGGTCGATTGTCGACACGCTGACCGCGTTCATTTTTCACAGTTTCACGTTGCACCTCAAATTTTTCTTGGGTAACGACATCCACTAAAAAGCCCATTCGGTCGGCTTCAAGCCAAAGAATTTTCTCTAATTGATTGGCTGGAACTGTTTCAAAGTAATTGGTGCGATCAGTATTAGTTGTTCCATTCATTGTGCCACCTGCCTCGGTGACTAACTTAAAGTGCTGTTCGTCAGCGACGTTTTCTGAGCCCTGGAACATCATATGTTCGAAAAAGTGAGCAAATCCAGACTTGCCCAAATCTTCTCTTCCTGACCCCACATGATAGGTGATGTCGACGTGAACTAAAGGGTCTGAATTGTCTGAATGTAAAATCAGAGTTAAACCATTATCTAGCACAAACTTTTGATAAGGGATAATAGTCTTACCATTCTCGCCAATCACTTCCTCAACGAATTCAATTCCTTCGATAGAGGAGACTGATTCTTTGTTGTTATTTGGATTTTCTTCACCTTGGCAAGCGGCTAGGCAGAGGATAATAAGTAGAATGGACCAATTTTTCATTGTAGCTCTCCTGAGAAATATTTTGTCTTGGCTATCATCGATTTTTGTGAAAACAGTAAATGCCTAAAATATTTTAAATCGAATTTTCGTACCGCATTCTTGACTTCAATTATCAATATTACAAGAACAATTTTCTTTTTTGCGCAACATGTAAATACCAATAGAAAACGTTTTGTTTCCTAGGCGACTTATATCTCGAGTAGACTTAATAAATATTCGAAGTCGTTATTCTTCATGATTTATACTACACGTTATACGGGGATATCATGATCTCTGGACTAGCCACTTTATAAAGGACTAAAAATGACAGCACTTAAGGGCGTATCACTATTGGGAATACTTGGACTTGGCTTTTTGCTGAGTGCTTGCCTGGAGAATGGGGATCGTCAAAAACATGGTGAGCTCCAGGTGGGTTTCAGCGTGTACGCAGAAACCCGCAAAGGTGAGGTGATTGATCATTATTTTGACATGCCGGTTGCTGATCCATACCGTTGGCTGGAAGATGACATGAGCTTAGAGACTGGGGCTTGGGTGGCAGCACAAAACGCAGTCACCTTTGGCTATCTAAGTAAGATTCCTTATCGAGAGGCCGTTAGAAAACGTTTAGAGGTTCTATGGGATTACGAGAAAGTTAGCGCCCCCTTCAAAGAAGGGGCTTACACTTACTTTTATAGAAACACCGGACTGCAAAATCAATATGTTGTTTATCGCTACGCAGATAATGGCGAACCGGAAGTATTCTTAGACCCCAATACGTTTAGCGAAGAGGGAACCACCTCTTTATCAACACTGAGCTTCTCTGGTGATGGTTCGCTTGCGGCCTATTCTATTTCAGAAGCAGGTAGTGACTGGCGCAAAATTATTACCATTGATGTGGAGACTAAGCAGCGCTTAGAGGCTCCTATTGTTGATGTGAAGTTTTCTGGAATTGCCTGGAGTGGGCAAGACGGATTCTTTTATTCGAGTTATGAAAAGCCTGAGGGTAGTGAGCTTTCAGCAAAAACAGATCAGCATAAGCTTTACTACCATAAGTTGGGGACTGCCCAACAACAAGACAAGATGATTTTTGGTGGTACCCCTGAACAGAAGCGCCGTTATGTAGGCGGAGATGTTACCGAAGATGGCCGATATTTAGTGATATCTGGCGCAGTGTCAACGTCTGGGAACGATCTTTATCTGAAAGATTTAACTGTGCCTAATTCGCCACTGGTGACAATTTTAGATGACACTAATTCAGAAGCCTATGTCATTGATAATATCGGAACTCAGCTGTACATAGTGACCGACCGAGACGCGCCCAATCAGCGCATTGTGACGGTTGATGCGGTAAATCCAACACCTGAAAAATGGGAGGACTTTATTGTTGAGACTGAGCATGTGCTGTCTGCATCAACTGGTGGTGGGTATTTCTTCGCAGAATATATGGTTAATGCGCTTTCAAAGGTTTATCAGTATGACTATCAAGGAAATCGGCTTGGCGAGGTCGAATTATCTGGTCTGGGAAGCGCAAGTGCCATTCGCGGCAATAGAGAAGATACTAAATTGTATTATTCTTTTACTAACTACAATACGCCGCCAACTATTTTCGAACTCGACGTAGAGGAAAATACATCTACAGTATTTAAAGAATCAGGCGCTGGGTTTGCTAGCGAAGATTATATTTCCTCCCAGCATTTTTACACTTCAAAGGATGGTGTCCAAATCCCAATGATGATTACCCATAAAAAAGGTTTGGTTTTAAATGGTAAAAATCCAACAATCCTATATGGCTATGGCGGTTTCAACATCAGCCTGACGCCTTCATTTAGCATTGCCAACGCATTTTGGTTAGAACAGGGGGGTGTGTATGCGGTGCCGAATCTGCGTGGCGGTGGCGAGTACGGCAAGCAGTGGCACGATGCGGGAACTCAATTCAACAAACAAAATGTGTTTGACGACTTTATCGCCGCCGCGGAATATCTCATCGATAATGACTATACCTCTAGTGATTATTTGGCAATTAACGGACGATCTAATGGAGGCCTCTTGGTTGGAGCTGTGATGACCCAAAGACCTAGTTTAATGGCTGTTGCTCTTCCAGGCGTCGGAGTTATGGATATGCTGAGATACCACACTTTTACCGCGGGCGCGGGGTGGGCCTACGACTATGGTACATCAGAGCAAAGTCCAGAGATGTTTGAATATCTGAAAGGTTATTCCCCAGTACATAACGTTAATAAAGGAATAGAATACCCAGCAACCTTAGTGACTACAGGGGATCATGACGATAGGGTTGTTCCCGCCCATTCATTTAAATTTGCAGCACAATTACAAGAAAAACAAGCAGGTCAAAGTCCCACGTTGATTCGAATTGAGACTAATGCGGGTCATGGATCAGGAACCCCTGTATCGAAAATTATAGAGCAGTACGCAGATAAATTCAGTTTTACACTTTTTAATATGGGTTTTTACCAGCTACCGGTAATGAAAGCAGAGTAATGGAGCACTATTTTTAAAAAAATAGTGCTCATCCAATTACTTTTGGAATTCGTAAGCTACAATTACAACGGTCGTTAAACTTTACAATGGAGTCTTTATGAAGCAAATCACGAATTTTTTTATTTTGGTTGGGGTAGTATCATTTACTAGCCTGTCTCAGGCAGCCTGTAGCTTTGACGTTGAGGTGGGCGATTATCTTAAATTCAGCACCCCAGACATGGCAGTAGAGAAAAGCTGTGAGTCGATAACGGTTAATCTTAAGCATAGCGGTAAATTACCCGCAAATATAATGGGACATAATTGGGTGTTATCTGCTGATGCTGATGTGCAGGCACTTGCCACTGAAGGTATGAGTGCTGGATTGGTCAGTAATTATGTAACGCCTGGTGATGCAAGGGTATTGGCTGCATCGTCTGTGATCGGTGGAGGCGAGAGCACTAGCGTGACCTTCTCCACGGCAGGATTGGTGAGTGGCGATGCTTATACTTTTTTCTGTTCTTTCCCCGGACATTCGTACAGTATGCGCGGTGCATTGACGGTTAGCCCGTAAAGACAGATAGAACTAAAAACGGCCACTTTTTGTGGCCGTTTTTTTGTCTCAGAGATAGTCAAATAGCCCTTATTTGTCGACAAATGCACGTTCAATAACATATTCGCCCATTCCCCCTGCACGTGTCTCAGAAAAGCCGCGAGCCTCTAAAATAGACCTCATATCTTTGAGCATGCTGGGGCTTCCGCACAACATAAAGCGGTCATCTTTTTTGTTAGGCAAGGGTAAGTCGAGATCTATAAATAATTTACCGCACGTCATCATGTCGGTTATGCGCCCATTGTTCTTAAAGGGCTCTCGTGTCACCAAAGGGTAGTACCTTAATTTTTTCTTCACTAAGTTACCAAAATATTCATGCTCAGTTAGTTCGTGTTGAATATAGTCGCTGTAGGCCAGTTCAGAGACATAGCGAACCCCATGGGCGAGAATAATAGTGTCGAATCGGTCGTATATCTCTGGGTCCTTTATAATGCTTAAGAACGGGGCTAAGCCTGTCCCTGTGCCAATTAGGTAGAGATTTTTTCCTGGCAGTAAATGGTCAGCGACCAGAGTTCCGGTAGGTTTGCTGCCAATCAATACTTTATCGCCGACACTTAGGTGCTGCAGTTTTGATGTTAGGGGTCCGTTTGCTACCTTAATGCTAAAGAACTCTAATTCATCTTCATAGTTGGCACTGACAATGCTGTAAGCACGCATTAACGGCTTGCCTTCATGCTCAAGGCCGATCATCACAAAATGACCATTTTTAAACCTAAAGCCCGCATCACGAGTTGTTTTAAAACTAAACAAGGTTTCGTTCCAGTGGTGCACTTCGGTCACTGTTTCTGTTATTACCTTCGCCATGAAGCAATCCTGTCTAAAAAGGTACCCTAAAGTGGGTATCGTTACGGCGCGCAGTATAGGAAAAATAGGCCTCTAGGTATAGAGCGACATAATGGATATGCACTGTTGCTATTGGGCTGGAGTTATCTGTAAAGACAATTCAAATAGTCCATGGTGCTGGCGTATCCCCATCTATTTCATATCGGTTTAGTGCAGCTGTTAGCACTGAATATTCGATTATTTCCGCTTTGGCAAGTGCTTCAATGGCAGCGATAACGATACTTTTACTGTCTACTTCAAAAAATTTACGCAGTACGGCTCGTTTATCACTGCGGCCAAAGCCGTCAGTCCCTAAGGCAACGAGGCGCCCTTCTACATAGGGGCCAATTAATTGAGGCAACGCTCGGACATAATCTGTCGCTGCAATAATAGGAAGATCTCCGGGTAAACAAGCCTGGACATGACTGATTTTTGGCGTCTTGCTGGGTGAAAGACGATTTGTTCGTTCTATAGCTCGAGCCTCACGCTCTAACTCTGTGAAACTGGTTGCACTAAAAATATCGCTCGCGATATTAAAATCATTAAGCAGACAGTCGGCGGCAGCAATAACTTCATTAAGTATAGTGCCGGAGCCGATTAGGCGAACCCTTATATGCGCTTCTTTGTCACCTCGTGTCCCCACCTGGTAGAGACCTCGAAGGATGTCATCCTCCACTCCTTCAGGCATATTGGGTTGAGCGTAATTCTCATTCATCACAGTGATGTAATAAAACTCATCGACGTTTCGCTCCATCATCTGGCGCATTCCATGATCCATAATCAATGCCAGCTCATAGGCATAGGCAGGATCATAGGCTCGGCAGTTTGGAACAGTCGAAGCGACAATATGACTGCTGCCATCTTGATGCTGTAAACCTTCACCTGAGAGTGTTGTTCGGCCGGCAGTTGCGCCTAATAGAAAGCCTCTAGCCCGCTGATCCGCTGCAGCCCAGATTAGATCACCAACGCGTTGAAATCCAAACATCGAGTAGTAAATATAAAAAGGTAAGGTGGGAGTATCATGCACAGAATATGAGGTTGCAGCTGCAGCCCAAGATGAGATGGCACCGGCCTCATTGATCCCTTCCTCTAATAGCTGACCATTTTTGGCTTCCTTATAAAACATCATAGACTCAGAATCTTCGGGTGTATAAAGCTGACCAAGAGGGGAGTAGATGCCTATTTGCCGGAACAGGTTATCCATGCCAAAGGTTCTCGCTTCATCGGCTACGATGGGAACAATTTTGGGGCCGAGAGACTTATCTTTTAATAAGGCTCCGAGCATGCGAACAGCAGCCATTGTGGTAGACATCGATTTTTCATCAGCATGCAGTGCGAACTTTGCATATTGATTAATCTGCGGGATCAACGGGGCTTTTTTATTAGCGCTTGAGTCGGCTTTCTGCGCCGCTTTCCGTGAGGGGATATGCCCCCCTAGCGCGACGCGACGAGAACGCATATAAATCATCTCTTCACTATCGTCGGCCGGCTTATAAAAGTTCAGAGATTCAAGATCATTGTCGCTTAGGGGCAGTGAAAACCGATCTCGAAAAGCGGTTAACGACGTCATATCAATAGTTTTAGCTTGATGAGAGGACATGCGGCTTTCCCCTGCGCCGCCCATACCAAAGCCTTTTTTAGTCTTGGCTAATATAACCGTAGGAGCGCCTTTATGAGCTTTCGCTGCTGCAAAGGCTGCATGTAACTTACGTAGATCATGACCGCCACGTTTTAATTTGTTGATTTCGGCATCAGTCATGTGGGCAACAAGGTCTTTGGTGTCTGGATCGGCATCAAAGAATTTAACGCGATTGTAATCTCCATCTTTAGAACCTAAATCTTGGTATTCACCATCGACTGTTTCCGCAAAGCGTCGCAGTAAAACCTGATTAGTATCGTGGGCAAAAAGGCTATCCCATTCAGAGCCCCAAAGGACTTTAATGACGTTCCAGCCAGCCCCGATAAATAGGCTTTCTAGTTCTTGAATAATTTGCCCATTACCACGCACCGGGCCGTCTAATCGTTGCAGATTACAATTAACAATAAAGGTAAGGTTATCTAGCCCTTCGCGTGCGGCAAGGGTCAGGCCGCCGATGGATTCAGGCTCATCCATTTCGCCGTCACCAAAAACCCCCCACACATGGCGCCCTGCTGTTTCCGCTAAGCCGCGGCCTTCAAGGTAACGCATATAGCGGGCTTGATAGACGGCGCTGATGGGTCCAACCCCCATCGAGCCTGTCGGGAATTGCCAAAAATCAGGCATTAAGTAAGGATGAGGATAAGAGCAAAGACCTTTGCCAGCAACTTCTTGTCGATAGTTTGAAAGTTGCTCTTCATCTAGTCGGCCTTCTAAAAAGGCTCGGGCATAGACACCTGGAGCAGAATGAGGCTGAAAGTAAACTAAATCACCGCCAAAATCGTCAGTTTGGGCGCGAAAGAAATGATTAAATCCGGTTTCAAAAATCTCGGCGGCAGAGGCATAACTAGCAATATGGCCGCCAAGCCCGCCATAGGCTCTGTTGGCACGCATGACCATCGCCAACGCATTCCATCGGGTAATTGCGGTAATTCGTTCTTCCAGCTCTAAATTACCTGGATAGGACCCTTGTTGCTCCAATGGGATAGAGTTCCGATAAGCTGAAAATGGTTGCCCGCTTGCCGTAAATCCACTATTTCTAACTACTTCCTCAAGCTGCCGAATTAGAAATTGAGCTCGCTCAACCCCTTGCACTGAAGTGACGGCCGATATGGAGTCGAGCCATTCTTTAGTTTCGGTAGGATCACTATCGATCAATTTAATGCCGTAGTTTGAAAACTTCATAAGGTTACATTCATGGCCAAGAAAGTCGGATTGTAAGGAAGATTCGTTAGCATGTGTTGCCGTTTTAGAGTCAATATGAGACTCTATAAGGCATAAATGATCCTATATAGCCTAAAAAGGCAGCATAATATGCCGAATAATAAGATTGATGCCATAGATTTAAGAATTTTACGTGAATTACAGCAGTCAGGGAAATTATCCAATGTCGATTTGGCAGGTCGCGTTGGATTGTCGCCGTCGCCTTGCTTAAGTCGAGTTCGCTCGCTGGAACAGCGAGGAATTATTGATCGTTATGTCGCCTTGGTGAGGCCGAGCAGTGTCGGTCTATTAATTAATGTGTTTATCCAGATAACCTTGGAGCGACAGGTCGAAAGAGCGCTAGAAAGTTTTGAGGCGCAGATGCAGCGCTATCCTGAGGTCATGGAATGCTACCTAATGACCGGCAATAGTGATTATTTAATCCGTTTATTAGTGAGTGATATTGCTACTTTAGAAGCGTTTATTGTACAAAAGTTATCTACCATTGAGGGTGTTTCAAACATCCAATCTAGCTTTGCATTAAAGCAGGTTAAATATAAAACTGAGCTACCTATTACGTCATTCTGACGAATAATGTTCAAGCTTCTTTAATGAGTAATTGTGACATAAGGCCTTGACACTCAGTGGAGCGGTTTAGGTTTTTCTATGTGACTTTATTGTGCTCTACCTAACTTTCAAATTTAACTCGCTGCTTTCTTAAGATTGCCGATTATGTATATCATCCCTTATAACAATCAAAAAAAACCATGATGAATGGCCGTAAAAATTAATTAAAGTCCACTGTATCTCTCGAACAATCAAAATATATCTAGCCATGGTGATCCAACATCTATACAAACTCGTAACAATTTTTAGTTTTCCGTAAAAGCTAGGCTGCTCGTTCATTTATTAATCTGCATTTAGTACGTGGATTTAGGCTTGAAGTCTGACCTGAAACTAGGTTTACAGTTGACTAACCGAGTGGTGGTAAATGCTAGTCATTTCTTGGCTTGTACCGCGACATAATAAAAACACATCATTATGAAGGGTTTAGATATGAGTAATAATTTAGTTTCCGGCGATTATGTCGGTATGTCCTTTTGGTTAATTTCCATGGCTCTAGTTGCTGCCACAGTTTTCTTCTTTATTGAGCGTGATCGTGTTGCGGGCAAGTGGAAGACTTCTTTGACGGTTTCTGGTCTTGTTACATTGATTGCCGCAGTGCATTACTTCTATATGCGTGATGTATGGGTTTCTACTGGAACGTCTCCAACTGAATTCCGATACATTGACTGGCTCCTAACTGTGCCGCTGTTGATGGTTGAGTTCTACTTGATTCTGTCAGCGGTAACCAAGGTACCAGCGGGTGTGTTCTGGCGCTTGCTACTTGGCTCTATTGCTATGCTTGGCTTCGGTTATGCTGGTGAGACAGGGATAATGAGCGCGTCTATAGCCTTCTGGCCCGCAATGGCAGGTTGGGGATTCATCGTTTGGGAAATATTCAAAGGTGAAGCTAGCCAGATCAATGCTGGACTTTCTAATGCCAACGTCCAAAAAGCTTACAAGACTATGCTTTTGATGGTAACGGTCGGATGGTCTATCTATCCTATCGGATATGCTTGGGGTTACATGGGCGGCGGTGTTGATGCCAACTCTCTAAACCTTCTTTATAACTTAGCTGATTTTTGGAATAAGATCGCCTTTGGCGTAATTATTTGGGCAGCTGCAGTGGCTGATTCAGAAGCATAGATATTAGTTAGAAGAAACGTTAAAAGGGCCAGTTTGCTGGCCCTTTTTTTTCAAATGAACACGAATAATAAAAGCTGCCATTACGAGCAACGACAGAATAAAAATAGACTAGATATGAAGCTTTAGGGATCGATATTGTGTCTAGGCTTGTTGTTAGTGAGCTCACAAAACCAGCTATGCTAAAAGTTAATGCTAGAGCCGTCCTCGATCCTGTTGTTAATAGCTGGGTATCAGCTTAATTAATAGGCATTGTTTGATTGTATTTTTGTTGATTCTAGGTCTTTTTTATCTAAACTAAGCCCAATAGTCGACGCTGGCGAAAGATATCACCGCTTTATCTCATATTAAGTGCGTTTAATCTCAAACATACAGCACCACCATCCAGACTGTTTTAATCTTGGGGACGTATAAAATGCTGACGGAAGTTTCTTAGTGTGGCGAATATAAATTAAAGTAACGTCATACTCGCGGCAGCAGTTAAAATAAAATTTAAAATCGGTACTTAATTTCAGGGGATTTAAAATGATATTCAGAAAGAGTCTACTCTCATCAAGCGTTGCATTAGCGCTGATTGGCACAGCAGTTCCGGCGTTCGCTCAGGACGAGGGTGTGATAGAAGAAATTATTGTCACAGGCGGCATTAGGGGTAGCTTGAAGGCCTCTATGGATATCAAGCGTGATTCACAAGGTGTCGTTGATGCCATTTCTGCCGAAGATATGGGTAAGTTCCCAGATCAAAATTTGGCAGAGTCCCTGCAGCGTATTACCGGTGTTTCTATTAGTAGGTCGCGTGGTGAAGGAAGTCAGGTAACAGTGCGAGGCTTTGGCCCTGACTATAACCTAGTCACCTTTAATGGTCGACAGATGCCAACCCACAGTGACACCAGTCGCTCGTTTGATTTTGGTGACTTAGCCTCTGAGGGCATTGCAGGTGTTCAGGTCTACAAAACCGGTAGAGCAGACATACCTACAGGTGGTATCGGATCTTCAATCAATATTTCTACTACCAAGCCTCTGGATGATCCCGGTCAGAAAATGAGTGGTACTATCAAGATGGTGGCGGACACCTCAACTCGAGAGGGTGATGAAATCACTCCCGAGTTCTCAGGTATCTACTCTAATACTTTTGCGGACGACACCATTGGTATCGCGATTACCGCCGTGTCTCAGACTCGTCATAATGGCGTTAACGCTGTTGAGACCCAGGGCTGGTTTACTAATGCAGGAGACAAATCTGGTGCAAATGGTATTCCCAATGATGAAAATCAGGTTAACCGTCCGCAAAGTGCAGATGAATTTTACTCAATCCCTCAGCAAGTTGCCTATTCTATTAATGAGTATGAGTCGGTTCGAAAAAATGGGCAGCTAGTGTTGCAGTGGGCGCCAAGTGATGCGGTCACCGCTACGGTAGATTATGTTCGTTCTGAGCTTGATTTAGAACATAGAATGAGTGATATGTCTGCTTGGTTTAGTAATGGCGCAGCGCCGGGGCAATCCTCGACGTGGACAGATGGACCTCAGGCTTCGCCATTAGTCTATCAAGAGGATGTGAACAACGCCGATTTTGCAATGGGCATGCACCGCGATGGACGAAAGAGTGAGAATAGCTCGGTCGGTTTTAATCTTGAGTGGCAAGCCTCGGACGCCTTAGTATTAGCGCTGGATCACCATGATTCAAGCGCAGAGTATGGCGCAAATAGCCCCTATGGCACTAGCTCTTTGGTGACCATTGCCAGTTTCAACAAGGTTGGACAAACTGTTTATTACGGTCAAGAAATGCCCGTCTTAGAGCTAGATATGAATTCTGGCGGCGAAGCTAATCGGCCTCTGTACAAGAACGACATCGTAGTGACTGGAAGCGTTTTCACTAACAGTGCAGCAAAAATGGACATCGAGCAGTCTAAGTTTAGCGGCACTTTTGATTGGACTGACGAATCTAGTATTGACTTTGGTGTGCAGTTGACTGAAGTATCCAACCGAGCTGTCAGCAAGACTGTTCAGTTAGATAATTGGGGTGGCCTTACTCTCCCCGGTGAGTTGAGTGATGTTGTGGTTCGTTCATCCATTGATGGCCAGTTTGATCAACTGGGCGGAAGTAATGATCCGCGTCAGCAGACAGAATACTTTACAGCCGATTTAGCAGATGCAATAGCCGTTGCTGAGGCACGTTATGCCACGCTCGGTATTCCATATGCCCAGGTAGGTGATTGTGGTACTGGATACTGCGCATCTACCGACTGGAATGTAGACAAAAGAACGACAGAAGAGACAACGGCAGCCTATATTCAATGGAGGCTTTCGACCGAGTATGAAAGTATGCCGGTCAATATGAAGCTAGGCATTCGTCACGAATCAACCGACGTTACCTCTGCTGCCTTAGCACCGACCTACAGCGACGTGTATTGGGTTGGCGGCAATGAATTTACGCTTGTTGAAGCATTAGATGCAGATGGCAATTCCATCCAGGCGTTTGATGATTATACCGGCGACTATGATGTCGTGTTGCCTAACTTGGATTTTGACATTGAGGTTATGCAGGATGTCATCCTCCGGGCTTCTTGGAGTAAAACAATTACTCGACCTAGCTTTTCAGATATTCAGGGTGGCGTAACGGTTAGCGGTATCTCCTTTAAAAATAACGGTGGGTTTGCCGGTGGTGGTAATCCTGGTCTAGAGCCCATTGAGTCAACTAACTTCGATCTGTCAGCTGAGTGGTATTACGATGAGTACAGCTACGTGTCGGTCGGATATTTCGATAAAGATGTTAAAAACTTTATTGGATCTTCAGTACTTCCAGCTGAGCCATTGTTTAACTTAAACTGGCCCTTAGGTGGTGTCCTGTTTGATCAGGCAGTCGCAGAGAGTGGTATTGATCCCTTGAACTATTCTGAAGTTGGCGCCTATATTTTACAAAACTATGCGGGCAACGCGGCCATTTCAGAAGTCGGTGGTCAGCCAGCGATATACGGTGTCGATGGTGATCCGATTCTTACCTTCCAGGTGACTGCGCCGGCTAACCAAAGAGACGCTAAGGTTGATGGTATTGAAATTAATATCCAGCATAATTTTGGTGACAGTGGTTTCGGTATGATTGCCAACGCTACCTTTGTAAATGCTGATGTCGCCTATGACAATATGCAGATCGATTCTCAGTTTGTACTTAATGGTTTGAGTGATTCAGCTAACCTTGTCGGCTTCTATGATAAGGACGGCCTTCAGTTGCGATTAGCTTACAACTGGCGTGATGATTACTTGGCGGGCGTAGGGCAGGGAGCAGGTACCTACACTAACCCGACTAATCTTGAGGCCTTTGGTCAGCTGGATATTAGCGCAAGCTATGAGTATAGCGATAATTTATCCTTTTTCTTTGCAGGTATTAACGTGCTTGAAGAAACCTATAATGTTTATGGTCGAGATAAGTTACAAGTATTGCAGGCTGGTCAAACCGGTGCGCGGTATGACCTGGGTGTAAGATATACCTTTAAGTAAGCTTTAAAACCTTGTAGGTATAGCAGATTGTAAAAGTGGCCGCTTAAATTTTTAAGCGGCTTCTTTTTTTGTGGCATGTAAAGCAATAATATTATTTGAGTTGTGGCTCAGTGAGTTAAGCTATTGAAGCTAGCGTTTTGAGCGGCTATTCTAGGTTGATTACACGGCGTAGGTACTAGGCATTGGAAGAGCAAAAAATTACTCGTTTAGTCATTGTTGGTGGCGGCACTGCAGGGTGGCTTACGGCCGGTATTATTGCTGCCGAACATTTCGTTGATTCTAAAACAAAGACCAATGAGCATAGCTTTGAGCTGACCCTCATCGAGTCCCCTGATATTGCAACCATAGGCGTGGGTGAAGGAACCTGGCCCTCCATGCGTTCGACATTGCAGAAAATGGGGATCTCTGAGACTGAGTTTATTCGCGAATGTGATGCTAGTTTTAAACAAGGGACTCTCTTTAAAGGTTGGAAAACGGGTCACGACGATGCCTACACGCACCCTTTTACAATTCCCCATGCATATGCTGAGACTAATCTAGCCCCGCAATGGCACAGCTTTCGGGATAAGGTTGATTTTGCAGAGGCGGTGTCATCACAAAACACTTTGATGTTTAAGGGCTTGGCTCCAAAACAAATATCGACACCAGAGTTTGCCTTCAATGTGAACTATGGTTACCACCTCGATGCAGGTAAGTTCGCTGAATTCTTACGTCGGCACTGCGTCGAAAAGCTTGGGGTTAAACACCTTAGGGCTAATGTTACTGGGGTTATTTCAGCTGAAAATGGTGATATAGCCTCTGTCACTACAGATGTTTGTGGCGATATTCAGGCAGATCTATTTATTGACTGCAGTGGTTCGCGAGCGTTGCTATTAGGCGAGCATTATGGCGTTGCAATATCCTCTAAAAACGACGTCTTATTTAATGACACGGCACTGGCAGCTCAGGTCCCTTACACAAAAGAGAGCGATGCGATTGAGTCGAGTACACTGTCAACGGCCCAAACTGCGGGTTGGATTTGGGATATTGGTTTACCGTCAAGACGTGGCATTGGGCATGTGTATTCTAGCCGCCATAATTCTGAGGGGCGTGCGACGGAGGAATTACTAGCCTATATAGCCTCAACAGTGAGTCAACAGGCAGCCGAGGCCGCCACTATTCGTAGGCTGGATTTTATGCCTGGCCACAGAACTAAGTTTTGGCACAAAAACTGTGTTGCCATAGGTATGTCGGCAGGGTTTATTGAGCCCTTGGAGGCCTCAGCGCTTGTATTGGTGGAGCTTTCAGCGGCTATGATAGCCGATCAACTACCGGCGAATCGGCACATAATGGATATTGTGGCTAAGCGGTTTAATGAAAAGTTTTTATACCGATGGGACCGCATTATTGATTTCCTGAAATTGCACTATGTTTTGAGTGAGCGACGAGACACTGCTTACTGGCGAGATAATTGTGACCTGAGCACGATTCCCAAAAGTCTGTCTGAAAGGCTGGAGATTTGGCGGCACCAATGTCCCTGGCACAGGGATGCTGTCCATGTAGATGAAATGTTTCCTTCAGCCAGTTTTCAATATGTGCTCTATGGCATGGGTTTCGTCACTCAGCAGAGCTCTTTAGGGTCTCGCACCGATCGAGAGGCTGCCAATATAGGCATGCAATTATTCCAAGAGAACGCGGACAAAACGCAACGGTTGGTTGGTATGTTGCCGAGCAATCGAGAACTGATTGATAAAATTAGCACTTACGGTTTTCAAAAAATATAAACTAGTGGTCTTTTAATTGTAGAAACCAAATATTGCGGGAGAAAAAATGAGTAACTCCGTCATACTCAACAATGCTATTCATAAAGATTTAAAGGTGATTACCAAGACAGGTGAGGCCTATGGCAGTAATGTTATGCACGCCATGACCTTTCCTGCGGAATTTCGTGATGTACAATCTTGTTATCCCATCTTCTTCTGTAAGGATCCAGCGACTGGGCAATTTTATCCGACCGCACTGTTTGGCTTTGAGAAAGACCAAAATCTGTTTCTCCATGGCGATAGTTGGGAGGCCAGCTATATTCCGATGATGATTAAACGGCATCCATTTTTAATTGGTTTTCAGGCTGATCCAGAGAAAGGCGAAGGGGCTAAAAAACCTATTATTTCAATCGATATGGATAATCCTCGTATTAGTCAGACTGAAGGTGAGGCATTATTTACTGATAGTGGCGATCCTAGTGAATACCTAAAGCAGTCAATGGCCAGATTAGAGGCGATACACCGTGGCCATGAGCACAACAAGCTCTTTATCGAAGCACTACTTAAAAATGAGTTATTACAGTCATTTACCTTAGAAATCACTCTCAATAACGGCTCTAACAACAAGCTTTCGGGCTTTTACACCATTG
>Ga0307995_1000898_pt1 | contig 19293 bp, 21 predicted proteins | sample EllFjometagen262_FD_203132 | JGI IMG/M metagenome (GOLD analysis project Ga0307995, IMG submission 203132) | Marine microbial communities from Ellis Fjord, Antarctic Ocean - #262 | ecosystem: Environmental > Aquatic > Marine > Unclassified | place: Southern Ocean | collected 2014-11-02
GTTGCTCACACCGTAGGAGGATATTATGATGATAGTAGTTACTTGTATCAACATAAACCTGAATGTTTTATTTCTCTTTCTTCTGCAGTTCAAGCAGCATTTAAACTTTCTTGCAATAGTTTAAGTCGTCGGGCTGAATTATTGATGGATATGCTAGATGCAGATGATTGGGAGATTTCAGGGATGTTTATTGAGCCATTTACAAATATTTTTCAAATACAAACTTTTCATAATGAATCACCGAATCCAATACAATTATCTTTGATTGGATATTTGCAAGAAGTTTGGGCAGAATTATCTCAGTTAGAAATCGGAGAAGTACAAACTTGGGAGGATTATCTCAAGATTAGGAATCGAAAATTGTCGACCGTTCAAAAAAACTTCATCGACCAAAGTTTTGAAAACTCAGAATTTCCTCATTTAAATATGATAGAGATTTTAAAATGTGGATTAAATTATCAGGATGGAAATGGTGAAAGCGGAGATGATGAGATAGTTACCATTTGGAAATTACCTGATGAAGTACAGGAGGATTCAGTATGAAGTCCCCATTCGCTTCGCTCAATTGGGGAGTTATAACAAACTCTCGTTATGCTTATTTAGTGACTGGCACGGCATCTCATTTAACAGATGATTTTGAACTAGGAAGTGGTGCTAGACTGAGTCAATTACTTTCTGCTCAATCTGAGGTTACATTATTATCTTCTTTAGCAGATGTATTTGAATACATAGTTACTCATAGTGGAAAGGGATTAGATTATGTAAATGATACATATGAAGATAATTTACAATTGTGGCGAGCAGGAAATGACCAAATTAATCCATTAGATTATATTGGTTCTTGGTGGTTTGCAGATTTTGACTTGGCCAATTTATCTAATATAGAAGTTATTCAAGAGATGAATAATATGGAATTAACTACAAAATATAATTTGTTTGACCCAGGGATGCAGGAGAACATTTGGAATCTACCTTGGTATATAATTGGTTATGATTTTCAAGACCGTCCTCAGTTTAATTCTACAATACGTCAAGGTCAAGCATACCATCATTTCCAGGCTATGTATGAAGAATTAATTTTAAATTACTTAATGAATCCTAGGGAATCATTCGAAAATAGTGATATAACTATTGAATTAAACAGAATAAACAAAGATTTATTAACTAGTTATGAAATTACACAACCAATCATGCAAGAGCATGAAGAAATTATTAGGGCAAGTCCAATGAGTATACAAAGATTTGCAAGACCAGATGAAATATTTGGCACAGTAAATAATTTATTAAAATATCCGTTGTCTGTTGGTAGATTATTATTTCAAAGATTAGAGCGTGGTGAAGATTCACAGGGTAATGATGTTAATTACGGAGTAGAGCGTGAATATAAAATTCAATTAGTTACTGTAACAAACTAGAGTTATACTTATATACCTCGAGTTAGTCCCCTAAACTATGAGCCAACTACCACAAGGACTGAGCCCGCAACAAATTACAATGTTTCAAACTTTCTTTACGAAAGTTAAAGAAGCATCACTAGAATCTAAAGAATTAGCAGTTTTTACTAGAACTATACTGGGTGGAAATGCAATTACTAGTAGAAATAATGCATCTAGTCGGTCTTATCAACAAAAGAAAGTAGGTGAAAGAACTTGGAGAGATTTTGCAGGACTTTATGGAGAATCATTATTCGCTAATGGTGGAATTCCTGGATTTTTAGAAATAAATAAAGCAATGGGAACTATTGCCCCCAATGCAATCTCTAAGAAAGTGGCTAAAATTGTACGAGATTCAAAAAATTGGGAAACAGGTTGGAAAAAGCAATGTGTTACTGGAGGGTATTCTAGAATGCCCGCATCAGAATTAGCCGAATACACTCTTCAAGAAAAAAATCGTGCTGAAACTACTCTTAAATTATACTCTAACACCCGATTAATTCAACAAGTGGTTTCTTTCCGCTCACTTTGGCAACATACATTTGATGAAATATCATACGCTAAAAGGCAAATGAAAATTTGGAATCGTGAACGAAGAGAAGCAAAGAAGGCCGCTAAAGCCCCGATGATTGGTGGTGTTCAAATGCCTAATGAATATCATCTACTAACTCAAGAAACCATTACTCAAATTACTGACCTTGTAAACGATGGCATACTGCCCCAATACGAACAATGGAAGTTGGATGAGTTTGGCCGTGTATCCGATATATTAACCCACTTTGATACTAAGAATTTGGGTAAAGTTTGGAGCGAATCTGAAATGTTTACTCAGACAACACGATTTCGTAAGGTTTGCAATGTTTCGAAGATGCATTTTACTTATGGAATATTGGAATCTGATATGCGATGGGAATCAAAAGATAGAAATTGGACTTATACTGGTTTGAAACCAGATTGGAAAATTCTACTTAAAACATCTGTTGATGCTACTGCAGAGAATATGCGCTTGCAATTTATTGGATATATGATGGAGAAATTACTTCCTGTTGTTGCAATGAAGAAATCTCTACTTGCAGATGCTACTAATTATGTAGATAGAGTGCCTCGCTTTGGTCAATATGTACGATTTAACTTTGCTTTTGAAGATGATTCTTCTTTTGACTTAGAAGGTTGTGTTGAGCAATCTTATTCATCTACTGGATTACCATTCTTCCGATTTCCTCGCCGTTTTTATAAGGCAACACTATCTGATGGAAGTATGTTGAAGGGTGGCAAAATGACACCATTTTCTCAAATGGTTTCTGTCTTTTGTAATGATTAATATTCGTCGGTTTTAAATAACAGAAGCATACAATAAAATGTATGAGTTCGCTAGAAACCTTGGTGAAGCGTATCAATCCTGGGTTGGACTCATCTGGTATCGAGAGTATTTTAGGATACTATACTGCAGAGACTTTTGAGGCAGATTGGGCTCAAACACGCCCATTAGTTCAAGGAGACACTTTAGATAGTCGTGGATATCAACGTTTGGATAGTGGTGAAACTATTCGCCCTAATACATTAGTCGGACCTTTTAGATTATCGGTTCAAGGACCTGGTCGTCCTCAGTTTTATGTTGATTATGATGTTTCAGGAAAAATAAGTCCTAAAGGTCGAATGATTAGAGTTAATTTATTCAATAAACGTGCTGGATGGGATTGGACTTCAACTACTCACCCAAAGTTAGCAGAGAGTAATATAAGAAATAGACCAGGTGTTAAATCCCCTGTATTAATCTCTATTGAAGATGGTAATAAACATTATTATTGTTTGAATTATGATACGGGGATTTTAGATGGATTATTATATACTAAGGCTCGAAAAGGTGAGCCAAGAAATCGACCTAGTGTTCGTGGGAGATTAGTATTGGGTAAAATTGTTGGTACTATTATTACATTAGCCTCAAAGAAAATGCATTATGTTTATGAAACAATTTCTACAACTACTGCTGATTCTCAGGGATTACTACCATTAAGGATGCGTGATTAAATGAGTACATCAACGTTTAATTCCGTAACATTTCCTGCATTTAAACCAAAAGGAGTAGTTGATAAAGTAGCAGTTATCCATGAGATGATGTTACGGGCTAATATAAATCAAAAACTTGTTGAACTTGACAATCAACTTGAGTTTGGATTAATTACTAAGAAAGAATTCGAATTAGAAATGGAATTATTCATGAAAAATCTAAAGGGATTTTCTTCAGAGTCCTGGGAGGACATTATTTGGACTAATTCTACTCTACCTAATGAAACTACCGATTGGAGAGATATCGTGGACTGGAGAGCCCCTAAGAGTACTAATCAGGCCGAGGATGCACTTAAGTTCCTTAGAGGATTAGCAACTGGGTCAATATCAACTGAATTAGATGCTACTTTTTTACTTCCACCTAAGTTTTTACGACAAGTATTAGCCGCCACAGGTAATCAACATACTCAAGAAATGGAAGGATTTGGTGAAGGACCGTATCCAATATTACAAAGTATTATTACTCCAACTGTTATTGAAGAACATCTTAACCTTCAATTACACACTATTTTTGAAGCATGGGAGGATTCATTAGAGGGAGCACCTGATGACCATGATGAAGATGAAGACCACGAAGACCATGATGATTTTCAAACCATAATTGAGAAATTTTCTCCTTATATACCTTTTACATATGGTGTTTGGCAAGATACATCAGAAGGTGACAATATTATAGGTGAATTTTTAGAATTGGAACTTGCTGAAGAATTAGCAAATAAATATAACAATACATATATTGAGGAGATACCTCCTGTTAATGGTGCATATAGGGGTGTTTCTCGAGTTATTTTTGATGATGGTTCTGATTTAACATTCATAATACTTGGAGATTTAATTCATTCCTCTGGAGAGTTTGTTAATATGTCTTCAGCATTTATATTACCACACCCACATAAACCAAATTCAAAATGGTGGGACTTTCGTAAAACAAACAATTAAGTAGTCGTAACATTTATTTATACTCATGGAGTACATCGACTCCAAGCGTACATACCTTGGGACAGGAGAATCTTTGATATTTAAGATACCTCATGATTTATATTTAGAGGCTGTAGAGGTGATTGCATTTCAAGTAGAGTTATTTACTCCATTGGATTTATCTACCATTGACATTGACGTCACAAAACATGAATTAGCAGGTGCTCATTATTTAACTCTTGATATTCAAGAATTTCCTATTGAATTAGAAGGTTTTGAAATTGAAATTCGAGTAGTTGGAATTACAGATGATGTACTATTATTAGAACATGATGAAGATGCAGTATTTTCTACTCAATTCCTTGAAGATTGGGCATAAGTATTAAATAAGTAATACTGGTTAGGATATATATGACTCGATTAGTATTGTTTACAGGTAAGGGTGGTGTTGGAAAATCTAGCACATCTGCAGCCACTGCTTTATACTGGGCACAACAAGGGTATCGTACATTACTTGTTAGTAGTGACCCTGCCCATTCAACAGAAGATGTGGTAGGAAAGCATGTTGGATTTCATCCGACTCCAATTACAACTAACTTTTGGGCTGCTAATATAAATGCATCTACTGAAGCAGAAGAGTTCTTTACTGAATTGCAAGCATTAATGCAAGACTCATTTGCTAAACTTATGCCTGGAGTCGATTCAGATTTATTCTCAGATTGGTTTAATTTTCCTGGAATGGATGAAGTTTTTGCGCTTAAAAAGATTCTAAATCTTGTAGTTGGTGCAGATTATGATTTGATTGTTTTCGATACTGCCCCTACTGGGCATACATTAAAAGCATTAACTTGTCCTGAGGCCATTGAATCATTTATTTTACGTATTTTAAGAATGAGAGCAAGAGTTATGAATTTAAAAGGATTTGTATTAAGAAAGAAGGATGATTTAAATCCATTTGTTGAATTTTTAGAGAATACTCGTAAACTAATGTTACGTATTCGTGAATTACTTCGCAATCCTACTCAAGTGCAAGTTAACTTAGTTTCCATCCCTACGGAAGCAGGATATCAAGAATGTCAACGCACGGTTAAATTTTTAGAAACTTTGGATATTAAGGTTAATAATATAATTATTAATCACTTAATTCCTGCATTTGATGATGAAACCTGGGAATTAGCCGATAGTAATAAGGCTGTTGCATTATTAAAATTGGAACGTGAAAATCAACAACCATATTTATCTCAATATACTGACTTAACAACTCTTAATAATATTAATTTGTGTGGTGTACCTAGATTCCCATTTGAACCTAAAGCAGAAAGATTACAAGAATTTTCTCAAATTGTTTGTAAACAAATGGCATTACAACCTCGTCGTGTTTTAGAAGTTATCTCTACACCTAGTGAAACTACAGTTATTGCATCCATCCCATTTTTATCTGATATTAAATTGAAAAAGGATGGATATTATCTTGATGGAGAACATTATTCATACCCAAGTATCCCTGACACAGCACAGTTAACATTAAAAGGGAAGAAGAAAACCGATAACCAAATGACTTTGGTCTATAGGTGAAAATATGTCGGGATTAACTTTTGATTGGGATGATGTCTTAATAACTGATTCGTTAGTTATTCAAGGACTAGAAAAACTTGCTGACTTATTTCTAATAGAGAATATTTGGATTAGAACTTCCTCATCTGGTGAAGGATTACATGTTATGATAGCGAGTTTAAATTGGAATAGAATACAAGGAGAATATAATTTACTACCAATTGAGATGGAAAGTAATATTCAAAGACAATATCGAGAAGAATTTGTTTTATTCGGATTAGAGTGTTCGGGTCGATTAAGGTCTGATTCTATGCGTGAAAAATCTAACCTTCGCACATCAAGAGTTTTCATAAACAAGAATGGAATATCTGCTGAAAATTGGACTCCGTATATAGAAGTATTAAATACTTGTTTAAACAAAGTTATAATCAGTGAGTAACATGAGTGAGCGAAGATATTGGAAGAGAGTAGGATTAACTGTAACTAAACCCCAAGCCCTTGAATGGGTTGACCGTGTGTCCTCAGGACCTGCGGCAGGCGAATATTTAGTAGATGATGTTGAAGAATATGCTCAAGTGAATGCACCTTCTGCTGACTCTCTTTCTAGAGAAATTAGTGCATTATTTGAATTGCCTGCTGAAGAAGTAGATACTACTCCAGATGCATTAACTAATTCTATAATTGCTGCAGTGGCAATGGAAAGTAATAAAATGACAAGACTTCGTGAATTACTTGCTGAAGGGATGACTAAGCCAGAAGCCAAAGAACAATATCAAATTGAAATGGGCCTATTGGTTGCCGATGCATTAAATATTGATTTGGATGAGTACCGTGAAAAACAATCTAAAATGATTGCAGATACTGTGCGTCCAGATTATGATTCAATGACGGTTACTGAATTGAAAAATATTCTTCGTGAAAAGAAACTACCAGTTTCTGGTAAAAAGGTTGACCTTATTAATAGATTGCAGGAAGAGTGAAGTTTTTGGCAAGTAGTGGCTCTCGGGCATTACCATTGACAGAAGGTCTTGTACTAGATATTGTCGATTACCTTTTAGATAATACTGGATATGGATATTCTACACAAATCTCTGATAAGATGGTTGATTTGAAACCTCGAAGATATACTAGTAGAGAAGTAGTTGGAATCCTACGAAATCGTCCTATGTTTCGTCATGCTCAAAGTAAAGAACGCAAGGGAGGAATTCGTTGGCGTTTGGATGTTTTAGCATTACAAAGATACTTAGTCCAAAAAGGATTTCAAGAGCGAGCAGAGTCTCGTGGAGTTTATGAACGAATGAAGAAATTAAAGTGGAATCAAATTTCTAAGACACTAGAAGTTATGGAAAATATGAATCCTGAATCATTAGATGAAGTTTATGAGTCTATTGCAACTATCTGGTCTTAGATTAGGATATACTAACCTAATATCCTATTATTCTATCCTATTAATCATCCTAATTAAAGCCTACCTATTTTTCAGATATGCAATCCTTTAAGTAGCAGAACCAACAAAATATAAGTTATGATTACCTATTTTGTTCGTCGATATTTAAAAGGAGTCAAAGGGTCTGGTACTAAAGACCTAGTTAAAATGAGTGAACAACCAGTAGATTTTCCTGGATTAGTTACTCCATTTGGACCTGGTAAATACATTTTATTTTCACGTCAAAAGGGAGTTAGGGGATTTCGTAAGGAACTCGAACATATAGTAGGGATAATCCCTAAGGCATTTGCTGCTGAATCTGTATCAGTAAAACAATCCGTAGATGTGGGTCAAATTTCAACTTCTCAATTAAAAACTTTAATGTCTGACATGATTTCTAAGCCTCAAGCATCAGAAGATTTTGCTAGTGATTTACAAACTGTTTACGCAGAAGTTATGGCACGAAATGACTCTGTAGAACATCATGCAGAATCATCAGGTGGACTTCAAAAGAATCATGTGGTTGGATTTGGAGTAGGTGTTGGAGTGGCCGCATTAATTACTGCTAAAGTAGTTAATGATAAAAATAATGAAATTTCCGAATTAAAAGGATTAATTGAAAAACAATCAGAAAGTGTGGCTGAGTTGCAAAAAGAATTTAAAAAGGCAGAACATAGTCGTCAAAAGGCTGCTGAATCTGCCAAGCAACAACAGAATGCATTTAAGAGTAGAATGGGAATGGACGGTGACTTTTTAAGTGAGTATAATCGAGCCAATAGTTGGAGATAATGATTATAATGGATTTTGATAAACTTCATGAAATGATAGGTAAATATCGACTTTTATTAGACCGTGAACGGGATAATGCTTTTTTAAGTCAATTTGATTCATTTTTACTTGATGCTGCAGGGATTGAGGATGTCGAAGTCCGAAAAGAAATAGCCACTAGATTGCATGAAGTACTTAAATCACTAGTTTCTCAAGATTTATCTGCTGGTGAAATTTTAATAGAATTCTTTGAATCAGAAATTATTCAAGATATGATTCAAACTAAAAATTCTGCACGGGAACGGGAATTACGACAACTAACTTATGAGTTTGGAGCATTCTTACAACAAGCATCTTATAGTGCATCTACAGAAGAAGAGTTCTTAAGAAATATGTTACGTCAGTCTTTGCAAAATTTATCTTCTGAAATTAAACCTAAGGAAATGAGACGTAAAGGAGAATCAATGATTGATGTTTGGGTACGGGCAATGGAAGAAAGTGTCTATCCTGGTGAGAAGTCTTAAATACCTACGCTTGGATGTTTAATTATGAGTGATGAATTTAGCAACACTATTGAACGGGACACAGGTTCAAAAAATAATTTTGAATCTCGTCCTAGGTCAAATTCAAAAGAAACCAAATCTGAACCTACGGCTAATAATATAATTGAATTATTATCTGGTGGCAAAAGTATCACAGAATTGGCTGAAACTCTTAATTTGAATCCCGATTTAACTTCTAAGGTTTTAATGCCATTAGCAAATATTGTTCAAAAATATCAAGTAGGAAAATCTGTAGCAGATAGTAAAACAGGTCAAGCCGCAGGAGATTTACTTTCAGTTTTAGGCGATGTTGCCCCAATTATTCAAGGATTAACTGACTATTTAGCAGGGCAACGTAAACAATTGGCTGATGAGGACTTAGCATATTTAGATGCAATTAAGTCTGCTCAATCTAATTCTGACTTATCGAGTTTATTTGCTGATGATGGTATGATGTCTATTGGCGATGAGATAGTAGAAGAAACGGTTGAAGAGCCTGTTGACCCACGCACTGCACAACGTCGAGAAGTTGAAAATACATTAGGGGCATCATTACCTGATGATTGGGATGTAACTAAAGGTATTGATTGGGCTGTAGTATTAGGTTCGAAACCTAAGAGTATTACTAAAGGAGGTCTTGGATTTACTAGTATGGAAGAAATTCAAGCCGAAGCAGATAGACTAAATGGTAAAACAGTTCTTGCAGATTCTTGGGACTTAACTAAAGGATTATCTATGGATGCTAGTTTAGTGCCTGCCACTAGTGCAAATCCATTCATGAGTATGACTGAATTAATTGCAGAAGCAGGATTATCTTATTCTGATGCTGAGACTGTTTCATCAGAGGGAACTGGCGGATTTAAATCACCTACTAGTGCACCTGTAGTTGCTCAGAAGGTACATAAATCTACTACCAGACCAGTAGCAGTTCCTGCACCAACACCATTATTAGAAGTTTCATTAGATATGGATGAGTTTATGTCTGTGGCAGAAGACTTAGACCAACCAGATGATGAAGAAATCATGTACCTTTCCGATGAAGAAGTAGAAGAATTACGTGCTGAAGGATTCATTTTCGATGAACTGGATGAAGTGACTAAAGAGGAGTGAGTTTAGTATGGCCAACCCAGTTTGGCGTCTCTACATAGCCGAGCAGGCTGAAGATTGGTTGAGATGGCTTAAAAATATACACTTGAATTCTTATCAAGAATTAACTCAACGATTTATTTTAATGCATCCTAATTATATGCCAGGAGAATCTCAATCATTTGAAGATGGAGATGTTTCAAATCTTTTTAATAAACTAATGGTGAATCGTGAGTTTATTTTACGACTTTCTGATACAGGTATTGTAGTTTGGGTCAACTCCAGTATTAATGATTTTTTGGATGAATTGCGTCCATATAGTATTGTTAATCGAGAATTTAGAACATTATATAATTTAATTAATAATAATAGTGCTTGGTTCCACAGACAATTTCAATTTTTAAAGGAAGATTTACTTGTATTTGTTAAAGAGAATGGTCGGCAACTTTAAGTAGTTGTAGCAGTTAATAATGAGTATGGATGAATCAAGTTGGGGTATTGGCGAGACTCGAGAACTCTCAGATGTATTAGATTCATATCAACAAGATACTGAAAGAGTTGTTAAAGTAGATGAGTTTCGTCTCGCAGATGATTTTGCATTTCCATTAGAGTTTATCTACCAAGTTACATTTATAACTGGTATGAGAGGTAGTGGTAAATCTTGGACCGCAGGTGTCTTGATGGAAGAGTTTGAAAGACTCGGATTACAATTTGTTTGTTTCGACCCATTGGATGCTCACGGTCATTTATCTACATTGCCAGGTATTCAAAAGATTTCTCCTAAAAATAATGAAACTGTCAATTGTACTAAACTTGTATCAGAATTAAAAACTTCTAATTCTTGTTTAATTATTGATATTAGTAATTTAACATTAGATGCACAACAAGAAATGGTTGCTGATTATTGTGAAGCCCTAATCGCAGCAAAAATGGGCAAAGGATTACTCACAATTTTTGAAGAATGTCAAGACTTTGTCCCTCTTCGTGCTAATAATGCTGCAACTGCTCCTATTATTAGATTATGTAAATTAGGTCGTGCATTAGGATATGGTGTTTGCATGGTTAGTCAACGTCCTGCAGCAATTACTAAGGAAGCATTATCACAAGCCAGCACATATGTAGTACACAATATTATGCAAACTAGAGATTTAATTGCAATTAAAGACCAAATATCCTATGGTACAGATAAAGAAAAAATAGATAGATTAATAGATGGTATTGCATTTGCTCAATCTGGTGAATGTATTGTCTATTCTCCAGAATTCTTAAAGGATGAAGGATTTTTATGGATTGGAAAAATTCGAGGAGACCGAAGAACAGAACACAAAGGAAAGAATATTGAAGTACGTCCACAAAATGATTTGGAAGCCTACACCACTTACGATATAGTTAATCCTGCTGAGGATGTCTCTAAAGTATCCGAATATACTACACTTCCTGCCTCGTTTCGTGATTTCGAACCTCACACACTAATGCCTATGCCTGTTGAACCTAGTATTTCTTGGGTACCTCCTGTTAAGGCTACCGAACCTGCAGAACCTGTAAAAACTCAGTATTTTGCTATAGCAATGATTGGAGGATTCTCTGCCATTGCCTTATCTGTCTTTACATTTTTGAAGAATGAGTAAAGCAAGTCTTTAAGTATCGGAAGAGAATATCTTAATGTATGGTTGGAATGTTTGACTACCCAAATTACTCTGTAATGGATTCGGCTACTGTTGTCCCATCCTCATTTACTGAACCATCTTCTCCTATATATAGTGCTGGACCTGCTGTAGATTCCATTTCACTAATTGACCCTGCACCTGCACCAACTAATACAAAGATACAGATGGCAGAAGTAGCATCTAAGCCAAAGGCTGCTGAATGGGCTCAACCTTCATATTCATATTCTCGCAAAATAACTAAAAATGCAGAAAGTAGTAATCTGCTAGTTACAGGACTTGGAGGGGTTTTTGTTTTTATGGGTGCTTATTACTTAGCAAAACAATTAGATACTTCATATAATAACAATACTAAAGGAGTATCGACTCCTTAATTCGGTAACTTTAAATAACAAGAAGATAAAGGTGAATATAATGCAAACCAGATACGACCCAACTATGACGCCAACATTTTCGGCTTTACAAGGACCTGACAGTAGTGCACTTCGTAAGGGATTAAAAGGTGCAGGTTTAACATTTGACCCAACTCGAGATACACTTTCAGCACGTAATGCTAGTATGGCAGGACTTGGAATTGGTCCTGGTGGAGCAGGTATTTTACCAGGTGCTCCTGCTATGCCCGATATGACTTTACTAAATGCAGGAATTAATAATACATTTCTTGAAGGTACTTCATTGAAAAACCAAGTAGAAAATATTGTTGAATTGGGTAACAGTCCAATACCAATTGATACCTATGTTTCACCAACTAATTATACTGCTCTTCCATCTCATTCTGCATTACTAGGTGGTGCTGATGTTGATATTTCAGGAGTTCAATTAACTCCTGTAGACCATTTCCTTCGAGATGGAGATTTACTAGCACCAAGCGGTGTTGTACAAGGAAATTATGGTCGGTCTGCTATTGAAGATGCTTCTGCATGGATTTATTCACCTGAAGCACCTGACCAAACAATGGCACCTGAACTTCACTTTGCTCCAACACCTAAGGCAGTTCCAATTATGGAAGAACGCACTATTCCTAAAGCAAACTTGCCTGATATGGGTGGGTTTATGGCTGCTCTTCGTGGTATGCCTGCTGCAAAACCAATGGTTCTTCAAGCAGAGTTAATAACTCCACCAGTTACGCATAGTGACCTTGGAGGTATGTTTTCTGCTCAATCTACTATTGCTGGTGGATTCGGTAACTCACCTGGTCGTTCGTTCGGAGCAGAATCGCACCTGTATGGATTTGGATACGGCTCCCAATGAGGTGGGCTAAATGGATAAAGAATTACTTAAATTAGCAGCAGAGGCTGTTTTCTGCAGTAATTCATCTGATGTTAGATTTGCTGAATCAACTAAGCCCTCAATACTTGCTCCACTAATTGGAGGTTTAATTGGTGGTGCAGTTGCTACTGTTTGGTATTTACTACCTTTAAGATATCGTGGAGGATTGCCTAAATGGTTAGGAGTTATTATTCCTATTGGTACGATTGGTGGGGGACTAATTGGAAATATCTCTACCAATGAAACCAAAGAGGCTGAATTCGAAGCCGCTTATAATATGAAATGTAACCAATGTGTTGATGATGAAAGATGCAGTTCCTTATATGGACCTGGATTTGAATGTGTAGATGCTGAATGTATGGAAATCACTGACGAAGAAGGAGACGAGACAGAGTAAGGGTTATAAGGGAAGACTTGTTGGACTAATACATGAGCGCAAACAATTACACTCAACCACACAACGGAGACAAGAGTATGACTATCACTGACCCACAACCAAAAGATAAGCGTACAAAGGCATATAAGGATTGGGTTAAGCGAGAAACTCACCGTAAAAAAATGTCTATTTTAGAAGGTTCTATTTCAGTTAAGGGATTTAGAACAACTGAAGATACCAAGAAACTTAGTTGGAAGTTGGCATCCGTTCGAGAACAATTAACTATTAACTATCCTGTATCTCGTAATCTTGATGATACTGTTATTGATGAAAATGATGAAGATTTTTCAGGTGTTTATGTAAGTACAAATTATTTAAGTTCATTTAAACGTTGGGCATTTACTAACATTCTTAATAATAATAATGAGTATTCTATGCATTATCCTTCATTTAGAGAGGAACAATCTACAGAAGCAGGAAATCCTACTAATAATTGGACTGATTCTCCATTTAATGCAAGTATGAATCAATGTAATTGGTCTTTGATACCTAAGAATACTTTGACTAAATGTCCTGTTCAACGATGGAATAATAGTAATAATCAAAATGAGATATGGGTGGGTGGAAATAAATTAGAAACTCGATGGTCTCCATTAGTTAGTGCTCAAACATCTAATCGTGCTATGGGACTATTTCCTCCAACGTTTTGGCCTACTGAATTAGGTGATATGCCAAAAGATGATAAAAGAGTTTATGAGGTAATGTCCAAGTGGGTTGAAGATTTGGTTGTGCAATTTTTTACAACTCCTCCTCATAGAACTTCTAATATTACTTCCTCATTTGCAGTAGATGAATATAATCAACTTTTATATCGACTTGCACAACAGGGGCAATCAAGAAATTCTATGTCTAGAGACTATCGTACATTTACCACCACTCAAGAATTATTAGAAGATAAAGAGGGTAAAAAATGGTTTAATAATCAAGTTTTAACATTAATGATTACAATTATGCAGGAAATGATTTTGGCTAATACTTTATATTCATTAGTTTTTGATAAAGAGTTATCTAAGTATTCACAATGGGTCGTTTTAAATGAATCTACCAAAACAGGAAGTGAAGACCCATACACTAATTCGACTGCTGCAAATTTAGTTATGCCTTATGAACTTTGGGTTAAGCAAATAGTTGCAAAAAATATGATTGCAAACAAACATACTAATGAATCAATAACTGAAGAAGATTTTTTAACTAATGGTTTTGATGATTTAAGTCAGCAAGAGTTAACCCAGGTTACTAGAAGTTATGGAACTCGTTACGGAGTATTAAGTCTTCGATTTGCAGAAACTGTTACATTTGATAATCCTATTAATAGTAAAATTTTAACAAATATTTATGGAGATTTGGCGAAAATTTGGTGGAATCAACAAACTGAGGTAGTTTCCGATATGAATACTGCCATAGATATAAAAAGTGAAAAGGTAGATACTTGGTTGAAAGAAACTGAGGAAAAACTAACTAATGCAAAACCATTATGCGAAATTGCATTTACTCAACAAGTTGGACCACGTGGTGGAGTATATGATGGATATTCAACTTCATTAACTATGGGCTTAAATCCTAAGTTGCAAACTAGTAGGTATGGGACTATTTTAGGAGAAGAACCTGATATGATAACTACACAACAACAGGAGAAACTTGGAGAACTATATTTGATGGCATATAAGAAGTTTGTTAATATGACCCTCCCTACTGAGAGTAGTGAGATTATATTTAGATATACTGGTGGACAAGAAATTACATACGAAGAAGCCAAGGCAATTACTGGTGAAGACCGTTCTCATGGGAGTCGTTATAAGTATAATGCATTAAATAAAGGGTTGAGAATTTTGGGATACCCTACTTATGTCGATATGAGTGAGATATTTCAAAATGCATTTGTACCAGTTCAAGATAGATTATTAAGAACAATTTTATCTCATATAAAGGAAGGAGAGGGAGGAGAGGAAATTGTAAAACAAATGATTGAATTAGTTCCTACTCGGGTCAGTATTGCTCGACGAAAAGTTGAGGATGATGCAAAGGTTGCAAGAGTTTTGCAAAGTTATCGTGATGTGGAAATGGCTCGTGCAAAACTACGTAATACTGAATCTAATTGGAATGTAACAAAAGTTGTAACTAAAGAACAACAAAAGTTAATCCTAGAAAAGTGTGTACCTACTGATAATCAACGTGCTTCTCAAAATAAATATAACAAATTGGCTATTGAATTAGGATTAACACTACCAACTGAATAATCCATAACTTTATATATCAGTGATAGATAAAGTAATAGTATGGTTGCTTTACATGACGCATTAGGGAATCCTATTCTAGGTGGTAGAAACCTAAGAACTATTAATCATTCAGATGGGCAAAGATACAGGTGGAATGGTAATACTTGGATAGCGAATGCGACACCAACATCAGCAATTAGTCCAATGATTACATTGCCACAACCATTATTAAAATCCGAAGGTGCAATTATAGCAGATATAATTAATATGTCTGATGGAGATTGGAATAAATATAGTAATTTAAGGCGATTACCTAATGGAATTATTCAATACACACCTGAACCAAGTATATCTTGGATTTCGGAAAAAATCTTAGAAACTGCAATAAAAACTCGTATAGAAGAAATCGAAATCGAAAAAGAAAAGGATAGGATTAATTTAGAAGGTGCTTCCATAGGTAGTGCAGTAGTTCAAATTCCTACTACTACAGGAGTCTTTATGATTATGACGGCTATTGTTGTTGGATTAGGAGCAGTTATTGTAAGTAGATTTTTTGAACCCGAGTCTTTGATAGGATTTTATATCTCACAAGCACTCTTAGTTAGTGGATTCTTCCTTGGAGGATTTATTATAATGCGTATGAGAGAAGCAAAGACAGTGGCTCGAGAAGGTGCTAAATTATATTGGCAAAATTCTCTAAGTACAGACTAGATTTATAAATGGATATGCGGTATCTTTATATAGCGGAAAGAAGTAGGTAATAGTATGGTTGTAACTAACGCAGACTATCAAACAATGTTTATTGAGTTGACTGGTTCTACTGCAGATATCATCCCTACATCACTAAGTCAAAGTTTTATGGGATATAAAGCATTAGATTTAACTCATGGAGGACCTGTAGTTAATACACTTCCATTTGCACCTGGTGTTATAGACGTACAACCAATTAATCCTAATCCTTATGTGGCTAATAAGCCACAATCTGCCGAAGAACCTATTGAAGAACAAATTGAACAAGAAACAGGCATTTGGACTAGTTTAAAGAATCTATTAGGATGGCAAAGAGATGATATGGTTGATACAAATGCAGTTACGGCTACAGAAGTTGCACCTGCTACAGGAAACCCAAATGAGATGACTCGAAATGCAGAACAAACATTTAATGCTTTAGCACCTGGCCAAGAGTTTCATACCTATGATATGAGTCCAGGAAAATTAATGCATCACATTACACCAACTAGTTATGACCCATCCGTACAAGCAAGACTTATGAATGGTACTAAAATTCCTGTCGATTATTCTGGTCGTACACCTTGTTGCAAAGTTCCTGCTGAATCTCAACAAAATTATCCATTCCAAATAACTGGACTAGATGTTCCATTTAACATGACTCCTCCAGGTTCATATTCCCCACTTGGTGGAGACTCTCCACGAGAATCAAGTGCATTTTCTTATGATGGACGATTAGGGCAACAAATCTCACCAGCCGAGAACTCTACATATACAGATGGTAGAGATTCTAAAACACTCGTTGAATGGCAACAACATTATACTCTATTGAAAATTAGTGATGATTCGTTAAGGGCGATTCCAAATTCCCCAGATATGAATCATCAAGAGAAAATTTTAAATAGACGTTAAGGTAGTGAAAAGATATGAAAGAAATATTTGCAGCATATATATGGTCAGACGATTGGTGGACTTTTTCTCAAGATGCATGGAATTCCACTGATAAATTTTACACTAATTCACGAGTTATCAATGAAGATAGCCTAAATTGGCAAGATTTTATAGATGGTGAAGCATATCACGCATCAGTTTATTATGAACTAAACAAAACAGATGCTCACGGATTTACTCCTACTTCCATTAAGTTAAATGATGATGGGTCTGTCGATGTAGATGGAACTGGTGGGGATGGAACTTTTGAAGATTTCCGAGGTCCATATGAATTGGGTACTACAGAATTCTATGGAGAAAATGAATTATTGGGAATGACTACAGTTGAATTTATGGTATCTAATATTGTTACAGCAGATACAGAAGAAGATAAATCTCTCATTATTTCATTTATTGAATCTCAACAAGAAATTGATACCGACTTGGCGAATGAAGCCACAGGGACAGTAGCAATTGCGGCTGAAACATTTAATGCAAAATCTAAAAACCGTAAATCTGGTAAGCGTAGTGGCAATCGTAGTACTTCTCGAGGGACTCGAAGAGGTCAAAAAGCATTAATGCAACGAAAGAGTAAACTAGGAAAAGGAATTAGTTCATACTCTCATCAAGGACATGCAGAAAATTTTACAACTTCTAAATATGCTGAATCATTTGCATCCGAATCTGCATCCGATTCTATTGCGGCTGAATCAAGTAAAGCAGTAGAAGGAATCAACCCTACTGCAGTCAATGATGGTACTTGGTTGGCTGAAACTGTTAATAGTAGAAACGCTGAATCCAAGCATGATTATGCACACCGTGTTATAGAAGGTAAAGATTATGTTCATTATGATGGCAAAGGTAAACAAACTCGTCGAACTAATCGTGGTAAGAGTATCTCTGCTGACCGTCGAAAATATAGTCCTAATCGTAACTTGAAGCCTGGTCAAGGGCACATGGGTGATTTCGTCCGTGAAGCCCAAGGCTATAATGACCGATTAGACGATAGTATGGGTGAGCGTAACAAAGCACCACGAACTGGACAGATGACTATGGGTGACCGTCGTGATATGTCTAAGGGTATGGAAAAGAGACGTAATAGACGTCCTTATGCAGGCGATGCTAGAATGGATAGAAAACAACGTCGAGCAAGAGCAGAAACTTCATTTAATAAGCGGGCTGAATCACCTATGACTTCACCTGAGACTTATAAGCCTACTGCTTATTCTCCAACTTCAGAGAATCCAGCAAGTGCAGCACCAAGTTCAATGGGAACTGGTGACCAAATTATTTCAGTTAGTTCACCTTCTGCACCTCCAAATGATATTAAATTTGCAGAATCTACTTGTAGTAAGTGTGCAGAAACCTTCAACGCCTGTGGCTGTTCCACACGTCGTGCTGAAATGACTAATACACCTACAAACGAAACTCCGTCTGGAGCAGACCCACTACAACTAGGTGCAACAACTCAACCAGGTTCAGAATTAGTTGATGTTGATTCGCCATCTGCACCACCTTCAAATATCTTTGAACAGAGTGCTGAAGGATGTTCTTGTCAAGATGGTATGTGTATGTGTGCTGAAACCAAGCAAGCAGAGATGAACTATGATGGTTCACTGTATGGTGACCAATATTTCCCTGATGCTATAACTGCTAATCAAGTTAACGTTGGCAAACTAGGTTCAACTGCATCTGCGGATGGTTCAGGTCAAGGAGTCTTAGAATGGGATGGTAGTCGAGTAGGGCCAATGCCTGATAATATGGCTGCTGAAATGTCAACTCCTGGATATATTGGTCGATTAGGCCTTGGCAAGGTAATTCTTGCATCTGCAGGAATTGGTATTGGATTATTCCTTGTGAATTCTAACCTATCTAAGTAATTCTAGTGAAAGCCTTTATATGGGTGATACAAGTCACTTGTAATTATGACTGGTTTAACACTTGGAGATTATTTTATTGCACTAACCTCTAAAAATCTCCCATTTCGCTATTATCACTTGGCTGAATACTGGCCCTCTTTCTATGACAATTCTAGAGTATCCTGTGAAACACAGATATTACAAATGTCTAAAAAGAAAGGTGTAATGAAAACTACAGATACAGTTCGATTACAATCAGGCTATCCTCACGAATTAACTAAAGATAGAAAAAATGAATTAATTTCACAAGGAGTTAAAAGAGATGCAGTCTCTAGTAATTTACAAGTGAATATTCCTAAATTAACTCATTCAAATTTACAAAACTTACTTAGTACA
>Ga0307995_1000904_pt1 | contig 19205 bp, 12 predicted proteins | sample EllFjometagen262_FD_203132 | JGI IMG/M metagenome (GOLD analysis project Ga0307995, IMG submission 203132) | Marine microbial communities from Ellis Fjord, Antarctic Ocean - #262 | ecosystem: Environmental > Aquatic > Marine > Unclassified | place: Southern Ocean | collected 2014-11-02
GAATTGCTGGTCCTGTTTGTGCTTCTTGTGGTAATAAAACGTCAAGTTTATCAACAGTTTCTTTGATAAGAGGAAGAAGTAAATTAAATGGTAATTGGTGAGATGCACATAAGTTTTTCGCTTCAGTAAATAAATGATTAGTGAAATTATTCACTAAAACAGCTGCTAAGTGGAGTGCTTCTCTTTTGTTTGAATCCATTAAAATATATTTTGTGTTCAGAAAATTCGTTAATTTTATAAGAATTGACAAATCTTTTTCCTGAGAAGCTTCGATGCCAAAAGAAAATTTCGAAAAATTAATTTTCCTATTTTCACTAAAAGTTTGAATAGGGTATAATACTCCTTTTCTTTTTTGATTTGAAAGAGCGTCGATGGAAACACTTCCTGCAGTATGAACTAAAAAGGCTTCATTAGAGATTTGATCAGAAGCAAAAGAGATTGCATCATCAGAAACAGCTAGAATATAAATATCTGCACTGATCAAATCAAAAAGATTCTTAATTATTGAAACACCTTCAGTAGACTTATCCAGTTTTGAGGATCTATTAACCCATTGAATCAATTCAATATTAGGGTTATTAACCATTTTTTGATAAAATTGATTTCCTAACTTCCCAGCTCCAATTAATGTAATTTTCATAACCAGATGTAAAAATACTAAACCTTATTGAGGTTTAAGAAGGGTTAAGTGATTTTATGTTATTTATAAAATCTTGGATGGCTCATCTTTTTTTAGATTGATAATTAATAAATTCACTTTTTATATAACATATTTAAACACTTATAAAGTTGATTTTTTATTTTATTAAGCATGCTTAAAATCACGTAACATGGTTTATATTTGCAGCTATATAGAATTAATTCTTTGATGAAAGACCAACTTGCTAAAATTCTTTTTTCTACTCGTTTAACTGCAATTCTTTTTATTTTATTTCCAACTGCAATGGCATTTGGAACTTTTATAGAGAGTTGGTATAGTACCGACACAGCAAAAATCTGGATTTACAACGCATGGTGGTTTGAGCTTATAATGGTTTTTATGGCGATTAATTTTGTAGGTAATATTTTTAGATACCGCTTATTTCGTAAAGAAAAATGGACTGTTTTATCTATTCACCTTTCATTTCTTTTAATCCTATTAGGTGCCTTTATAACTAGGTATATAGGTTACGAAGGAGTGATGCCAATCAGAGAAGGTGCTAGTGAAAGTCAATTTTTGTCAGAAAAGACTTATCTAACTGTATTCATTGACGGAGAAATCGATGGACAACCACTTAGAAAAAAATTAGAAGGTGATTTACTCCTTTCAGAACATGTTAATAATCAGTTTAGTTGGGATAAAGATTTTAATGGACAGCCTTTTAGTATTGAGTATGTTGATTTCATGGAAAATGCAACAGAAGGTCTAGTTTTAGATGAAACAGGAGAACGCTACTTGAAAATTGTTGAGGCAGGAGATGGAACTCGTCATGATCATTATTTAAAGGAAGGAGAAATTGCGAACATTCACAATATTCTATTTACCCTTAATAGACCACAAGCTGGTGCGATTAATATAAGCTTGAAAGAAGGAGAATATTTCATAAATTCTCCATTTTCAGGCCAATTTATGAGAATGGCAGATCAATTTGAAGGAAGTATTCAGGCAGATACAGAAAGCCGACTTCAATTGAGGTCGCTTTATACGTTACCAAATTTTCAATTTGTAATTCCTGAGCCTGTATTACGAGGTAAATTTGATATTGTAAAAGCAGAAGAACAAGGAGAATCAGTTCAGAATGCATTAAGGCTTGAAGTCAAATCTAAGGGAAAATCAGAATTAATAACCCTTCTAGGAGGCAAAGGTATTACTAATGATCCAAAGAAAATTTCCTTAGCAGGATTAGATTTCTACATGCAGTTTGGTTCTTTAACTATAGATTTACCATTTTCAATTAAATTAAATGATTTTATAGCTGAAAAATATCCTGGGACTGAAAAAAGTTATTCGTCTTTTAAAAGTAAAATAACAGTTGAGAATAATAATCCTTTTGATTATGAAATTTATATGAATCATGTTTTAGATCATCAAGGATATCGTTTTTTTCAAGCATCTTTTAATCCTGATGAAAAGGGAACTATTCTTTCAGTAAATCATGATTCATGGGGAACAGGGGTTACGTATTTTGGATACATGATGTTGTATTTAAGCATGATGGGAATTTTCTTTATTGGAAAAACCCATTTTAAAGATCTTTCTAAATCTTTAGATAAAATTAATCTACAAAAAAGAGCTTTATCGATACTTGTTCTGTTTATAAGTTTAATAACAACATCACTAGAAGCACAAAATGTTCATTTACAAAAAGCAGCTATAGATTTTGATTCTATAATTCAGGTAGATGCTTTTTCTTTATCACATGCTGAAAAATTCGGTTCATTAATTATTCAAGATGCAGGAGGAAGAATGAAACCTGCAAATACGTTCTCTTCTGAACTTTTAAGAAAAGTCAGTAAAAATGACACTTATAAAGGATTGAATTCTGATCAAGTTTTGTTATCTATAATGAACAATCCTGCTGTTTGGTATAATATGCCCATGATTTATTTAAAGCGTGGAAATGATAGTATTCGAAGTCTTACGGGACAAGATTCTAAGGCTAAATACGCACCATTATTAGCTTTTTTTGATGGCCAGGGAAATTATAAGTTAGCGAAACCCCTTGAGGAGTCATACCGAGCTGCAGTTCCCAATCAATTTCAAAAGGATTTCATTGAATTAGATCGTAGGGTTAATTTGCTGTATTCTGCCTTGGAGGGTAAAATCATGCGTATTTTTCCTATACCAAATGATCCTAATAATAAATGGGTTTCTTATCCAGAGCTAACTGAAGCTGATTTTTCAGGAAAAGACTCACTGTATGTGCGGAATATTTTACCTCTTTACTTTCAATCTCTTCGTTTAGCGAAAGAGGATCAAGATTATAGTCAAGCAGACAATTTATTGGAAAGTATTTACGGTTTTCAGAAAAAATTTGGAAAAAATATATTACCATCAATTGACAAAGTCAAAGCTGAAATTAAATATAATAAGTACGATATTTTTAAGAAATTATTCAGTTGGTATATTTATTCAGGCATTTTGTTTTTTGTGCTATTATTGATTCAAATATTTAAATCAAATCAATTTATTGAAACTCTTGTAAAAGTATTCAAACTGATTATGGTTTCTTTATTTGTACTTCATACTGGAGGTCTAATTACTCGTTGGTATATTTCTGGACATGCCCCATGGAGTGATGCATATGAATCTATGATTTATGTCGCTTGGGCAACTCAATTTTTTGGTTTAGCCTTTGGCCGAAAATCTTCTTTAACAATGGCTTCGACAGCTTTTGTTGCTGGAATGATTCTGATGATTGCTCATTGGAATTGGATGGACCCTTCTATTGCTAATTTGGTTCCTGTTTTAGACAGTTACTGGCTTATGATTCATGTTGCGGTTATCGTTGCCAGTTATGGTCCTTTTGCTTTAGCAATGACCATTGGAGTTGTTTCTCTACTTTTGATGCTTGTAGTTTCTAAGAAAAACAAAGAGAAAATAAAACTTCAAATTAAGGAATTAACAATTATTAATGAATTAGCTATAACGGTAGGTATAATCATGTTAACTATTGGGAACTTTTTAGGGGGTATGTGGGCAAATGAAAGTTGGGGTCGCTATTGGGGTTGGGATCCTAAAGAAACTTGGGCTTTGATAAGTATTATGATTTATGCATTTGTAATTCACATGCGCCTAATTCCAGGTCTTCGTGGCCCTTGGGTTTTTAATCTTATGAGTGTAGTTGCTTTTGCAAGTATTTTGATGACTTATTTTGGGGTTAATTTTTATTTATCAGGCTTACATTCTTATGCAAGTGGTGATAAAATAATTACACCTAGTTTTGTTTATTATGCTTTGATATTTATTTTTATAATTGGAACAGCTTCTTATTTTAGATCTAAAAAACTCTACACTAAATCCTAGTTTTAATATTTTTTTGATTGAGTATTAAATAAAAATACAACCAATTATGTCTAAAAATTTACTTTTAGTTACTCTTTTATTTTTATTTAATTCGTGTACTTCTAACACAGAAATTGTTTTTGAAGATGAGGTGTCTATTAATTTAAAAAAATGGGAAAATAAAAAAATTTCAAATTATCAATTCACACTTCAGATTTCCTGTTATTGTATTGAGGAATATACTTTACCAAAACAAGTTGTCATAAAAAACAATAAAATCTTTAGTGTTGATGATGTTTTTTATGCAGAAGTAAATGATCCTTCTTTCAAAACTATGGAAGGTTATTTTAAATATATTAGAAATAAACAAAGTGAAAATCCCATACAAGAATCTTTAAATTTTGATCCAATACGGGGATATCCGACTTATATTTATTTCGATATAAGTGAAATGATTGCTGATGAAGAAATCGGATATACAATTAGTAATTTAATCCAACAATAGTAAAACGAATTAATGAAACGCTATCGCTTTAAAACATAAAAACGAATAATCCTTCGTTTATTTAAATGCAATTATAAAATCATCTTCATCACTGCCCTTACTGATTTCTTTAAACGCTTTAGAAATAATTACATCTACATCTGAAACAGAGAACCCTAAACCAATAACAAGACGTTTTAATAATAGTTTTTCTGATTCATCCGCGATATTATCTGCAAAAACCATGCGTGAAAGATCATAGAGACGTTCTAGACGTCTTTGTTCTGTTGCGGGAGGGTTAATTGGATAATCATTAATGTTTTCTTTAATTTTGGCAACTTCGTTTTCTTCAATTTCTAAATTGATTGCTGTCCGATTGATAAAAGCTTCTTCTTGATCTGAAATAATACCATCAGCCAAAGCTATACGAACTATAGCTGCAAAATGATCTCTATTTCTGGATTTAAATTTGGGTGTATATAAGTCTGAAAATGACATTGGAAATTTATTTTTGCTAAAGATAAAAAATGGAATTGGCAAAGAGTTTTATTTTTGGTTGTAATTTCGGTAAAGAACTAAATTTTCATGAATCCATTAAAAATTTTAAAAAATCGATCAGATATTGGTGCAGGGACACGAGGTTCAGATTTGGGAATAGATGCACTCGAAATTGCAGCAATTAATTCTGGGAATGATTTTTTTAATCGACACCCTTATTTAGATATACCATCACACAATCAAACTATTTATAATAAAGTAAAGAATACAACAGCAAAGCGAATTAATTTTGTGGTTGAACAATGTGAACGATTAAAATTTGCTACACAACAAGCTTTAGATCAAGGATTTTTCCCTGTAATCTTATCTGGCGATCATTCATCTGCTTTAGGTTCTTTAGCTGGAATTAAAGCAACGTATCCCCAACAAAGAATGGGTGTGATTTGGATTGACGCGCATGCTGATCTTCACACACCATTAAGTTCTCCTTCGGGAAATGTTCATGGAATGCCTTTGGCAGCTGCTTTAGGTCATGATAATCAATCCCAAAAAATAAATAAAGTCAGTCCTGAGACACTATCGGACTGGGATCAAATGAAAAACATGGGAACGATAACTCCGATGCTTTTACCTGAGGACTTGATTTATTTCGGTGTTCGTGATACGGAAGCACAAGAAGATGAAATTATAGATCAATGTGGAATTAGAAATTATAAGGTTGATGAATTGAGGCATCGAAGTATAGATGTTTGTATATCAGAAGCTCTAAAGCAACTTCAAGAGGCAGATGTTATATATATTACTTTTGATGTAGATGCCCTAGATTGTGATCTAATTTCTAGAGGGACAGGAACTCCTGTTCCAAAAGGTTTTGATCCTCAGGAAGTAATTACTTTAATTCAAGGTTTTTTAGCTAGTGAAAAAGTAATAGCATTGGAGGTATCAGAAATAAATCCACTATTAGATCATAAGGGCAATCAAATGGCAGAGGCTGCTTTTGATATCATTAAAACTGTTTTTTAATATTAGTTAATACCTCGTCTAATCCATAGAGAAATGTTTCTTTTAGAAAAAGATTGATTTTTAAATATTATTTTTGAGAATTCTCAGTTATTATTTTAAGATATTGAAAATGATTTTTTAAAGTTTGTTCACCAGTTTTACTTTTCTTTTTAGCCAATTTATGAATTCCATTTTGGAAAGCTAGGAGGCTTGATTTTAATCGAGCATTTAACTTTTCTTCTTCAACCAATTCTAAAATACGATTGGTAAAATTTATTTGTAATGCCATAAAGGAATCGTCAAGGGAAATGTCTGTGTTGAAAATAGAATGAAAAAATATATTAAGTAATTGATCTGGCTTCATTCCTTGACCTTTTAAAGTAGCTTGTGAAGACAACATTCTATTTAGTCGAGAAACACTTAAAATTCTATTTACAGCACTTAGCTGAAGATTTTGAAGTGTTTTTAAGCCACCTTCATTTTTGATTTTTGATATTAATTCGGGTTTTAATAACCAAGTTTGTGTTTTCCAAAGGTTTGTATTTAAAAAGAAAAGTGCCATTTTTTGTTTTTCCTGATCTAGATTTTTGAAAGGAACATTATTTTGTCCTTTATTCATGAGGGTTTCATTAATTCCACCTATCATCTTTATCACATGATAAATATATCTTCGATAAACACCTATCATTTCATTGTAAAGCTCATCTAAGTCTGAATAATCATCTCCTTCATCTGTGGTCCATTCATCTAGGTTTTTGGCAACAATTTTCAAATTTTTTAGACCATATTCACTCGCTTTTATTGGGTCATCTCCAATATTTTCAGTTTGAGTATCCGGATCATAACTATTGGAGCCAAACATATAGAGTGGATTCATACTTTTTGAATCTACCATTGTTTTTAAAATAGTTTTTTCAGATTCAGAAGTTTCATTATGAAAATAACGATAGCCCCATTCTATGCTATAATCATCATATGGACCTAATTGACGGACAAACCTAATGTTTTTGTCTTCTGGTTGTGCGATATAGTTATATCGAGCATAATCCATTATAGTTGTTGCAATTCCCATTCTTTGGGTAAAAGTTGCTGACCTTAAAGAATCAACAGGATAAGCAGCACTAGCTTTCATGTTGTGTGGTAGTCCAAGAGCGTGTCCAACTTCGTGTGAAATGACACGACGCATCATCTCACCAATTTCTTCTTCTGGTGTTTTAAGACTCCTTGCTTTAGGATTGGCAGCACCTGTTTCTAATAAAAAGCGATTACGATAAGAACGCAGGTGATTATGATACCAAATTATATCACTTTCAATGATTTCTCCAGTTCTAGGATCGGAAACACTTGGTCCTGTAGCATTTCTTGTTTTAGAAGCAACATATCGGACAGTAGAATAACGAATGTCTTCAGGGCTAAAATCAGGATCTTCCTCTTTTGTTGGAGGATCTTTAGCAATAATAGCGTTTTTAAATCCTGCTTTTTCAAATACAGTATTCCAATCTTCAATACCCTTTTTAAAATATGGTCTCCACTTTAATGGGGTTGCAGGATCTAAATAGTATATAATGGGTTTTTTTGGTTCAATTAAGTCTCCTTTTATATATGCATTTATATCAGAGGGAACTAACCTCCACCTTCTGACAATTCTAATTTCATCAGACTTAAGTGCATCGGAACTGTAATTATATTTTTTTAAGCTAAACCATCCTACTCGAGGGTCTTGATATCTAAAAGGCATAGGATCTTCGGGTAAAGCAATAATCGAATGATTTATTTGAAAACTCATTGTTTTTGAAGTGTTACTTCTAGGCGGATTACTTACCTTATATGTTAATGTATGTGTTACTTCAATATTATTGGGGAAATTTTTAATGCTATCAATAAAACTTCTTTTACTATCAGCACTTCCAATATTATATTCTTTTTTAATACTTTTTCTAATTATATTGAAACCAGGAGAATCTTTAGAGAAATAATTACTTACATCAATTAAAAAGCGATCTGTTTCTTCGTTTTTGATTGGAAAAGCATCTAAAATAGGAGGGAAGTTGTTTTGAGCAACGCTAAGTGCGATAGGATCGTTTTGATCAGCAAAATTGATGTAGCTTTCTTGAGTAAGAAGTAATTGATTATTTTTCTTTTTGAAATGAATGAGTTGCTCACTAGTTTTGGAACCGGCATTAACATATGCCTGGTAGTTTCTAGGAAGTTTAACAAAGCGTGTTACCATAAGTAAGTCTTTATTTAAAAGTGAGGTTGGAATCTCAAAAAATATTTCATTTTCTTTTCGATATGCAGTTATCAATCCCTCTTGTTTAATCATCTTTTTAGTCAACGAATCAATAGGTTTAAGTGCATCATCTTTTTTAGATGACTTTTGAGCCTGAATTGTTATTCCAATAAAAAAAAGGCAAAAGATTCCGATTTTTTTAAGTGTAATCATAATTATGAATTTTGTCAGTCCGCAATATCTAAAAAAAACAGCAGACTGATATTCAGAAGATTGAGAATAAAATGTACTTTGGTATTATCATTTAAATATTTAATTATGAGATTATTTATATTATCTATTAGCGTTATACTTTTCTTTTCTTTTAATAGTGTAGATGCACAACGTAAGAAAAAATCAAACAAACCAGTTGAAAATAAATTATCATTAGATGCCTTTTCTTTTAGAAATGTTGGACCTGCCTTCTTATCAGGTAGAATTTCTGATATCGTCACTCATCCTGATAATGAAAGTGTTTGGTATGTTGCCACGGGTTCTGGAGGTGTATGGAAAACAGAAAATGCAGGAACTACATGGAAACCAATTTTTGATGATCAGGTAAGCTATTCTACAGGCTGTATAACGCTAGACCCTTCAAATCCAGAGACTGTATGGTTAGGAACAGGAGAAAATGTTGGTGGTCGACACGTGGCCTACGGTGATGGTGTTTATAGAAGTACTGATGGAGGAAATAGTTGGAAGAACATGGGGCTTAAAAATTCCGAACATATTTCTGAAATTATTGTCCATCCAAATGATTCAAATATTGTTTGGGTTGCAGCTCAAGGACCTTTATGGAATAAAGGAGATGATCGCGGTTTATATAAAACTACTAATGGAGGGATAACATGGAAAAAGGTTTTAGGGAATAGCGAATGGACCGGTGTCACAGATATAATGATTGATCCTAGAGACCCGAAAGTTCTTTATGCAGCAACTTGGGATCGACATAGGACTGTAGCTGCATTAATGGGAGGAGGTCCTGGGACTGCAATATACCGTTCAGATGATGGTGGAAATAATTGGTCTAAACTTACTAATGGTCTTCCAAAGTCGAATATGGGTAAAATTGGTATAGCTATTTCATCTCAGCAGCCCGATGTAGTATATGCTGCCATTGAGATTGATAGAACTAAAGGTGCTGTATATCGTTCAGATAATAGAGGAGCTTCATGGGAAAAAATGTCAAATACTGTTTCCGGTGGAACTGGACCTCATTATTATCAGGAATTATATACAAGTCCTCATAAGTTTGATCAATTATACTTAATGAATGTTCGTGTTTTGACTTCTAATGATGGAGGAAAAACCTTTAAACAACTTCAGGAAAGAAAAAAACATTCGGATAACCATGCCATAGTATTTAAAAAAAATGATCCCAATTATATTATGTTAGGAACTGATGCAGGAATTTACGAAAGTTTTGATTCAGCAAATACATGGCGATATATTAAAAACCTACCCTTAACTCAGTTTTATAAAGTTGCTGTAAATAATGCAAAACCATTTTATCATATTTTTGGTGGAACACAAGACAATGGTTCTGCAGGTGGACCATCAGCAACAGATGAACGTGAAGGTATTGCAAATAAGCATTGGTATAAAACACTTGGCGCTGACGGTCATCAATCAGCCACTGATCCTGTTTATAATAATATTATTTATGCTGAAACACAGCAAGGAGGTTTACATAGAGTTGATTTAACAACTGGTGAGCAAGTTGCCATTCAACCTAAAGCATCGTCAGGAGAGCCTCATGAACGATTTAATTGGGATGCCCCCATTCTTATTAGTCCTCATAATCCAGCACATTTATATTTTGCATCTTATCGAGTTTGGAAGTCAAAAAATCGTGGAGATGATTGGAAAACTATTTCTGGTGATTTGACTCGAAATGAAGATCGAATCACTCTTCCTATTATGGGGCGTCAGCAAAGCTGGGATAATGCTTGGGATGTTGGAGCAATGTCAAACTATAACACTATAACTTCTCTCGCAGAGTCTCCTGTACAAGAGGGGCTTTTATATGCAGGTACAGATGATGGCTTTATTCAAGTTTCAGAAAATGGAGGTGATTCTTGGAGAAAAATTCCAGTTACAAGCCTTGGACTTCCATCTCGATCTTTTGTTAATGATATCAAAGCTGATTTGTATGATGCTAACACTGTTTATGTTGCTTTAGACAATCATAAAGAAGGTGATTTTAATCCCTATTTATTTAGAAGTTCAGATAAAGGTCTAACCTGGGAATCCATAAGTGGTGATATTCCTAAGCGTACAATAGTATGGCGAATGGTTCAAGATCCAATAAAGGAAAACTTACTATTTGTAGCCACTGAAAATGGAATTTACACTTCTTTAAATAATGGAATATCTTGGAATAAACTCCCCGGAACTCCTACCATTTCATTTAGAGATATAACTATTCAAAAAAGTGAGAATGACTTGGTTGCTGCTTCCTTTGGAAGAGGCTTTTTTATTCTTGACGATTATAGTGCATTAAGAGATTTTACAGAAGATAATTTAAGCAAACAAGGTAAGTTGTTTACTCCGCGTCCAGCTAAGTGGTATGTTCCTAGAAGCAGTATTGGAAATACTGGGGCAGATTATTATTTTGCAAAAAATCCAACCTTTGGAGCTGAATTCACTTATCACATGGCTGAGGATTTTAAAACAAAAAAACAAGCTCGTAAAAAGCGTGAGGTTGAATTAAATAAATTAAAAAAGAATATTCCTTTCCCAGGATGGGATGCTTTAGATGACGAGATTGAAGAACAAAATGCTAAAGTGATACTTACGATCCAAGATAAAGACGGTAATATTATAAATAAAATAATGGAAAAAGCATCTAAAGGAAGCCACCGTATCTCATGGGATTTAACACATTTTAATCCTTTTGCAATATCCGTCAATGGAAATTCAAGACGTCGATATGGAGGTGGATCTATGGCTACTCCAGGAAGCTATTCTGCTTCTTTACATCTGGAACAAAATGGCAAAGTTACTATTTTAGATGGCCCAATATCTTTTGAGGTGAAACCTATTAGAGAAGGTGTTTTAAAAGGCGCAAGCTATTCAGATTACAATAAGTTTCGCTTAGAATTGACTAGTCTTTTATTTGAAATTAACGCAGTACAAGATGTTTTATCGGAAAGTAATAAAAAATATAAAGCATTTGTGATAGCGTTGAGTAGGACAAATATTATGCCAGGAACCACAGAGTCAAAATTAACAAGCTTAAAAGCAGACTTAACACGCATAAATAAAATGCTATCTGGAAGTCCATCTAGAAGTGAAGTGGGAGAACGCAATCCTGCAGGAATGCAAAATTTTCTATATAGCGCTTTTGATGGTTTGGAAAATACTTATGGACCTACAGGTCTACATAAAAAGAGTTTAGCTACTGCAAAAGAATTTTTGAAAGAAGTTAAGTCAGAAGTAAAAATTGTAATTGAAACAAAGATTTCTGAAATAGAAAAAGCATTAAAATCAGCAGGATCTCCTTATATTAATGGATAGGAGATAGACTAAATCATATGTTTCCTAACAAAAAGGCTATTTTTAAAACAGCCTTTTTGTTATTTAATTATTGGAAGTTGAGGTGATAATTCAAAACATTCCAAGTTGAAATATTTTGTTGAAGCAAGTAGATGGTCAAAAATATCAGCAGATATGTGTTCATAATTCACCCAGTCCTTATCAGCACTAAACACATATACTTCCAGAGGTATTCCTTGCGAAGTTGGAGATAGCTGACGACACATAGCCGTCATTTCACGATTAACCATAGGGTGCTCTTTAAGATAGGCTTCTGTATAATGTCTAAACAATCCTATATTAGTTAAATTTCGTCCGTTTATTAATAGGCTTTTATCAGTCTTTATTTCTTGATTAAAAGATTCAATTTCATTTTTTCTTTTTTGAAGAAAAGGAGCTAATATTTCAATTTTCTCAAGTGCTATAATATCATCTGAATTTAAAAACCGAATACTACTAATTTTAATTAGAAGGGAACGTTTTATTCTTCTGCCTTTAGATTCACTCATTCCTCGCCAATTAATAAAAGAATCTGAAATTAATTTATAGGTTGGAATAGAGGTAATTGTCATGTCAAAATTTTGAACTTGAACAGTTGATAAGCTTATAGAAATCACATCCCCATCAGCATTACTACTTGGTATACTAATCCAGTCCCCGATACGAACCGTGTCGTTCACAGTTATTTGAACACTGGCAACTAAACCTAAAATTGTATCTTTAAAAACAAAAAGTAACACTGCTGAAAGAGCTCCAAGAGTAGTTAAAAAGGTACCGATATCTTTTCCGGTTAATACGGATAAGATTAAAATCCCTCCAATAAACCATAGAAAGATCATGAAGACTTGCAAGTAGCTGTCTAAAGGTTTATTTTTAAATGAAGGAACTGTTTTAAGATAATCTGCAAGAGTTTTTAAAATTGCCCTAACAATACCGATAATAACTATTATGAAAAGAGCTTTTAAAATATTTTTCGAAAACTTGAATAGTAAATTGCTAAATCCTTCAAAAATTGAAGGAATACTTCCGTAGAATAAAAATAAAACGGGTAAGTAAGAAAGAATGCGAGGCACTCGATTTTTTATTAATAAATCGTCAAAAGATGATTTAGTTTTAAGAGTCATCCTTCGGAAAAAACCAATAATTATTTTTCTTGATACCCAAAATAGAATTCCTCCAATAAAAAGTAAAACTAAAAACAGTAAAATAATAACTAAATCTTCTGCTAAGTAATTAGGAACACCACTTTCGGTGAATTTATTAATAATAGATGCTCTGATTTTAAATTGATCCATAATAAAGTCTTGTGGCGTAAAAGTATAAATTTTTAAAATGGATTATCAATTTATTGTTTTTTTTCAAAAAATAAAACTTCAGCTAAACTTTTAATTGTGTTAGCCATGGCTATAAAATCTCCTTGTTGGGTTAGGGGATTTAACAATACAGTTCTTAAAAATCTTTCTCCATTAATTTCACAGGACGTAATATAAAACGTACCTGAATTTATTACGGCATATCGAAGTTTTAGTTGTTGAATATTTGATAATTTATCAGGACGATATTGAAAACATAAAATATTTGATTGCGGAATGTATGGACAATAGAAATCTTTTCTTTCATTTAAATATGTGTATAAATCTTGAGCTTGCTGAAAAGTGTTTTCAACAAAAAGAGAAATCGCTTTTTTTCCTTCTAAAGCAAAACTCCAAAATAATTTTGTTCCTAAAGCTGATTTGGTACATTCAATTGTAAAAGGCATAGAGTCTATTCCGACAACTTCATTCTCATGAAATACATAGCTTCCTTTTTGATAAAAACTATTCCATTGATCCTCTTGTTTTTTAAAAAGCACAGCTGTACAAAGTGCAGGAACTCTCAACATTTTATGGGCATCCCATATTATTGAGTCAGCATGTTGAATGCCATTTACTTTGTGTTTATTTTTTTCGGATAAAAGAGCCACCGCACCATGAGCACCATCAACATGAAACCATAATTGATGTTTTTTACAAAAGTCTGCCATTTTATTTAATGGGTCAAAAAGTCCAGTTGAAGTTGCACAAGCATTAGCTACAACTGCCATTACACGTTTACCGTCTTTTTTTATTTGTGTATATACTGTTTCTAATTCTTCTGTCTGAATCACCTCATTGGTGTCCACAGAAACAGGGATAAATGAATTTTTCCCCATTCCCATTATTGATAATGAACGGACTATTGAATAATGAGAGGTGCTAGGCCCCATAACAACCAAATCTTTTGGTGAACCTTCTGTCCAGGATTCGGGAGCAATTTTTGCTCTAGCTGCTGAAAGTGCAGTCATATTTGCAATAGAACCCCCATGTGTTAAAATACCGCTTCCGTTATCTTTATGATTGCTAAAATCATAAAGATCATTACCCTTAAACCAATTAAGTTTGGAAAGCATCCAATTGATCATAAAACCCTCAAGGGTAGCTCCTGATGGCCCCATTTCATATAGTGAGCTTGGATTATTAATAGTACCATGAATCCAGTCAGGAATTCCAGAAAGATCTTGAGGCACAGCAACTTGATGTCCTATATATCTTGGATTTCTTAAATGGTTTGTATGTTTTAAATAGTTTTTTATAAAATTTTCAAGACTAGTTAAGTCTTTAAAACCTTTTTCAAATAATTCTTTTAAGTTTAATTCCTCAGCAATTTCTTTCGGATTTTTTTGAACCAAAACATTTCCTTTACATTCTTTACTTGACTGAATGTAATTATCTAATACTTTAGCAACAGTTTTTTTAGTTTCTAAAAAAGGAAGTGAGTTGTTGTCAGTTGAGTTCATTTTAGACATAAAATCATTATAGTGTAAACGAATTTTTTTTATTGACTGTATTTAGTGTCAAACTTAAAGAAAAAATTTGCCCAAATCACTTTGGATAATGCATTTATATATGGCATTAATAGAATCAGGATTATTGACATTACTATAAAATTTGTGACTAAGTTCCCAGATATACCCAGTAATAAAAGGACTATAAAAACGGCAACACCTATTCCTACGCCAATCCCATAGGACACGTACATTGATCCAAAGAAAAAACCAGGTTCAATATTAAAATGTAATTCGCAATTAGGACAGTTTTTGTTTACTTTATTGAATTGCATTAAATGATAAGGTTGTGCTTTTAAAAGATTCCCTTTTCTGCATCTAGGGCATTTTAAAAAAAGAATACTTTTAAGTCTTGACATGAAGAAGCATTTTATTTATTCAAAGTTAAGATAGATGTAACAATGAAGTAAATAATTTAATTATTTTTTTATTGAATTCATTATAAATGATATAATCCTCAATTGAAGAAATTTAGCCTTAAAATAATAAAAATATAGAAAGTTTTATTATGTTTGTTAACGTTAACGTTAACGAATTTTAATAATTTAAAATTAAATAAATTTTGAAAACAAAACATACTATCGTTCCAACTAATTTTTTGGTTATAATATCATTTTTTTTATCTATTAGTCTATTTGGACAAGATTCTGAATGGGAATTTCTTTTTGATGGTTCTAATTTTGATAATTTCGATAAATTAAATGGTAAAGCAGATTATCATATAGAAAACGGAATCATGGTAGGTGTTTCTAAACGAAATACGCCAAACACCTTTATGGCGACTAAAAAAAAGTACTCAGATTTCATTTTGGAATTTTATGTTTGGGTCGAAAATGGATTAAATTCTGGAGTTCAATTCAGAAGTAATAGTTTTCCAGACTGGAATAAAGGACGCGTTCATGGATATCAATGTGAAATAGAAACTAGTGCTCGTAAATGGGCTGGTGGAATTTATGATGAAGCGCGTCGAGGATGGCTTTATCCGCTTACAAGAAATCCAAAAGGACAAGAAGCATTTGTTTCAGGGGAATGGAATCATTACAGAATTGAAGCTATTGGATCTGAAATACGTACTTGGATTAATGGAATACAATGTGCTAACCTAATAGATGGATTAACTGCTGAAGGTTTTATTGCTTTCCAAGTCCATGCTATTGGAAGCGATTTCGATGCAGGAAAAACAGTTCGCTGGAAAGACATTAAAATTTTAACTACCGATCTTGAGAATCAAAGAAAACCTGTTTCAGCGTATGCTCCTGAAATTAGTTACCTTGATAATACATTAACAACTAATGAAATTAGAAAAGGATGGCGTTTATTGTGGGACGGTAAATCTAACAAAGGATGGCGAGGTTCAAAATTAAAAGAATTCCCTGAAAATGGGTGGGAAATTAAAGACGGAGAGTTAAGTGTTCTATCTTCAGCTGGAGAGGAATCAAATAATGGAGGAGATATCGTTACAAATGAAATCTTTAGTGATTTTGAATTGAGCGTTGATTTTAAATTAACTGAAGGTGCCAATAGTGGAATTAAATATTTTGTTGACACAGAACTCAACAAAGGAAATGGATCTTCCATCGGACTAGAGTTTCAAGTTTTAGATGATAAAAAACATCCTGATGCAAAAGAAGGTAAAAACGGAAATCGAACTGTGGGGTCATTATACGATTTAATTCGAGCAGAAAGTAAAGATGCCGGTAGAAGAGGGAAGAATTTCAAAGGTGTTAATAAATGGAATAATGCTCGGATTAAAGTTCGAGGCGGAAAAGTAGAACATTGGTTAAATCATGTTTTAGTTGTTTCTTTTGATCGTTTCAGCCAAGAGTTTGCTGCATTAGTTGAAAAAAGTAAATATGAAAGCTGGAGTAATTTTGGAAGAGTTGAGAGTGGCTATATCTTATTACAAGACCATGGTAATTTAGTTTCCTTTAAAAACATTAAAGTACGTGAGTTTTAATTAATATTTAAAAATAAAAATAATGGAAAAATCTAGAAGAAATTTTGTTAAAAAAGCCTCCATAGTAGCTGGAGGACTAACTTTTGGTGTTCCCCATGGCCTTAGTGCCAAAAGCTATAGAAAAGTTATCGGAGCTAATGACCGTGTTCGTGTTGGTATAGCTGGTTTTTCAAATCGAGCAAAAGGAGCATTGATTCCGGCCCTTACAGGGCATCAAAAAAGCATGAATTTTGAAATTGTTGGGGTCTCAGATATTTGGAATCGTCGTCGTGATGAGGGAGCTGCATATATCCAAGAGAAAACGGGTAATAAAATGAAGATTTGGAGGAATAATGAAGAAATGTATGATAAAAATGAAATTGATGCAGTCATAATTTCAACAGCAGATTTCCAACATGCTTTGCATACAGTTCAGGCAGCAGAAGCAAAAAAGGATGTTTATTGTGAAAAGCCTTTTGCTGAGACAATGCACGATGCGCGTGTTGGGAAAAAAGCCGTTGAAGATTCTGGAATAGTTTTCCAAATTGGTTCTCAAAGAAGAAGTGGTAAAAACTATCACGCTGCAGAAAAGTATATTAAATCTGGCAAGTTCGGAGATATAGTAATGGTAGAAATGTCTTGGAACGTGAACCAACCCGGACGTTGGAGATTACCAAATTTAACCTCTGAAATTAGAGAATCGGATACTGATTGGAAACGCTATTTAATGAATCGCCCTTTTGAAGCATGGGATCCAAGGAAATATCTTGAGTATCGTTTGTTTTGGCCCTATTCTTCTGGTATTCCTGGACAGTGGATGTCTCATCAAATTGATACTGTACACTGGTTTTCTGGGTATAATCATCCAAGAAGTGTAGCCGCAAATGGAGGTATTTATTTATGGAAAGATGGACGTAAAAATTACGATACTATGACTTCTGTATTTGATTACGGAGATATAAATAAACCTGATGAAGGATTTCAAGTGGTTTACTCTTCTCGTTTTACAAACTCAGCTGGAGGCACAAAAGAAATCTATTATTCTAATGGTGGTGAATTAAACTTAGACACCAATAAAGTAACTTCTAATGGTGGACTTAAAGAAAGACAAGCTAAGGCAATGAAATTAGAAGCAAATTTACTTCCTGAATACGACTTATCAGCAAGTGCGGAAAAAGTAGTTACATCTGCTAATACTGGTTCTGATAATATGACTTCGATGCATATGTTAAACTGGATGGAATGTGTTCGTAGTCGTGAAAAAACAAATGGACCAATAGAGGCAGGTTATAATCACTCAATAGCTAATATTATGACCACAGCTGCACTTCGTACTGGACTTAAATCTACTTTTGACGAAACTACTCAAAATGTTTTAGCTGGTGGAAACGTGTTTAAATACTGAAAATTTAAAATGAAAAATTTAATATTAATATCCTTAAGTTTATCAGTGTTGAGTTGTAATTTTAGTTCGAAACCGGGCACTACTATTTCAGAAACAGAATCAGAAAAACGAGTTGTCCGATTTTTATCTGATGTTGAGAATGAAAAAGTAGCCGTTTTTTTTGGTGATGATTTCTTCGCTAATTATATCTACTCTGACACCTATTTCAAACCCGTTTTATTTCCTCTAACTACAGTTAGTGGTAAATCTTTAACACGAGGATACCCAATTGAACCAAAGCCAGGAGAACGTATTGATCATCCTCATCATGTTGGGTTTTGGTTAAATTATGGTGATGTAAATGGTTTGGATTTTTGGAATAACTCAAATGCGATACCTGATGACAAAAAAGATGGTTATGGAACTATATATCATGATTCTTTTCAAATTGATGAAACGAATGGTTCACTTCATGCAGTTTCTGATTGGAAAACTTCAGATGGAATAGTTTTATTAAATGAATCAACAAAATATATTTTTTCAGAGGAGGGACAAAACAGAATAATAGATCGAATTACTGAATTAACTGCAATAAAAGATGTTTCGTTAGCAGATAATAAAGAGGGGTTTATTGGAATTAGAGTCAATCGCGCTTTAGAACACCCAAGTACAAAACCTGAAATATTTACTGACGCAAATGGAATGCCCAGTGAAGTTAAACAATTAAACAATGACGGTGTAACAGGTAATTACCTTAGTAGCGAGGGACTAGAAGGTGAAGCTGTATGGGGAACACGTGGACGTTGGGTTAGTCTGAGAGGTAATATGGAAGGAGAAGATGTATCAATCACTATTTTTGATCATCCAAACAACATAGGCTATCCTACTTACTGGCATGCAAGAGGATATGGGCTATTTGCCGCAAATCCTTTAGGGCAAAAAATTTTTTCCAAAGGAAAAGAAGAATTAAATCTAATTATAAAGAAAGGGGAAAGTATTTCTATTTCTTATAGAATCTTGATTCATAATGGTTCTGAATTAAAGGTAGATGAAATTGAAAAGTATGCTAATTTTTAAATTGATGGCATGAAAAAAAGCATACTTTTTGTACTTTTTGTACTTTCAAACACTTTAATTGCTCAGTATGATTTCTCTGAAGAAGACCGTGTTTTAAATCAAGCTGATTTAGATCAATGGATTATTCCTGAAAATAACATTTGGTGGTCAGTTGAAAAAGGTACTCTAGT
>Ga0307995_1000908_pt1 | contig 19156 bp, 13 predicted proteins | sample EllFjometagen262_FD_203132 | JGI IMG/M metagenome (GOLD analysis project Ga0307995, IMG submission 203132) | Marine microbial communities from Ellis Fjord, Antarctic Ocean - #262 | ecosystem: Environmental > Aquatic > Marine > Unclassified | place: Southern Ocean | collected 2014-11-02
CACAGGCACTCTTTCTGCAACTAACATTTCTGTTAGCGGTACACTTAGTACTGTAGACTCAGTTACTATGAGTGCTAACAATGCTGTTGTGTTTGAAGGCGCTACAGCCGATGCACACGAAACAACTTTAACCTCTGTAGACGCTACAGCGGATCGGACTATTACATTGCCGAATGCTACTGGTACAGTTTCATTAGTAACTGGAACAGAAACATTAACAAATAAAACGCTAACTACTCCTACGCTTACAGGTACGGCTGTAGTAGCTTCTTTGGATATATCAGGCGACATAGACGTAGATGGCACCACTAACTTGGATGTTGTTGACATTGACGGTGCTGTTGATATGGCAAGCACTCTTCAAGTTGATGGAGCCGCTACCTTCACTGCTGAAATCACAGCCAACGGCGGTATAGCTCTGGGTGATAGTGATAAGGCTACCTTTGGTGATTCTGATGATTTAGAAATCTTCCATGACGGTAGTGATAGTTATATAGCTAAAGACACTGCGGGTACTGGTAATTTATATGTTTTATCTAACCAGTTTATTATTAATAATGCCGCAGGTACTGAAAACATAGCAAGGTTCGTAGAAGATGGAGCTGTAACTCTCTATCACAACGATGCCGCCAAAATAGCCACCACAGCCACAGGCATAGATGTCACTGGAACCGTCACATCCACAGGCACTTCAGTGTTCGCAAGTCTAGACATCTCAGGCGACATAGACGTAGATGGCACCACTAACTTGGATGTTGTGGATATAGATGGCGCTGTAGATATGGCTAGTACATTGGCTGTAGCGGGTGATGCTAACTTTGACAGTGGTACTCTGTTTGTAGATGTTAGTACTAATCGGGTTGGCGTTGGAACTTCCTCACCAAGCAGACAATTAGAAATCTATGATGACGGTACAGTTGGTCAAGCTGTTATAGCAATTACTGCACAAAACACTGAAAACAGCCGCATTATGTTTGCTGACCCCGATGACAGCAACATTGGTATTTTAGATTATAATCATTCTGACGACAGTATGCGTTTCACAACAAACAACACAGAATACTTCCGCATAGCTTCAGACGGCTCTCTATCCACCCCAACATTAGGAACCTCCAACGTCCGCTTTGGCGTAAACGCAGGTAACTCCATTGTCAGCGGTGGTAATTATAATACTGTTGTTGGTGATGAGGCAGGTACTGCTATTACTACTGGGGATTATAATACAGCAATAGGTTTTGAAGCTCTTAAAACTGAAGATACCGCCTCTGCTAACACCGCAGTAGGTTATCAGGCAGGAAAGGTTTCAAATAGTGTGTATGGTGGTAATGTTTTCGTTGGCTATCAGTCGGGTTTAAATTCAACGACAGCATACGGCAATGCCTTTTTAGGTGACAGTTCTGGGTTATTAAACACCACAGGTGCTGATAACGTAGCTCTTGGTGCCTCTGCTCTTCGTGCAAACACAACAGCAAGCAACAACACCGCAGTGGGTAAAAGTGCTTTAAATGCTAACACCACCGGCACCTCCAACGTAGCCGTAGGTGCTTTATCAAGTGATGCAATGACTACAGCTTCCTTTAACGTAGCTTTCGGTACATCTGCTTTATCAGCAGAAACACAAGGTAATAGAAACACCGCAATAGGCCATGCCGCTTTAAACGCTTCAAACACCACTTCAAATGTAGATACTTACAACACAGCCGTTGGCTGTTTAGCAGGACTTTCAGTAACCACAGGCGCTTCAAACACCCTAATTGGTGGCCTATCAGGAGATGCTATTACTACAGGAAACAGCAATGTTGCTGTAGGCATTAACTCTTTAGGCTCTAACCAAACTGGTTCTAACTCAGTAGCTGTTGGTAATGGAGCTTTAAGTGGTCAGTTAGGCTCTGGCAATATGTTTAATGTTGCAATGGGAGCAGACGCAGGAGCCGCAGTAACCACAGGCGGTTACAACACATTTGTGGGTGCGGAAGCAGGTGATGGTACTGATGATGGTGTGGGTAATGTTGCAGTTGGTCATGGTTCTTTATCTGCTAACTGTGGAAGTGACAATGTTGCAATAGGACAATATGCAGGGGCTGTGGTCACTGGTTCTGATAATACTCTTATGGGACAGACGGCAGGTTTTGCACTTACATCTGGAAGTTTTAATTTATTTCTTGGTAAAGATTCAGGGCGCACAGGAAGTCCCGGCGGCAACATGACCAACGATGCTAATAAAATTGTCCTTGGTGATGATGGTATTGCTGAAGCTCACGTTCAAGTAGATTGGACAATAGCCTCTGACCAACGAGACAAAACTGACTTTACAGCCCTAGACCTTGGTTTGGACTTTGTAAAAGCCCTAGCACCTGTTACCTACAAGTGGGACAAGCGTAGCAAGTATGGCGACAAACGTGCTGATGGCTATGACTTAGCCGCACAATCTCCAGATGGAACCCACAAAGAAGATTGGTTGGACATAGGCTTTAAAGCTCAAGAAGTAGAAGCCCTAGAAATAGCGGCAGGATACAACAAGAGCAGTAAGACTAACCTAGTCTCTAGCCACACAGGTGACGGCAAGCAGATGGGTCTACAGTACAGCAAGTTTGTACCGATCCTAGTAAAAGCAATACAAGAACAAAACGCCTTAATTGAGGCACTAACCGCACGAATCACAACCCTAGAAGGATAAATAACCATGACAGACAGAACAGCAGAAGAACTAGCACAAGACTTCACCGCAATGGGACATAGCATCGCGCTCATTACCGATGTTATAGCCGGAAACAGCATGGCAGATGACATAGCCGCAGACCGCCAAGACTGTGTTGATAGAAACGTAGCACACCTTGTACTCATGAAAGCTAAGAGCGATTGGGGTAGTGAAAGCTTTACCGCTACTGACTCAGCTATCTCAGCAGGAAACGGATACACAGCATCATGAGCTATTTAATAGATGCTTATGTCTTAGCTACTTCACTAATTTCAGTAGCCTCAGTAGTTTGTAACTACACCGAAACCCCGAAGGACGATGAGTGGGTTGCTAAAGCCTATAAAGTTCTAGAGCAATTCGCATTCCTTGGAAACAAAGCTAAAAACTAAAGAGGCACCCACACTATGCAAGAAACAAAAGATGTAATTGACGTAGCCGCCGCAAGCACAGGAGTACTAACTATGCTTAGTTGGCTACCGCCTATCGCTTCTCTGTTTACCATAGTGTGGTTAGGCATTAGGATTTATGAAACAGACACCGTTCAAAGGCTTATTAAAAAAGGTAGGATAAAAGATGAGTAAAAAAGGAAATAAGAAAACCGCTAATAAGTCTTTGGAGACTCTGAAACGTAAGCAATATGCTAGAGGCGGTAGAAGAGGAAATCCTCCTGCGCGAAAAGCCGCTCAGCCTGTACAAGAACTAAAGCAAATAAAAGCGGCTCCACAGCTTACAAAAGCAATTCCAAAACAACAGATTTCTGATCCTGCGCCTACACTCGCAAAAAACGTAGTAGACCCTAAATCTTTGTTTTCTGATCCTAATATGGGTGGCGGGGGAATTAAGAATCCTAAAGATATTAAGCTTCCAGAACCTTCTCGCATAGCGGGTGGTGGAAGAGGTCAGCCTATTAAAAATGTTGGCGGGATTCAAGCTAATAAGGCTGACAGCCGTGAGTCATTAGCAGAAAATGTAATGCAACCGTTTGGAAACCAACCGCTTGGCGGCGGTGAGCAATTAAAACAAGAAGTAGGAAAATTTAATCAACAAATATCTAATCAAAGAGAAACCTTTAATCAAGACAATGCTAAAGCTCTAGCGGCAGGGACAACTAACTTTCGTAGAGCTTCTCAATCGCAATCTCAAGATGTGGCGCAACAAAGCATGGCGGGTCGTGGGTCTAAAATAATTCCTCAAACTGTTGAAAATAATAACGGCTACAAGGCAGGTACTGGAGTTGCTGATGGTATAAACAAATCTCAAGGACAGTCTCAGCAAAGCATGATGGGCAGTGGTTTTACAGGACTTACTCCTGAGCAGATAGCTAAACTTGCTGAAGACTACGGAGGAGGATATAATCCGAACGCGGAAGGAACACAAGAAAACAATGGTGGGGGTGGTAGTAAAAAAGGTAAAGGCGGTGGTGGTAATCAAGGTGGTGGCGGCACTGACGCTGACGATCAACAATATAAGCCTGACACAATGGGTGGAGTCACCATTGAAGGTAAGACAAGCACTGGAGCGCCTAGAGGCGTAACATATGATGCTCCTGAAACTGATGTCCGTCAAATGGAAGCTGAGTCAATATTTAAAGCAGTTCCAGAGTCTGAGCAATGGGCCGACAAGTATGTTGAGCAATATCCTGATTGGGACGAAACACAAAAAGCTGAAGCTAGAGCTTGGGCAGTAAAAAACTATAATCGCAAGGACGGCGAAGAGGGTACAATGCCTTCGTGGTTAGCAGATTCTGATTTTCTACAGGGCTTTGAAGCCGCTAACAACATGGAGTTTGATACTAGTAAAACAGTTGCGCCCGAAGGCACAGAAACTGGCGCTGAAGACATTCAAAAGCTTGGTGATGCTACAGACGCTACATCAAGCACAGTGACCGCAGACACGCTTACAGCTAAACAAGGCATAGCAAAGGAAGCAAAACTAACAGGCGAAGGGCAACAAGCAGAGCGTTATGACGCAACCACTACTGAAGGCAAAATGGACGAAACAGTAGCGGCTCAATTTGAGGGTGATCTTCGTGAAGCAGAAGCAGGTGAAGTAGATGTTACTGCACAAGCACCAGAAACTCAACGTGATGATGCCGCTGAAGAAGCCGCCAAAGGAACATTCGCTGATAGACCAGAGTATAACGATTATGCTACAGCCGCTAGAGATGATTCAGACTATGGTTTTGATACTTCAACAGTAGACGAGCCTAAAGTAACTATAAGTGACGGCGTAACAATACCGCAATCTAAGGTTGATGAAATTAGATTAGATGCTGAAAAGCGTGGGCTTGATCCTACAGACGCTCTTAAAGCTTACAGCGAAGCGATGGTTCAGCGTAAAGTCCAATCAGGCGATGCCGCACAAAAAGGCTATACGCCTAGAATGGGAGAAGCTCCTGAAGAGACAGCGGCTAGAGCAGAAACTTACGGCGCAGATTATACGCCACAGGGCGGCAACACAGAAATAGATGCTATACCTGCGTATAAAAAAGCCTCAGAAAGTGAAGCTCAAGTAGGCGAAGCAAAAACTAGAAAAGCTACTGAACTAGGCACTGGGCCTTCCGTAGACTTAGAAGGCCGACAAGCTATTACAGGTGACGCGCCTAAAGGAGATGCCTCGCAGATTGGCGGTATCCCTACAGCCGCCGCCGCTAAGTTTGATGCAGTAATAGGTCAAGCACGTAACGCCGCCGCCGCAGACATGATGGCAGTTGTTGCAGATGTTTCTCCTGAAGTTACAGCGGCTATTGCTCAAGACCCTGCAACTGTAGAAGCTCAGCTAGACTCAGGCGCTGATCCTCAAACTGTTGCGGCTATTGCGGCACTTCCAAAAGAAGCATTAGTTTCTACACAGATGGAAAGCTTATTAGCGGGCATGGAAGATGGCGAGACTCCTGCGTGGGCTAGACCTGCTGTAGCGGCTATGGAAGCTAAGATGGCTCAGAGAGGTTTAAGTGCTTCTACTGTAGGTCGTGATGCTTTGTTTAACGCTATCATTCAGAGCGCGTTACCAATAGCACAAAGCAATGCAACAGCACTACAGGCTAGGGCGCAACAAAATCTTAGCAACGAACAACAAGCTAACCTTTCTACTGCTCAGAACACTATGCAAGTACGGATGCAAAATCTTTCTAACCGTCAGACTGCCGCATCTCAGACAGCAGACATGGCACAGCAGATTAAATTACAGCAAGGCACGTTTGATCAACAAGCTGTAATGACGACTGCTCAACAGCAACAAGAAACAAACTTAACTAACGCACAGATGGCTCAGCAACGCGCACAACAAGAGTCTTCTCAGCGTCAGCAAACTGCTATGGCTAACTTAAACACTGGCGCACAAGCAGACTTGGCAAACTTGCAAGCTCTAAATGCCGCAGGGTCGCAGAACATGACGGCTGATCAGCAATCGCGTTTAGCCACGTACAACGCTCAAATAGCTAAGGTTATGCGTACAGCAGAACTAGAGCAAGACATGACAAAAGCTAATCTTGGCCCTGCATTACAGATTGAAATGCAAAACTTGTCTGAACAGAATGCCGCCGCTAAAGATACAATGACCGCAGAACAAACAGAAAGAATGCAGAACATTAACACTCTTATAGACTTCCGTAAAACTGATGCTAATTTTGCACAGCAAATGGAATTAGCTAATTTATCTAACGAACAGCAGATGGAACTAGCTAACTTAGCTGAAAAGTCTAGAGAAGATTCTTCAAACTTTACAGCAGACAATCAGTTTAGGATGCAAGAACTGAATCAGAAAGTTGCACGGGCTACACGCCAAGCAGAACTAACTTCACGCATGGAAGAAGTTAATTTAGATTCTAAGTTAAAAATAGAACTATCTGAACTTGCAGAAAAGAACACTACTTCTCGTGCAAACATGAGCGCAGAACAACAGACGCGCCTTGCAAACTTAAATGTCTTAGTAGACTTCCGCAAAACTAACGCGGCTATGGCTCAGCAAATGGACTTGGCTAACTTAGGTAACGAGCAACAGATGGAGCTTGCGAATCTTCAAGAGCGTTCAAATGTAGATGCCGCTAACTTTACTGAAGCTAACAGAGGCAGAACTCAAGAGCTTAATACTTTTGTTCAGGTTATGTCGCAGAACGAACAGCTTAAACAAAATGCTGATATGGCTAACCTCTCTATGGAAGAGAAAATAAACCTAGCTAACCTTAGCTCACAGAGTCAAGCTGATATGGCTTCTATGTCTGCTGAGAATGTTCAACAGCTTCAAGTCTACGAAAAGAAGATGGCGGCAGGACAGGTTAACGCACAGCTTGCACAGGCTATGGGCCTAGCAAATCTTAGCAACGAGCAGTCAGCAGGAATGTTTAATGCTCAAATGAATGCTAACTTTGATATGAGTGCTATGTCTAACGAGCAACAAATGGAAATAGCTAACAGTAAGTTTATGCAGACTATGACGGCTACAAAGTTTAGCGCCGATCAGCAGACAGCCCTTTCTAATGCTTCGCTAATAGCTCAAACAGATCTAGCTAATGCTGATGCAAGGACTCGTGTGTCTGTAGAGAACGCTAAAAACTTCTTAGCTAAAGATATGGCTAATCTAAGCAATCGTCAACAAGCGGTTGTAATGGATCAGCAAATATCGCAACAAGCTTTGTTGTCTGATCAAGCCGCGCAAAACGCCGCAAAACAATTTGGTGCTACTTCTCAGAACCAGATAGATCAGTTTATGATTAGTCAGTCTAATAACATGAAGCAATTTAATACTACTGCACTTAATGCTATGGAGTCTTTTAACGTCACTGAAACTAATCGACAAGCCGCTATTGATGCAGGTAATCAACTACAAGCTGATTCTTTTACTGCACAGCTTGAAGCAGATATAAGTAAGTTTAATGTGTCTATTGATAATCAGCGCGATACGTGGAACGCCGCAAATGCACAGGCCGTTGAGCAATCTAATGTAAACTGGCGTAGGCAAGCTAACTCAGCAGACACTGCCGCCGCTAACGCCGCTAATCAGCAGAATGTTCAGAACGCTTTCGGTATATCGTCAATGGATCAGAGTCAGATGTGGCAACAGCTAAGAGATGAAGCGGCTTATGTACGGCAGTCTTATGAAAATGAAGAACAGCGTAAAGCTACGTTGTACGCAACAGCTATAGGAAACGAAGCAGGTGCAGGGGGCGGTAAAAACTCTTCAGGTTCTTCTACGTTAGTTAATTTAGTTAAAGGTGTATTTGGATAAAGGAGTAGTATAGATGGGATTTTTTAGTTTTTTAAAACCTATTAAAAAAATTGTTAAAAAAATAGGCAAGGGTATTAAGAAAGTTATGATGAAAATTGGTAAGTTTATGAACAAGATTGGCATTGTTGGTCAAATTGCTCTTGGTTTATTATTGCCCGGAATTGGTTCAGCTTTAGGAACTTGGGCGGGTACGGCTTCATCTAGTGTTTTTGGCGCGGCCGCTAAAACTTTTGTAAATGCCGCAATTAATATTGGCACAAAAGTTGGCTCTGTGTTTAAAACTGTTACGCAAGGAGTTACTAAAGTTATTGGTCAGACTGTTGGAACAATAGTAAATAAAATTCCGGGCGCAGGTAAATTTATAAAAGACATGACTTTAGGTAAAATTGACATTACTCAAATGAAAAATTTTACAGGCAAAGGAGGCGTTTTTGAAACTGCGGGCAAGGCACTTACAGACACTGTAGCGGCAGGTAAAGACCTATTTAGCATGGATACTTTAACAGGAACTAATAAATTTGCTATTAAAGCTCAACTTAAAAAACAACTAGCAACAGACATAGGCGATCCTTTTAGGTCAACGCCTCAAACAATGTTAGAGAAAATACAAGCGACAGATTTAAATGCTCCAAAACTAGCTGATGGATCTATAGATCCTTTTGCAATAGATCCTAGTATGCCGATTGATTCTTCTATATCAAAAGCTATGGGTACAACAGACTTAGTTGCTTCCTCTACTCCATCTTCTTTATTACAAGCTCCTACGCCTACAGGAGATCTTTTTAGATCGGCTCCTCAAACAATGTTAGAGAAAATACAAGCAACAAATCTAAGTGCTGAGAAATTAGCTGATGGATCTATAGATCCTTTTGCAATAGATCCTAATATGCCAATTGATTCTTCTATATTAGAAGCTACAGGAAAAGGGGTTGTTGAAAAAGCTGTTGTCGAACCTGATTCGTGGATAACAAAACAAGTTAAAACGGCTGTAGACAAAACTGTAGGTACAGTTACAGACCTTCCCTCAAACCTTATAAAGCAAGCGGCGGGCTTAGGGCCGCAAGCCGCACAGATAACAAGCTATAGTAGCGCCCCCGCGCAGTTTACAGCAGTTGGAACAGGAGCAGATTCAATGCTCATGAACACAGGGGCAATGCAACAAGATATGCAAGCAGGACTTCAAGGAATGTTTGGACACCCTGCTCTTGTATATAATGCTGAACAAGAAACAGCAAACTTTAGGCGAACAGAAGCTCAACAAATGGCATATAGAGGTGGTATTTAATCATGGCTACATTTGAAGAAGAAGTACAAAATGTAAGGAGTTCATCTAATCGTCCAATTCCCGGCCAATCTTTAACTGCTAATCCTGAAGAACGTGCGCCTTTTGAAAAAGCACCTAGGTTTACTTCTGTACATGCGGCAAGCGAAGATATGTTTATGAAACTTGTTGAGCCAAAAGTATATGTTCCTGTAATGGAAGCTGTTGATGACGGCATTCCTGTTTTACAAATAACTCAAATGATTTTATTTCAAGAGTTTCAAGATGGTGCATATAATCCAGATCTAATGTTAATGATGGTAGAGCCTGTAGCTTATATGATTATTGCCCTTGCAGAAAGATTAGATTTAGATATTGTTGTTGACGAAGATGATGAAGATGACGAAGAAGTTTTCGGAGTAAATTTTAAAGAAGATCAGCTTAAACAGCTTAAAGGGGCCGCGTCAACTGGCGCAGTTCCCGCAGGAATGCTGACACCTGCAATGCAAGAAAAGATGGAAGACCTACCTGAGACTCTTGAAGAAACTTCTGAGCCTGAAGAAAGTCTTCTAGCTCCCCCAGTAGCTGAAGAAGCACCTGAAGAAACTGAAACCCCTGAAAGTTTAATGGCAAGAAGGTAATCAAATAATGGCTATAGAAGAATTTGGAAAAAGTTTACTAGCAGATGTACGCAAACGTAAAGACGATCAAGCCCGTGATGCTCGTAGACGCGAAGAAAGGAATGCTTTAAAAGAACTTGCAATTACAGGCGTTGTTAGTATAGGCAACTCTATGCTTAAAGATAAAGCTAATTCGTTTTTAGAAACTGAACAGTTTTATAAAGAAAATATGCAGTTTAAAAAGGGACACGGCATTGCTAATGAGTACATAACTAATGAAAAACTTGCTAGAGAAGACACTCTTGGTTATGATGCTTACTGGTCAAACGTAGCGCCTTCAGGACAAGTAGATGCCGCAATGACAGAAAAATATGGAGATATGAAAAAATATAATACTGCTGATTGGAAAGCTAATCGTGCAGAGTTAATGAAAGAAATTGGAATGGCGGCTAGAAAAAACCACGAAAATGGGCTTACAACTGCACAGTCATTTATTAATCAAGCAGGTGATAAAGGCGCTGAGTTTTATGCAGACTTTTCAAAACAATCTAGGCCAACAACGCTTAAAGATTTAATAATGAACAAAGCTAAAGAAGCGTTAGGGGGTAACGATTTAAATGTTGCATCTAGAGAACTAACTCGTAAAGGTTATTTAGGAGATGCTCAAGCTTTAATTGCTTATGACAAAGCGTGGGATGAAACAGGCGATAACAAAATTTCTAAGTTCTTTGCAGACACTTCAAAAAAACTAGGTGGGGCCGCGCCTATAATTAAAGAAGACTTTGAAGATTTAGGAGGAACAGATTCTTTAGGAAATGATCTTGGCAAAGTAAAAGTTTATAAAGCTACTTATTGGGATGGGTCTGAAAAGTATGTCACACCTGACGGAGATACATTTACACCTGAAAAAGCACGTATCCATAAACAATATAATACTTGGGTTGGTCAGAATCTTGGAACTACGGAAGCCGCAAAATCAAATCAAGCTATAGGTGAATTAGCTTTAGCAAGCCACGCAACTAATGAAGAACGCGATTTTTTTATTGACCATTCAAAAACAGTAGCTAGAAAAAGTGGGACAGATAGAGACAAAGCTATAGCTAAAGCAAACCGTGAAACTGCGGCAAGCATAGCAGGATTAAAACTTATTTATACAGGTAGAGATTACGGTTTAAGCGAACGAGAAGGAAGTAGACTAGCTGTTGCAATGCATAAAAAAGTACTAGAAAGCAGACAAGCTCAACGAGAGTCAAATGTTTTAGGGGCTAATCCGTATGATTTTTCAAATGTTTTAGGAACAGCTTTAGTAATGGTTGAGCAACAGTCAGTTGCAGAACGAGCTACAGATTTTACACAGGAAGACATTAAAGAGTTTATAAGCTCTCCTGAAAATTTAAGAGCTATGTTTGAAGATTATGACGAGTTAACTCCCGATGCTCTTAAAGCCTACGGAAATTTAGTTGAAGAAGCGGGCGACCCGTACTTGAGCATGGCTCATAAAAGAATGGAAAGGTTTATAAATATTTCTGAAACTAAAAAGACTAAAGATTTAAAAGAAATATATAATTACTACCAAGCTGAGCAAATGGCACTGCCTATCACTGCTCCTACTTTAGCTGAAGTAGAGTCTACAATTACTACACCTGTAGTTCCTGAACTTGTCTCTCTTTCTAAACTTGTTAAACCTAATGAAGTTTCTACTTCACGAGGTTCAAGTTATCTTAATCCTATGTCGGGGAAAAGATATACTAAAAAAGCCCCTACACAACTAGAGGCGTATAACAAATTACTAGCTCTTCAAACAGTAGCACAAAAGAAAAAAGCAAGGGCTGACGAATCTACAGCTAGTTTAAAACCTGAATTTAGAAATAGGATAGGTACTCCACAGAAAGCCTCAATGAAATCAATTGCTGAGTTAGAAAAAGCATACAAAGATTACATTACTAAGTACGGAGAGTAAAATGAGTAATAGGATTACCGGAGAATTTCCAGATTTACGTGACGAAGACGCTTCTTCTTTTGGAACAGGCAAAACTACAAGTTTAACTCCCTATACAGCTACTAAGTTTAGGGCTGACGAAAGTGTAAAACAAGATTGGTCAGTTGTGCGGGAGTACATGGCAGGTAAAGTCCTTGATCCCGCATCTTTAGATTTAATGTCTGAAGACGCAGATGTCTTAGAGTCTTTTCGTGACAGCGAATCTCGTTTTGAAAACATGATAGCTAAAGCAATGGTTTTAGAAGATGCTCCTGAAGAAATTAAAGAAAGCTATAAACGCATACAAAGTAAATTTGCCAATGTAAATAACGAAGGTATTGGTGAGTGGGCAGGAATGATAAAAGACTATGGCATAGACGCTGTTACTGATCCTTTTAACATTGGTGCTGTGTGGTTTGCGGCACAGACAGGCGGCGTTGGCGCTCCTGCGGCACTAGCGGCTAGAGAAACAGGCAAAGCAGTAGCTAAGACTGCGCTTAAAAAGGCTTTAACTGGCCCTTCTGCTGTTGCTCGTTTACCCTCTAAAGGCGTATCAACTATAGTGCGTGAAGTACCTACTCAAGAATCAACACTACGAACTCTTAGAGCTTTGATGGATAAAAACCCTATGAAATCTGTAGCGGCTATTGGTGCGGCTCAAGGAACAATAGATGATTTAGCTTATCAAAATCTAAACATTACTGTAGGCTCCCAAGAAGATTTTAATCCGCTTCAAACAGTGGCTACAGCAGGAATTTCAGCAGGTTTAAATGTTGGGATGACTGTCGGTATTAAAAAGCTAACTCAGAAATTTAAAGTTGACTCTGACATGGATGAGTTTACACCTGAAAGGGGCGCTGAGCTTTTTGACGAGGGCATTGAAGGCGAATGGATTCCTGCTTCTGCGGCTTCTTTAATAGATGACCTCCCTTTACTTTCAGGAACTACTAGAAATTATGAAAACATTACACCTGACGAAGAGCTTCTAAAAAAATATGCGGCTGATTTAGGGGGTGGTGCTAAAACTGTAGAAGAGGTGCAAGCTATTATCATGGCGGCGGCTAAAACAGAAACAACAGCAGGAGCCATAAAAAATAAAATAAAGAAAGATCTATATGCTCACGCTACTCACGGCACTAGCCGTTGGCTTGGAAAAGCTTCAGGAGTTCTAAGCCCCTTTGCAAAAGTATCTTCAACAGCTAAACTATTACAAGAAAAATTCTCTCATGAAATGGGCATAGATTGGAAAGTCAATAGTCGTTTAGTTGGTAAAGACTTTTTTGAAACTCAACGCGAGATACAAGGTCGTTTCTTTGAAGACTACAGAGCTATTGTAGAGCCGTTAGCTACCAGTAAATTTTTAAGGCGTAACAAAGACAACGCTAAACTTGCTGATGAAGTTAACAATGCTTTAATGTTAGCAGTGCGTGGACAAAAAGCAACAAGCGCAAATGGTCTTACTGCTGAAATGAACAAAGCAATTAATAAATCTTCAGTGGGCGTTAAAAAACTATACAAGCAAATGGGTTCTGAGCTTAAAGAAGCAGGGCTTATTGAAAATGAAGTAGCCGATTACATCCCACGCTCTTGGAACCGTAAAGCTATTTTTGAAAATCAAAAAGGCTTAGCTAAGTTGTTTGAAGATCAAGGCGTTGTGCCTAAAGGAAAGGGCATGGAAACCGTTAAAGACATGTTGAAGATTGATAACCAATTAGATAGCGGTGGCTCTGGTGGTTTCTTTTTCTCAGCTAAACGATCTTTTGACAACATTAAAAAAGATGCAGATTTCCAAGAGTTTTTAGATACTGACGTTAGAGCAAGCATGAACCTCTATACTTTTCAAGCCGCTAAAGGTCTAGCAAAAGTTAGAGCTTTGGGTGTTCGGAATGAAAAAGAATTTAAAAGTTTTTATATTGATCGCATTAGAAAAGAAATGGCTGAAGCAGGAGAAACATTTACAAAAAAAGACGCTGAAAGAATTACTAGAGTATATCGCACTACTACTTCTGAAAACTTAAATAGGTTTGGAAAGTACTCACAGGGCGCAGTAGATGGCTACGGTTTAATAAACAGAGTAGCTTACTTAGGTCTTGCTACAGTGTCTAGTTTAACAGAAGTGTTTTTAAACTTTAGTAAAGCAGGATTTAAAAACAGCTTTAAAGGTTTGTCAGAAGCAATGGAGCTTTCTTATAAAGGAGCTACAGGTAAAACACAATCTAAGCTTATGTCTCAGCACGGCTTAACAGCGGGCGAGGCTAAAGCAGAAATGCGTAAGTTTAGTTTAGGCATGGACATGGGCTTGACTCAGCTAGAGAACCGTTTAGGCGGCGATGATTTACAAACTAAGTGGATGCAGAAAGCAAGTAGTGGTTTCTTTAAGATGACCCTGCTTGAAGATTGGACTAAGTTTGTACAGACAAGTTCGTTTATGAGCGGTAAGAATTTAATTGAAGAGAACATTCAAGCCCTTGTAGCTCACGGAGCTAAGCCGCTAGGCAAAAGACAGAACACTTTAATAGGTGAGTTAGCTGAGCTAGATATAGATTATAAAGATGCAATGAAGTGGTATAAAAATGGAGCTAAACGAAACGAAGAGTTTTATGACAAAACTTTTCTTGCGGGTGCGGCGCGATATGCTAACTCTGTAATCTTACAGCCTTCTGGCATGTCTAACTTAAAGCCATTGTTGTTTAGCAATCCTAAAACCTCAATAGCTTTTCAGTTGATGGGTTATCCTGCGGCGTTTACAAACACTGTTCTTAAAGGAAGTATGAAACAAATTACAAAGGATGTTAAAAGCGGCGACCCGCGCAACGTAGGTAAAGTTGCAGTGACTGCTTTATCAATGGTTCAGGTTGCTCGTATTATGAATGATTGGAGATCAGACGGTAAGTCAGAAGAAAAAGGAACGCTAGAAGCAAACTATCAAGCCGTAAAACGTGTAGGCGGTTTAGGTATCCTAGCTGACAACATTACTAAGTCGTATGATGCCGCCAAGTACAATCAATCTGTACTTGGTTATGGTACACTGCCTTTTGGCCCGTTAGCTACTGATGCTTTAAGCGTAGGTCGGCGCGGTATAACACCTACATTAGTTAGGAAAATTCCTGCCGCTTTATCGCCAGTACAGAAAATTTTAGGTATTGTAGATGAAGAGGCCGCTGAAATTTTTAAAGCTGACATGGATCATTTTGTTTATAAGGCTGATAAAAGTCTTTCTGAATTTGAACAAGGCTTTATCCCAGAGTTTGAAGCTGATGGTGGCATGTTAGGTTACGCAACAGGCGGCATAGTCAAAGATGTGCCTAACGTACCTACTGAGCCTGACGAAAGAATTGATAAGATTACAGGTCTGCCTTATAACGCACAAGCAGGTGACGCGTATATAGACATTGAAGACCGTGCTAAGTTTTCTATGGGTGGGCGTATACTAGCTAAGAATCTTGTAGGTGCTGTTCAAAAAGCTTCTAGGCTTGTAACTAAACGTCAGCCAGAACTAGACCCTGACGGTGCAATACTACACGGTATTGAAGATGATCTTTTAGATTTAAATAAATCTATAAAAGCTAACAGACCTTCTAGAGATTATCAAAATGTACCTCTGGCATCAAGAAACGAAAAAGTCACAACAAGTTTCCTAGATGAAAATGGTTACACCGATTATAGCGGGACAGGTAAAAAAGATTTTACTTACGAGCTAATGGAAGATGGGTCTTACAAAGTTTACACACCTTACGTAGATGCTAAAGGCAAAGAAAAATTAGGCGTTAAGACATTTAAAGACCCAACTTTAAAACAGCTTAGAACATATATGGGGTACGCTGAAGGGGGTCTGGTTGAAAGACTTCAGAAGTTTGAAGGCGGCGTAGCTGTAGAAGAACCTTCTAGCATCTTAGATACTGTTTCTAAAATGGCATCGTCAGCAGGAGTAGCAATATTAAAACACTTTGACACAGCCCCTAACCAAGAACAACTACAACAGATTGAAAAAGTAGCAAAAAAAATTGACGCTAAAACAATAGAAGGCGTAGATCAAGAACTTATGAACGAGTACAAAGAAGGAGTTATTATTAATGCTCTTGCAGTTCAAGGGACTCCGACTACTCCTAATAAAAAACCTAAAACATATTACGGCAAAAACGCTATTAGTAGAGTAGAGGAAGATGAAGGAGAGTTAAACAGCTTACAGGAGTACGTTGTTGAACACGAAGGTTTTGTAGGTGGTGAGTATAAGGATACTAAAAATATTGTAACAAGTGGTGTAGGGCAAACAGGTAAATATAAAAACATGACTTTTAAAGAAGTGTTTAAAATTCATCAGGAAGAAGCTAAAAGATATGTTCCTAAATTTGATAGTCTTTCTGAGAAGCAACAGAAAGCTTTAATGTCTTTAGTGTATAGGGGCGACCTACAGAAAAGCCCTACTTTTAGAGATCGTGTTAATGAAGGAAACTTTGAACAAGCGGCTATAGAACTATTAGACCATAAAGAGTATCGCGAGTATAAAAGAATTGCTAAAGAGGGTGGAGATGTTAGCGGTATTATAGGTCGCTTAGAAGAAGCTTCAGAGTTTATTAAAGGTTAATATGGGCTTTCCTTTTGAGATAATTACAATGCTTGGCTCTACCGTTCTTGGTGGAGTCATGAGCGTGTGGGCAGAAAGCCGCAAGGACAAAGCAGAGCATCAAAAGCTTCTTATAACTCGCGGTGAGTTCGGACAGAAAGCTGTTAAGGCGGCACGAGATGTTAAGGACAAAGGTTTCCAGTGGACTCGTAGAATCATTGCGCTGTCTTCAGTCTTTGCTATTGTAATACTGCCTAAGCTAGTAGCTGTGTATTATCCTACGGTAGATGTTACGGTAGGCTACACAAACTTTCAACCGGGATTTTTGTTTCTTACTCAGGGCAAAGATGTGTTTGAGTGGATAACTTTCCAAGGTTTAGTTATAACACAGCTTGATACTAATCTGGTTTCAGCTATTATTGGCATGTACTTTGGCGGTAGTTTAGTGAGTAAAAAATAATGAATCCAAAAACAACTATGGAAATGATAGAAACCGTAGGCATTCCTGCGGCGTTTGCTATAGGACTAGGATACCTTGTATGGAAACTGTTCCAACATTTGATAGCAGACGTACATAAGAAACTAGATACTCAGCACGGAATGATTGTTGCGTTAATAGACAGAGTAAGACAGATGGACAACGACATGATACGGATAGACTCTATGGTGAGAACTGCTATGGGGATTCAAGTAGATGTAGATAGGATAGCAAGAGCAGACGGCAAAAAAGATCAAAGGAAAGATTAGCATGAAATTAGTACCTACATTTAGAAGCCACAAGACACTACGAAACTGTTGGTTCTGTGTGGCATTCTGGTGTTTTTTTGTAGTGTTGTGGTCAGGCCATACCTTAGCAGATCAAATAACACACAAGTTTAAAAGCCCTAGTTTCAATGGCGTAAATACTTCTTCACACTACCTGACAATTGAGAACCAAGAATTTAATCGCAAGTCAGATATAGCTGATGAGATTAAAGCGTATCAAGAAGAGCTTGAGCGCGATGCAGAGAACACTACGCTTGCAAGGTTTATACGCAACTTAGAATCACGCATCTACGCAGAGCTTAGTCGCCAGTTAGTTAACAACCTCTTTGGCGAGACAGCAGGTACAGGGGGAACGATTGAGCTAGAGGGCAACACTATTACGTACACCATTGACGGTGATTTTATAACCCTAATAATAACGGATGCAAATGGAAATACGACAGAGATTACTCTACCCATTGGTACTTTTACTTTCTAGCTGTTCTATAGTTGATCAGTTTGAAGATACTTATAACCAACGGTTTAGTGCAAACGATGTAGTTAGGATAAATGAACTTCAATCACATGCTTTAAGGGACGCTGTAGCTCCCGTAGTACAGCCTATAGTTGCAGTTTACCCTAGTTCTTTTACAGACCAGACAGGACAGAGGAAAAGCAACAGTTCTTTTGCCCTCTTCTCTACGGCTGTAACACAGCAACCTAGCGCCTTGTTAATAAGAGCGTTGAAACACGCAAGCAACGGCAAGTTCTTTAGAGTTGTAGAGCGCGTAGGCTTAGATAACCTGACAAAAGAAAGACAGTTAATACGCTCAGCGCGAGAGCAGGTTTCTAATGACGGTGGCGCTAAAAAAGTACCGCCTTTATTATTTGCGGGTGTGTTACTAGAAGGCGCAGTTATCGCTTATGATTCAAACCTAAGCACTGGTGGAGTTGGCGCTAGATATTTAGGCATAGGCAAGAGCGCACAGTACAGAGAAGATAACATTACGGTGTCATTAAGGATGGTGTCCGTAGCTACAGGGGAAATACTTGTAGAGGTAATGAGCCAAAAAACAGTGTTTAGTTATGGACAATCAGATGATGTTTTTAAATTTATAGAAATGGGTACGGAGCTTGTTGAAATTGAAGCAGGTAACTCGCGCAACGAGTCAACCACAATAGCATTAATGAAAGCAATAGAAGGTGCCGTACTAGAGTTAATAAATATTGGATACAACAGAGGGTTTTGGACTTATGAAAAAGATAAATAACGGCCTATTGATTTTGCTCTTTAGTGGTGTTGCTTATGGTGCCGATAACGAGGTGTACATTGAGCAGTCAGGCGCAACGGCCAATATTGACATAGAACAGCTAGGCACCAGTAACTTGATTGGTGGTTTAACTTCAAGCGCAGGAAACCTAACGCCTCTTGATTTAGATGGCTCTAGTTTAACGCTTGACATTAATATGATAGGTAACACTAACAAGTTCTTTGGCGACATCTATGCTGATAGCTTCACAGGGCTATATAATTTTGTAGGCTCAAGCAATCTTTTTACAATCCAAGTAGATCCGACCAATACTTACGGGGCTAACAGTTCAGATCAGAATGTTTCAGTCACGGGGGCAAGCAACACAATGACACTTAATCAAGGCACTACTGCTTTAGCGGCGACCCTTGATCTTGATTGGATTATACAAGGTTCTAACAACACCATTACTTCTTCAGTAAATATTGATGGAGCCACAAACTACGTGGATATTGATGGTTCAGATAACACGCTCACGTATACAGGAACTGGTGTGACTGCAAGCGCAGGGGGTTATTTCTACCTTGACCAGACAGGTGGATCACGGACATTTAACATTCAACAACTGAGTACCCTAGACAATGATTGGCTTAAAATACTTTCTACTGGCTCTGGCGGTACTATTTGCGTCATTCAAAACGATCAAGGTACAAGCCTCTCTTGCTGAGATTGGTGGTGTGTCTGAGGTATCTGGATACGCACAAATTAAAAGAGAACAAGCACCCCTTGTCGCAGACTTAAAGTTTGCCGTTCAG
>Ga0307995_1000909_pt1 | contig 19132 bp, 18 predicted proteins | sample EllFjometagen262_FD_203132 | JGI IMG/M metagenome (GOLD analysis project Ga0307995, IMG submission 203132) | Marine microbial communities from Ellis Fjord, Antarctic Ocean - #262 | ecosystem: Environmental > Aquatic > Marine > Unclassified | place: Southern Ocean | collected 2014-11-02
TCAATTATTTTTTTACACATTAATCTCGTTAGTACTTGGTTTTTCAGCTGTTTTTGTTGGTCTACAGCTTGTAAAATAACTTTTGTGGTTGATTAGGATTTGTGCAAATTAACAATTTTACCCCCCCCATTTTATTATTATAAAGAAAGTAATAGCTGTAAATTACATTATTAATAAAAATATCTAATATTTGATTATTTATTTTAATAATAATTTATCATTTCTTTAAGTTTGTTATGGATATTTTATTAAAAAGTATTCTTAATTAATAATAATTTAAAAATGATAAAGATTAAAATTAAAAATTTAATGATCACAGCCACTTTACTAAACTTTGTTATTACTATGTTCAATACAAATACCTTTTACGCACAAGATCTTGGAGCTGATTTAGTAAGCTCGTATGTATGGAGAGGAACTCAGTTTGGTTCTGGATCACATATTCAACCATGGATTTCATTAAGTAAAGGTGACTTAGAATTAGGCGCATGGGGAAGTTTTCCAATAACTGCGAAAGGAGGGGGGAATGAACTTGATTTATACGCTAGTTATTCATTTGAATCATTCAAACTTACTTTAACTAACTATACTTTTCCTTTAGAAAGGGGTTTATATAGCTCAAATGAAGGACTATTCAAGGGAAACTACTTAGAAATTTCTGGTTCTACTAAATTAGGACCAATCAACCTTATGGTTGGATATTTTACTGAAATTGAAGCACTGTATATTGAGACCTCATTTACAGCTGGTCCTGTTAAGATAGCTCTGGGATACGGAGATGATTATAAAGAACCTTGGTATGTTAAAGGAGAAGATGGTTTATGTTACCTATCGTTAGGAGGTTCAAAAGATATTAAAATTTCCGAAGATTACTCTTTACCAATATTTGGATCATTAGTATATAATCCAAACTCTGAAGCTGCATTTTTAATATTTGGAGCAAATTTTTAATACAACCTTAATTTAAAATAAAAAATTATGAAAAAAATTGAAGCAATTATTCGAAAATCAAAATTTTCAAATGTTAAAAAAGCTCTACACGATGTAGAAGTGAATTTCTTTTCCTATTGGGACGTAACTGGAGTAGGTAACGAAAAAGAAGGTCATGTTTACAGAGGGGTTACCTACAGTACAACAGATATTCAAAGAAGATATTTATCAATTGTAGTTTCTGAACCATTTGTTGAGAGAACAATAAATGCTATCATTAAATCCGCATATACTGGTGATGTAGGCGATGGTAAAATATTTATTCTTCCAGTCGAAGAAGCTTACAGGATAAGAACAAAGGAAACAGGTAAAACGTCACTAAACTAATTTAATCATGGAATTATTAACTATTAATAACGTATGGATGATGATCTGTACTGCTCTAGTATTTGTTATGCACTTAGGGTTCTCGTTTCTAGAGATTGGACTTACAAGACAAAAAAATACTATCAATATATTATTTAAAAACTTTTTTGTCATCACATCTGGATTAATCATTTACTGCTTAGTAGGATTCAATCTGATGTATCCTAGTGAATGGATAATTGAAGGAGTTCTTGGAAATATTGTTACTGGACTTGATTCATTAGTTGCTACAGATCTTTCATATAACGAAGGTTATACATACTGGACTGACTTTCTATTTCAAGGTATGTTTGCTGCAACTGCAGCTACAATAATTTCTGGAGCTGTAGCAGAGAGAATTAAAATCAATTCTTTTATATTAATTGCAATATTATATGTGGCAATTGTTTACCCAATTGTAGGTTCTTGGCAATGGGGAGGGGGTTTTTTTAGTACATTTATTTCAGAAGATTTAGGCTTCTATGATTTTGCTGGATCAACTCTAGTTCACTCTGTTGGAGGTTGGGGAGCTTTAGTTGTAATTTACTTTTTAGGTGCTAGAAAAGGTAAATTTGACTATCAAGGTAAACCATTAGCAATCCCTGGATCAAATCTTCCACTTTCTGCAGCTGGAGTATTGATTTTATGGTTTGGATGGTTTGGTTTTAACGGAGGATCTGTTCTTTCTGCAGATCCATCATTAACATCTCTTACTCTAGTAACTACTTGCTTAGCTGCTGCTTCTGGAGGAATTGGAGCCGCTGTGTTTTCTAGGGTTTTATATAAAAACCTAGATCTAACAATGTTTATGAACGGAGTTTTGGGAGGGTTAGTTAGTATTACTGCAGGAGCTGATCAAATGTTACCATCCTCAGCAATACAAATAGGTTTAATCGCTGGTGTAATTGTAGTTCTTTCGGTTGCATTGCTAGACAAGTGTAAACTTGATGACCCAGTAGGAGCAATCCCTGTTCACCTTTTCTGTGGAATGTGGGGAACTTTAGCTGTTGGAATATTTGGAAATATGGCTAGTTTTGATCAATTCATGATTCAACTTGCTTGCATTGGAATTACAGGTTTATTTTGTATTGTTTTAGCTACCATTATTACATTATTTGTCAGAGCTACAATTGGGTTAAGAGTTGATAAAAAAGAAGAGGAAAAAGGTCTTGATTTAGCAGAACATGGAACACGTGCATACGGAGACTTTTCTATAAACTAAAAAATTATAACTATTTTCATGACAAATTAAATTTCATGAAAAAAATAAACTTTATAAAACTACAATGTGTTCTTTTTTTCATATTGCAGTGTTTTTTCAACTATTCACAAAATAATATAAGCCAAGGACCATTTAAACAGTTAATAATTAGAAATGTTACTTTAATAAATGGAAATGGAGCTCCCCCAATTGGTCCTGTAGATATTGTTGTAGAAAAAAATATAATTACAAAAATTCAAACAGTTGGATATCCAGGCGTAAAAACAAACAGAAAAGGACCTAAGCTTAATGAAAATGGAATGGAAATTGATTGTTCAGGAATGTATTTACTTCCTGGACTTATTGATATGCATGGTCACATTGGAGGAATCTCGCAAGGGGCAAGTCCAGAATATGTTTTTAAACTGTGGCTAGCACATGGAATCACAACAGTAAGAGAGCCTAGCGGACGTGGGGTTGATTTCACTTTAGATTTGAAGAAAAAAAGTGAGAAAAATGAAATTATAGCTCCTAGAATTTTTTCATATACTGGTTTTGGATCTGGAACTGATATTAATAACCCCGAAGAAGCAAGAGAATGGGTTAGAAATAATGCCAAAAAAGGAGCTGATGGAATTAAGTTTTTCGGTTCTTCTCCAGACATAATGAAAGCTGCTCTGGACGAAAACAAAAAATTGGGATTAAAATCAGCATGTCATCATTCTCAAATGAGTGTAGCTAGATGGAATGTACTTAACTCTGCTAGAGCAGGGTTAACTACAATGGAACACTGGTACGGTTTGCCTGAAGCTTTATTTTCTGACAAAACAATTCAAAATTATCCTGCAAATTACAACTATCAAAACGAACAACATAGATTCGAAGAAGCAGGAAAACTCTGGGCACAAGCTGCAAAACCCTATTCAGATCACTGGAATAATGTAATGAATGAATTAATTGATTTAAACTTTACTATAGATCCAACTTTCAATATATATGAAGCTAGTAGGGATTTACATAGAGCAAGAAGAGCTGAATGGCATGAAGAATACACTTTGCCTTCACTTTGGAAATTTTATGAGCCAAGCAAGATATCACATGGATCGTTTTGGCATTATTGGGGAACTGAACAAGAGGTTGCATGGAAAAACAATTACAAACTGTGGATGACTTTTATTAATGAGTATAAAAATAGAGGAGGAAGAGTTACAGCTGGGTCAGACTCTGGATTTATTTATCAGTTATATGGATTTGCTTATATAAGAGAATTAGAATTGTTAAGAGAGGCTGGTTTTCATCCCCTAGAAGTTATAAGAGCTGCTACTCTAAATGGTGCTGAAGCATTAGGAGCTGAGAAGTTAATTGGTTCTGTTGAAGTTGGAAAAATGGCTGATTTTTTAATAATTGAAGAGAATCCTTTAGAAAATTTGAAAGTTTTATATGGAACTGGAGCAATTAAACTAAATGATGATAATAAAGTTACTAGAGTTGGTGGAGTAAAATACACAGTTAAAGATGGTATAATTTATGATTCTAAAAAACTTTTAAATCAAGTAAAACAAATGGTAAAAGTGGCTAAAGAAAAAATAGATTTTGAAATAAAACAACCAGGAATAAATTAATGTTTTCTGCTTTTAAGTTTTATTAAATCATTTAAAAAGTCAATAGTTTTATTATTAAAGAATACAGGTCTCTCTACATTTACAACGTGTCCACAATCTGGAACAACTAATAGCTTTGAAAATTTTTGTTCTTTAGATAGAGTTTTAATAGATTCTAAAAACATATAATCCTCAGAGCCCATTACATAAAGGGTAGGTATCGAAAGTTCAACCTGCCTAAAAAGCTTTAACAACGGATTTAAATCTGAAGTTAATTTAAACCACCTAATAAATTCTTTCTGATAAAGTTTTTTAGCCTCACTGATAAAAAGAATTCTAGATTCCTTGTGATTTTTATAAGGCATTAATATGAAAGCAAGAAGTTTATATATCCAAATGTAAGGAACTACAGATTTAAAAATAGAGCCAACTTTCATTAAAAATTGAGATCTTAAATTAAGTTTCATAATAGCTCCACCAAGAATCATACTCTTTACCATTTTTGGATAATATTCTGCAATATGCCTAATTAATATAGTTCCAAGAGAAATTCCTATAAAATGTGAGTTTTTAATCTTTTCTTTTTTTAAAACTTCAATTATATCATTAGCAATTGAAGAAAATGTATACCTAGTTTCAAATACACTTTTAATATTATACTTAGACTTTCCATGTCCTCTTAGGTCTAATAGTAACACATTAAAATGTTTTTTATATTCACGTATTTGTTTATACCAAATAGAGGAACTGCCACCAGCTCCGTGAACAAAAGTCACCCACTCTTTAGAAAGACTATTTTTATAAATGCTATAATTAATCATATGATACTAATAAATCTTTCATTTCTATTTGTAGTTCAGCTGCTACTTTATAAGCTTCTATTAAATAATCTTCATTATTACTAGCATAAATAATTGATCTTGATGAGTTAACAAGTAATCCTACATTAACATTAGCACCATTTTTAAAAGTTTCTTTAAGACTTCCACCTTGAGCACCAACACCAGGAATAAGCAAAAAATTATCAGGAATAATTTTGCGAATATCTTTTAAATAGTCTGATTTTGTAGCACCAACAACATACATTAAATTATGAGAATTTTTCCAATTTTTAGATTTATTTAAAACTCTTTTAAATAAACTATTTTCTAAATCTGGAAAAAATTGAAAATCTTCAGCCCCTTTATTAGAGGTAAGCCCTAACAAAATAGTTTGCTTATCCTTATATTTTAAGAAAGGTTCAATTGAATCACTTCCCATATAAGGAGAAACTGTTATAGAATCAAAATCTAAAGTTTTAAAAAAAGCTTGAGCATATTTATCAGATGTGTTACCAATATCTCCTCTTTTAGCATCCGCAATTGTATAGAGGTCTGGATAATTTTGGTTAATATAATTAATTGTCTTTTCTAACGTAATCCATCCTTTGGTACCGTTAGCTTCATAAAAGGCTGTGTTAATTTTAACAGCAACAATTAACTCTTTTAAAGAGTCCAATAAACATTTATTAAATGAAAAAATTGGGTCATTTTCTTTTAACAAATGATTTGGGATTTTAGAAATATCAGAATCTAAACCTAAGCATAAAAATGATTGTTTGAGTTTAATTTGGCTATGTAAATTTTCTAGATTCATTAACGTTTTATTAAAAAACTTCTTCAGAATTCTTAAGGATCTCTGAGTTTTGTACTAATTTTAGTTCATCAACAATTTTTTGAATATCTCCATTTATAATATTTTGAAGATCATATAAAGTTAAACCTATTCTATGATCTGTTACCCTACCTTGAGGGTAATTATAGGTTCTTATTTTAGCAGACCTATCACCTGACGAAACCATTGAATTTCTTTTTAAAGAATCTGCTTCAAGTTTTTTATTTAATTCTAACTCGTACAAACGAGATCTCAAAACTTTTAAAGCTTTATCCTTATTTTTATGTTGAGATTTTTGATCCTGACATTGAGCTACAATTCCAGTTGGAGTGTGCGTTAATCTAACGGCCGAATAAGTTGTGTTAACAGACTGACCACCAGGACCTGAAGAACAAAAAAAATCAACTCTCACATCATTCATATTAATTTCAACATCAAATTCTTCTGCTTCTGGAAGTATCATTACCGTTGCAGCTGAAGTGTGCACTCTGCCTTGAGTTTCTGTTTGAGGGACTCTTTGAACACGGTGAACACCAGATTCAAATTTCAATAAACCATATATATCATCCTTTCCTGAAACTTCAAAAATTATTTCTTTATAGCCACCTGATGTACCTGAATTTGAATCAACTAAACTCACTTTCCAACCCTTACTTTCACAAAACTTAGTATACATTCTAAATAAGTCACCTGCAAAAATACTTGCTTCATCTCCTCCAGTTCCAGCTCTTAATTCAATAACTACGTTTTTTGAATCATCAGGATCTTTTGGAATTAACAAAAATTTAATTTCTTCCTCTAAAACAGATATCTTTTCTTTAGCTTCACTAAGTTGCTCAGAAGCCATTTCTATCATTTCTTTATCTTTCTCATTCTTACATACTTCTTCAGCTTCTGTAATATTTGAAAGCAATTCTACGTATAACTTTTTCTTCTCAATAATCGCACCTAAGTCTTTATATTCTTTATTTAAACTTATGTATCTTTTTTGATCTGAAATAATATTAGGTTGAATAATGAGATCCGAAACCTCATTAAATTTTTGTTGAACTATATTTAATTTATCTAACATTATTTTTTATATAAAACTTTATTAATTTATCAAAAAAATATCAATAAATATAAGTGCCATTTTCAGATACAATTGTTAATTTTTTTTCTTCACTCTCTTCTACCCTTCCAATAATTTTTGCATCAACCCCAAAAGATTTTGAAATTTTTATTATTTGATTTGCAGACTCAGGGCTTACATACAACTCCATTCTGTGTCCCATATTAAAAACCTTATACATTTCTTCCCAAGAAGTATCAGATTCTTTTTTAATAGTTTGAAATAAGGGAGGAATATCAAATAAGTTGTCTTTTACAACATGTAAGTTATCAATAAAATGTAAAATTTTAGTTTGCGCTCCTCCGCTACAATGAATCATACCATGAATTGTTTTTGAATCAAATTGATCTAAGATTTTTTTTATTATCGGAGCGTAAGTCCTTGTAGGGGATAAAACAAGTTTTCCAGCATCTAATTCTATTCCTTTAATTTTTTCATCAATATTTAATGAACCGGAATAGATCAATTCTTTTGGAACTTTTGGATCAAAACTTTCAGGGTATTTTTCAGCTAAATTTTTGTTAAAAACATCATGTCGAGCAGATGTCAATCCATTACTCCCCATTCCGCCATTGTAATAATTTTCATAATTAGCTTTGCCAAAAGATGAAAGACCAACAATTACATCTCCATTAGAAATATTTGCATTATCAATAATATTTGACCTCTTTATTCTAGCAACGACAGTAGAGTCAACAATAATTGTTCTTACCAAATCTCCAACATCAGCTGTCTCTCCACCTGTAGATTTAATATTAACACCATATGAAGACATTTCTTTAATTAGTTCTTCAGTTCCTTCAATAATCGCTTTAATAACATCTCCAGTAATTAAGTTTTTATTTCTTCCTATAGTTGAAGACAATAAAATATTATCTGTCACACCAACACATAATAAGTCGTCCAAGTTCATAACAAGAGCATCTTGAGCAATTCCTTTCCAGACGGAAATATCACCAGTTTCTTTCCAATAGACATAAGCTAAAGAAGATTTAGTTCCTGCGCCATCAGCATGCATCACTAAGCAATAATCAGGATCGTTTGATAAATAATCTGGAACAATTTTACAGAAAGCTTTTGGAAATAAACCTTTATCAATATTTTTTATAGCATTATGGACATCAGTCTTGTCAGCTGAGACGCCCCTTTGCATATATCTAGTGGAAGGTTTTAAACTCATTATTAATACAAAGATACAAGTAAAGATTACAATTTAAAATTAATTTCAACATGATAATTGAAAGTATTGATTTTTTCAATTATTAAAAAAAATATTTTATAGCTATAAAAATTATCAAATCATAAATTTTAAAGTCAAAAAATATGTAATTCATAAAAATGTAGAATGTTTATATTTTTTAAAAACATAAAACGTTAAAATCAATATTATATTTTATTTTTATAGTACAAAACCTAATATATTTATAAAATGAGTAAATCAAAATTAGAATACATTTGGCTAGATGGTTATAAACCTACCCAGAACATGAGAAGTAAAACTAAAGTTATAGAAAACTTTAGTGGAAAAATTGAAGATTGCCCAGTGTGGTCTTTTGACGGATCTTCAACAAAGCAAGCAGAAGGCGAGTCTTCAGATTGTTTACTTAAGCCGGTAGCTATTTATTCTGATCCTGACCGGATTAATGGGTATTTAGTCATGACAGAAGTCTTAAAAGCTGGCGGAACTGCACACGAGTCAAATGCAAGAGCTACTATTAATGATGATGATAATGATTTTTGGTTTGGTTTCGAGCAAGAATACTTTATTATGGATTGTGACACACTTCTTCCTTTAGGCTTTCCTATAGGTGGATATCCTGGTCCTCAAGGCATGTATTATTGTTCTGTTGGTGGTAAAAACACTCATGGCCGTGATATAGTTGAAGAACATGCTGATCAGTGCATTGAAGCTGGATTAAACTTTGAAGGAATAAATCAAGAAGTTGCTAGTGGACAGTGGGAATTTCAGTTATTTGCAAAAGGAGCAAAAAAAGCTGGTGATGAAATTTGGATAGCAAGATATCTATTGGATAGATTAACAGAAAAATATGGATATTATATAGATTATCATCCTAAACCAATCAAGGGTGACTGGAACGGCAGTGGAATGCATGCTAATTTCTCAAATACATTATTAAGAACTTGTGGTTCCCAGAAAACATATGAAGCTGTATGTGAATCATTCAGATCTGTTGTCAAAGAACATATGGCGGTTTACGGTCAATTTAACGAACAAAGGTTAACTGGGCTACACGAAACTGCATCTATAAACGACTTTAGCTACGGAGTTTCTGATAGAGGAGCCTCTATAAGAATTCCTATAATTACTGTAGAGCAAGGTTGGAAAGGATGGTTAGAAGATAGAAGACCAGCTTCAAATGGAAATCCATACAAAATAGCAGCAAGAATAATAAAAACTGTTAAGTCTGCAAAGATTTAAAAAAACACTTTTTCAAAAAAAGCATTTAAGAAATTAGATGCTTTTTTTATATAAAAATATTATAGATGTAAAATGAATAAAAAGATAGAATTATAAAACCTTTTATTCTTCCAAGAAGATATTTTTTTGGAAAAAATATTAAAGGAAATATAATTGCAGAAAAAAACAACATTACATAAATATCAAAATTTATAATATTCATATCACCCACAATTAAAGGAGATACAATTGATGTAATACCTAAAACGGCAAAAACATTAAAGATATTAGACCCTAATAAATTCCCTAAAGAAATACCCTTTTCCTTTTTATATATAGCAATCATAGATGTTACTAATTCTGGGATACTAGTGCCAATTGACACTACTGTAATTCCGATAATTCTTTCACTAATTCCAAAGGAAGTAGCTAGATTTATTGAACCTGTAACAAACCAATCTGAACCAAAATAAAGAAAAACAGCACCAACAAATAAAAATAAAATAGACTTAGATAATGACTCTTTAGATCCAACATCTAGGTCAATATCTTCTTTAGACATTTTCTGAATTTTAATTAGAAAAAAGATTGTTATAAATAAAAGACAAACTAAACTAAATCCTTCGTACCGATTTATAACTCCATCTAAAATAACAACTAAAAAATACAGGGAAGCAAACATCATCACTGGATAGTTAACTTTATAAACATCCCTATTAATTTTAATAGGAGAGAATAAAATCGTTAGACCTAAAACTAATCCAATATTAGCAATGTTAGAACCAACTACATTTGAAATTGCTAAATCAGGTGAACCCAATAACGCTGATTTAAGACTTATTATTAATTCAGGAGCAGAAGTTGCAAATGAAACAACAGTCATTCCTATCAAAAGCTTAGGTAAGTTAAAACGTAAAGAAATTGAAACTGCAGATTTTAGTAAAAAATTTCCCCCTAAAACAAGAAGGATTAATCCTGACACTAATAAAAAAAAAGTATTAAAATCCATATTTTAGAATTAGCAAATATAACACTTGAATTGTATATTGCGTGATAATGAAAAGAATATTTCAAGTTTTGGCTTATTTAAATAAGCTTACACTGCCAAGCCTAACGAAAAAGGGGTTGGACCCTATTAAAGCCTCAAAATTTCAACTTGTTTTAATAGGTTGGAGATACTATGTAACTAAAAGTAGTCTAGATTAACTTATACTCCTTCAAAATCCTGTGTAGTCCCAATATCTGAAACTCGTGCGTTTAAAGAGGTTTTATCATTTTTACTAATAAAAACTACGATTTTCATTTTATCTTTATTGTACTCTGAAGGTATTTCGTAAGTGAATTCTTTCTCAAATATATCTCCATTTTCAGTTGATGAAGAAGCTATTGCGTCTCCCATAGGATCTGTCAAAGAAACTCTCAATACATTATCATGTTCAAACCCTACCAAAGGATCAGCCGCACCATATCCAAAATCAGCATAGTTTCTTTGATCTTCAATCAAATCATCTTCTAATAAAAATACGCCTAATTTTAAATCAGTATAAGTAATCCCAAATTTAGCTTTAACTTTAACTGTAATAGTACTGCCACTTAAAGAAGATTCGATTAACAAACCTACTTTTGAGGAGCTACTTACAGCGTTTAGTACCTGTGAATCACTTTCATTCCATTTTGTTGTTCTGTTAACCATTGCTGTTGGAAACCCTGAAACACTAAAAGCCGTCATCATTGGAGCTATTTTAGAATATTGGAACGAATCACCATAATGCGCAGCTACAGTAATTAATTGAGTTGTTTTTTTTTCTAATTCTTTTAACTTATACGCTACTCTTGGACAATATCCGCACCAAGCACCTGTATAATCTTCTACCAATACATTTGTTTTAAAATTCGAAGCTTCCACTGAAGCAGTAAAGTTCTTAATATTACTTTTTAGAGCATTATAAGTAGCGTATACACTAAAAGAACCTTCCTCTCCAGGTGTATATTTATTCCCTACTATTTCTTTATCGTTAACGAAAAACTTACAGGTTGAAGTTATAACATCATTTTTATCACTTAATACCTGAAAAATGACTTCATTATTAATAGCTACATTTTCTGCTGAAACAGATAAAGTGATACTCGTAACTGGATTTGATGGATTTGAGGAACCTTCTCCTATTTCTTCATAAGCACCTTCACAGGAGACTATAAACAGAAATAATAAACTGTAAAAAAATAGATTTAAATTTCTCATGATTTAGCGATTTTACGCTAATTTAATTAATTTTACTTTAAAATTATAGTTTTAATCTATCTTTATATAATGAAAATTCAATTAAGTCTTGTTTGTTTTTTAATGTTATTCTCAATTACATTGAGTTCACAAAATAAAATGCCTAATGTTCTTTTAAAAACTATTGAAGGTAAAACTATTAATTCTAAATCTACATCTAACAAAAATGGATTAACAATTTATAGTTTTTGGGCTACATGGTGTGTGCCATGTATAAATGAATTAGATGCTATTAATAAAGATTTTGATAAGTGGAAATTAGAAACTAATGTTAAGCTAGTTGCCATATCAACTGATGATGCAAGAACTAAAAGAAGGGTTAGACCTTTAGTCAATGGTAAGAAATGGAATTTCGATGTTTTAGTTGATGAAAACCAAACTTTTAAAAGAGCATTAAACATTAATGGAATTCCGCATACTATAGTAACCAAAGGGTCGAAAATAATATATCGTAAAATAGGTTATAAGCCTGGTGAAGAGGAAGATCTCTATAAATTTATTTTAAAAAACACCCCAATTAAAAATTAATTATTGCAATGATTAAAATAAGTAAACTAATTTTTGTTTCATTATTTCTATTTAGTTCATATTGTCTTAACTCACAAATACTTGACAATTTAACAGCTTCATACGATTCTTATTCTTCTTATTACTTAGATGACTCTAAGACTGGAGATTTTAATTTTGAAGACAGGTTTAGATCAAACAATTATTTAAATTTAAAAACTAATATTGGATATGAATGGAGTTTTGAATTACAAATCGAGTCATATCTACCTAAAGCACTATTGAATTTTTCGCCTAATTTAAAAGAAACTGGTATTTCAGCTTTCAATATTCAATACAATAAAAATGATCTTAACCTTTCATTAGGAAATTTCTATGAGCAATTTGGAAGCGGAATGATACTAAGATCTTGGGAAGATAAAGATTTAGGTATAAATAATTCTGTTAGAGGTTTAAATGGTAAATACCAAATTAATGACGAAATTAATATTACAACACTAATTGGTAATCAAAAAAAAGGGTTTAAATATTCTAAAGGTTTGGTTGTAGGGTTTGATACAGAAATTGATATCTCTGAAATATTAAGTAACGATAATACTTTAATTACTGGCTTTAGCTATGTTGGAAGAAGCGATGAAAAATCATCAAGTGAGCTTTACAACAAAATGACAAATTTATTTTCTTCTAGACTTGATTTTTCATCCTCTACCTTTTATTCAAGTTTAGAAATAATTCAAAAATCAAAAGATCCCATCATGCTTTTCGGAAGTCTTTCTGATAGTTTTGTAAAAAAAGGTTCTGCACTATTATACAATGCAGGAATCATTAAAGATGGGTTTGGTTTTGATTTTACATTTAGAAGACTAGAGAATATGTCTCTTTTTTCTGAAAGGGAAGCTTTTGGAAACATCTATAGTGAAAGTATAGTAAATTACCTTCCAGCCTTAACAAAGCAGCATGATTACTCATTAGCTAATCTATACGTTTACTCGTCTCAGCCTAACGTTTCATTTCAAAGTGAAAAGCTTATGAAAGCTGGTGAAATTGGGGTACAGGCTGATTTATATTATTTCTTAGAAAAAGAAAGTTTTTTTGGAGGTGAATATGGAACTAACATAGCAATTAATGGTTCATTTTGGAATAATTTAGATGGAGATTTTAATTATGAAAATCAAGATTACAACACAACTTTATTTGGATTTGGAGAAAAATACTTTTCTGAGTTAAGTTTTGAAATCAGAAAAAAATGGTCTCCAAAATTAGATAATATATTTTTATATGTAAATCAATACTATAACAAAAGGCTTGTAGAAGAAACCATTGGAGAAGCGAAATCAAATGTTTTTGTTCTAGAAAGTACCTTTAGAATAAATGAAAACAAATCGCTAAGACTAGAACTTCAACATCTATCAACTAAAGATGATATGAAAAATTGGGCAGCCTTTGCACTTGAATATAATTTAAGCTCTGCAGTGTCTTTATACATTTCAGATATGTATAATTACCAGAGTCCTAAAGAAGAAAACAAAATACACTACTACAATGTAGGAGGAAGTTTTAATAAAGGTATTAATCGTTTTTCTGTAAATTACGGCAGACAAAGAGGAGGATTGATTTGTAATGGAGGAATTTGCAGGTATGTCCCTGAGAGCACTGGTTTTAGTTTGACTATCACTTCCTCTTTATTCTAAAATTATTTAATTATACCCAATTCTCTTCCAACTTTTTCAAAAGCATCTAAAGCTTGAAGAATGTTTTCAGTAGAATGTGCAGCTGAAAGTTGTACTCTAATCCTAGCTTCCCCTTTAGGGACTACGGGGAAAAAGAAACCAATAACATAAATACCTAATTCTAATAAATTTTCTGACATTTTTTGAGCTAAATGATCATCATATAGCATTACCGGAACAATAGGGTGGTTACCAGGCTTTATATCAAAACCTAATTTCTTCATACCGTTTCTAAATAAACTTGTGTTGTTATTTAATTGTTTTAAAAAAGAGTTGTCGGTTTCTAAAATTTCTAACACTTTTAAAGAAGCTCCTACAATTGCAGGGGCTAATGTATTTGAAAATAAATATGGACGAGATTTTTGTCTAAGAATCTCTATTATTTCTTTCGGGCCACTTGTGAAACCTCCTGAAGCTCCCCCCAATGCTTTACCTAATGTTCCAGTTATAACATCAACTTCTTCCATTACGTTAAGTTCTTCATGAACACCTTTTCCAGATTGTCCGATAAATCCAGTTGAATGACATTCATCTGACATAACAATAGCATCATATTTTGTAGCTAACTCACAAATCTTATCTAATTGTGCTATTGTGCCATCCATTGAAAAAACTCCATCTGTAACTATAATTCTATTACGACAATCAACAGAGTTCTTTAATTGCAATTCTAAATCATTCATATCATTATGTTTATATCTAAACCTCTGTGCCTTACAAAGCCTTACACCATCAATTATAGAAGCATGATTTAATGAATCACTAATAATTGCGTCTTGGTGATCAAATAGGGGTTCGAAAAAACCCCCATTAGCATCAAATGCAGCGGCATATAGTATAGTATCTTCTTTGCCTAAAAAATTTGACAATTTCTTTTCTAATTGCTTATGTATGTCCTGAGTTCCACATATAAATCTAACGGAGGACATTCCAAAACCATGAGAATCTAATGTTTTTTTTGCTCTATCTATTACTAAAGGATGTGACGATAAACCCAAGTAATTATTTGCGCAAAAATTTAACACTTCTTTACCTTGATTTACTAAAATTTCAGAACTTTGACTAGACTCTATGATTCTTTCACTTTTATATCGACCTGCATTTTTTATACTTTCTAATTCGTTTTTAAGTCTATTTTTAATAGATTCGTACATGATTTCAAGTTTTAATTTTTCAAAATTAAACTATTATTTTAAAATAACTTATGGAAAGAATACTTATTACAGGAGCATTAGGTCAACTTGGTCATGAGTTCATAAAATACTTTAATAATAAAGATGTTTTCGTACTTTCTACTGACATAAAAGACCCTCCTAAAAATTTACCTTGTTTATTTGAATTTGCAGATGTTTTAAACAAAGAGAGAATAGATTTACTGGTAAAAAAATATAAAATAAATACAATTTATCACCTTGTTGCTGTTCTTTCAGCAACTGGTGAAAAAAATCCTTACAATTCTTGGAAAGTTAATATGGAAAGCTTTCAAAATATTATTGAAATTTCCATAAATAATAAAATTAAAAAAGTTTTTTGGCCAAGTTCAATAGCAGTTTTCGGAACCGAATCAAACTTAGATTTTGTTTCTCAAAACCCTTCTATGAATCCTGAAACAATCTATGGAGTTTCAAAACTAGCAGGCGAAAAACTTGCAAACTATTATTTTAACAAATTTGAATTAGACATTCGTTCATTAAGATATCCTGGAATAATATCAATAGACACATTACCTGGTGGTGGAACTACAGATTATATAATTGAAATGCTTAACGCGGCAAAAAACAAATCTGATTATACGTGTTTTTTAAACAAAGAAACTAGACTCCCTATGATGTATATTGATGATGCAATTGAAGCCGCTATAAAATTAATGTCTGTCGATAGAAAGAAGCTTACAATCTCTTCATCATATAATGTTACAGGATTTAGTATTACTCCTTTTGAACTCGCAAACGAAATAAAATCAAGAGGGATCGATATAACAGTAGATTACAAGCCTGATTTTAGGCAAGAAATTGCAAATTCATGGCCTAAGGACATTGATGACTCAATATCTAATAAAGATTGGGGATGGTCATCTAAATTTAGTCTTAAAAAAACTTTAGATAAAGTATTTAATTGATTTTAATCCATTTGTTTTCAGAATTTAACATAAATTCTCCAACAAAAGTTTTGTTCCAAGAATTTGGATTTATTAAAGACAGAAAATAAGTTTCATTGTCATTTAAATAAAGAAAATATTTTTCACCAATTACTGGCTCAAAAGAGAACTTAGAGTTATAAATGATTTCATTCCACTTGAAATCATCTAGCAAATCTTGATACTGTTTTTTAAGCTCAGTAAATTTAGAACTTATATTCTTGTTTACTTTACTAACACCTCTTTCTTTCCAGCTTTTGTTATCCTCAATTTTGATAGATGGAGCACCTACATTACTTCCATATGGAAGAAGATGAGCGTCATACTTTTCTGAAGAAGAATCGTAAACTACGTTATCGGGTTTTTTTTTAGTCATAAAAAGCAAAGCACAAACTTAATTTATTCTATCGAAATGAAGGGGATAGTATTAAAAAAATACTATAAATTATTTTAATTTAATTAAATTTAATAAAAATATAAATTATGAAATTATTTATTTTAATTACTGGTGTTTTAGAGTTAATGGTTGGTTTGGCTATGCTTGTCAATCCGAAAATTATTCCTTCTTATAAAAAGGCAGGTGGTGCTTTAATTACTACAGCAAGGATGTATGGCGGAGCAGCTTTTTCTATTGCTATTTTTGCACTTTTAGTTGTATCAGACTTTGAAAATCAAATTCTTACCCAGTCGTTTTTATTAATTTATTTTGTATTCCATACAACAGTGGCTTTTGCTGTTCTGATATCTTTTATTAGCAAACAAACCAGAGAAATTAATATTGGTTTTGTTCACAGTCTATTTGCTGTCATTACTCTCTATTTCTTAATTACATTCTAACATTTATATTTTATTTGTTAGTTTTTATAATAACATTAAATAAAAATAAAACCATAGCTATGTGTAAAACCTCAAAAGATATATAATAAATAAGTTGTCAATTTAAGAAATGAATAAAAAAGAAAGACCAATATTATCAGAGTTAGTAAATGCAGGGACTTCAGATATTGAAAAATTTCAAAATGAAGCGATTAGACCAATTATAAAAATGCAACATAATTTATTAATTATTGTGTTTCAAAATTATTTAAAACAAAGAAAAATTGATTTCACCAATCTTAAAAAAGAAAAACAGAAAGAAAGAATCAATATAATTTTAACAAAAGACACAAACTTCAAAAACATACTTTTAGGAATTGTTATTGGCCACTTTTCAGAAAATGAATTAATGTTTTATACAAAGAATACATCAGAACTAAAAAGAAGAATAATACAAATAGTTAATCAAAGATCACAAAACAGTCTTCTAGATTTAAATCTTTAAAAAAAATAGTTTTAAAATCTAAACCTTATATGGAAATAAGTAATCATAAAAATGCAATAATTCACAACCACAATCGTAATGTATTGTATAATAACATCTTATAAAACAAAAAAACTTGTTTAAATAATTAATTCTTAAAAAAAAATAATAAATGGAATGGTTTCAAAAAAATAGAAAAATAATTTGGATAGCACTTATTGGATATTTTATAATAAGATTCATTTATCAATACTTGCTTTAATACTTATAAAATTAGATGATAAAGTTGTCATAAAATTTATATAAATTCGCATATATAAAAAATGATTATACTCTGGTATTTAATTAATTTTACATCTGTTAGATATAAGGCTGGACTAATAAACTGTTCGTCTCTAGTTAATAAATCATTTTATATTTCTCAAGGCCTCGTAGCATAACTGAATAGTGCACTTGATTACGGCACAACCACACAATTTTTTTCTTTTTTAATTATATTAGCTTCTTTTACCCTGTTTTACAGATATAATACACATATTAAATTGATGTACATTTTATGTATATTTGATTAAATTGTTGTAACTTTAGTTGTAACTAATTTTTGATACAGTTTATTTTGACTCCTATTTTGACCCTTAAAAAAGATTAAATGACTATAAGATTCACATTAAAAACAGCTATTAGAAAGGATGGAAAACAGGCTTTATTGCTTCGTGTAACTCACGGAAGAAATCATACTAAATGGGTAGGAACAGACCTTAATATTGATGCTAAACATTGGGATGCAAAACAAGAAAGATGTAAAAAATCACATCCAGCTTCAGAAGATTTAAATAGACAAATTGCAAAGTTTAAAACCAAAAGGGAAACTGCATTAGCAAAGTTTGATGCTGGAACAATGACTTTAGAAAGAATACCCAAATTCTTAAAAGGATTAGCAGATTATAAGTCTTTAGATGAATATGTAATGGATAAGGTAGGGGAAGATGCTCAAGATGTAACTTTCAATGATTATGTAACTAAATTAAAAGTATTTAAAAGTCATTTAGGGATTACAGGTGTTTTAGAATTTAAAGAACTTGACAATGCTTTATTCAGAAAATTTATAAAGGTTTGTAGTAAAAGAAAATTAGCAAGGGATTCTGTTTTAAGCTACTTGAGAGCAATTACAGGTATATGCTCAAGGGCATTTGAAGATAATGTAATATTTGAAGAAGTTAAAGTGCCTAAATTGATGAAGAAAGGAATTAAGAATCCAAGTAGAATCAGAAAGCCAATTAGAACAGTTCCATCAAGGGAGTTCTTAAAGAATGTTACAAAGATTAAAACAATTCAACAATGGCAGTCAATGGCATTATGGTTATTACAATTTGGATTAAGGGGTTTATATAATGCAGATTTAGTAAAAATGACTGAAGAAGAAGTTGATAAGCCAAACATAATTAAGTGGTTAAAAAATGAAACTTATATATATCATTTAAGGTCTAAAAGTGAACATCACAACAGCCACACACATATGAGGATTCATCTTGATAAAAATAGCACCCTCCCGCTATTGTCAGCAGTTAAAAGATGTATTCTTTACACTACAGTTAAATTTCATCCAGAAATAATAGCATCTTCAAAAGATTCACTAAAATTATTTAATTACAACCCAACTGAAAACAGTAAGTTTCATAAAAACATTTGGGACACCAAACAAAGAAGATTAAAAGTATTTGGAATGAGGTTTAAAGATGCAAGAAAAACATTTACAACTGAAGCAAAAGCACAGTTAATCAATGAGGACACAAGAAAAATATTAGTAGGTAGAATGAATGACCCTGTATTTAATCAAGCCTATGATAATAATGAAGA
>Ga0307995_1000912_pt1 | contig 19103 bp, 17 predicted proteins | sample EllFjometagen262_FD_203132 | JGI IMG/M metagenome (GOLD analysis project Ga0307995, IMG submission 203132) | Marine microbial communities from Ellis Fjord, Antarctic Ocean - #262 | ecosystem: Environmental > Aquatic > Marine > Unclassified | place: Southern Ocean | collected 2014-11-02
TCTCGTCAGTAACGAGTACGCTATAGTTCTTCGTGCTAATTCCGGTCACGAACAGGTTCGGATCAAATCCAGGCTTGCTCACCATAGCTAAGATACCGCCAGTATTAGGATCTATCGCAACAACCGCACCGCGAAAGCCTCCCAGTGCTTCTTCCGCCACAATTTGTAGCTGGCTATCGAGGTAAAGAGAAATATTCTTACCCGCAATCGGGTCGGTTCGATCAAGTCTGCGCATGACCTGACCTCTATTGTTCTTTTCTACAATTTCATAGCCAACTCTGCCATGCAGCAGGTCTTCATATGTTCGCTCTATCCCCGTCTTGCCTATATGGTTTGTACCACCATAATTTTCTCTTTCTTGCTCATCGAAAGATTCCAGCTCCGCACGGTTAATTTCTGAAACGTAGCCCACTGAATGCGCGGCGAGATCAGCAAAGGGGTATTGCCGCACAAATTGAGGTTCGATTGCAATGCCGGGAAGCTTGAAGCTATTTACGGCAATCTTGGATTTATCCACCTCACTGAGAACATACCGTAGTGGCACAGAAGTAAACGGCACACGATTTCTACGCAGCCGGTTATTGAACTGTTCTCTCTCATCATCAGACAAGTCTATTAGCGTGTCGAGATAGTCCAGAGTTTCTTCTAGGTCCCCAACCTGCTCCCGGACAATAGTTAAGTTAAAAATCGGTTGGTTGTCGGCGAGTAACTGCCCTCTATTGTCGAAGATCAGACCACGGGCAGGGGGAACATATTGGGAATGCAGCCGGTTTCCATCAGAACGGGCCGAAAAGTACTCGTACTGGGAAACCTGCAGATTGATGAGCTTTATGATCAGAGCTGCAAATAGCAGCAGAACAAATACACCCGCTACGGCGAGGCGGCGGCTGAATAATGCCCGCTCTGCCTCGTGATCTTTAAGCTGCCATTTTCCTGCCATAGTTAGAATTTCCTAGCTGCAGTTAGATTAGTCAGCTAAGGGGTTGCTCACTAAAGAATTGCTCATTACTTGGTGTTCGACAACAAGTCCAATAAATAGTTTTACCGCAATTACGGTTTACTCGTGATTCTACAATTTCCCGCGTTTAGAGTGCTTTAGCGTAAAACTGATTCAATGCTTACACGCATCTACCTGCTCGCCTAGCCGCGATGATAGGGATGTCCCTTAATGATGCTGATGGCACGGTAGAACTGTTCGGTAATCACCACCCTCACTAAAGGGTGTGGAAATGTCAGCGCAGACAACGACCAACGTTCCGACGCTTTGGCCAAGCATTCTGTGCCCAAACCATCTGGGCCGCCTATAAGTAGACTCAGATTATCGCCGTTCTGACGAAAATCAGATATCTTCCCAGCTAGATCCTCAGTGCTAAATGGCTTACCAGCAACATCCAGCGCTACCACATAGTCTCCCGATGGAATCGAAGCTAGCAGCGCATCGCTCTCTTTTTTTCTATATTGCTCACTATTGCTGTTCTTGCTGCGCTTGGCCATCGGTATTTCTATTAGTGAGAAGTCCAAATCAGGCACTATGCGCTTCTGATACTCCGCGATACCTTCCTGCACCCAGGCTGGCATCTTGGTACCCACACTTAATACCCTTACTTTCACGCCTGAAGGTTTTCCGATTCAGCATCCAGCGCAGGCTTCTCTTCGAAAATCCAAAGCTCTTCCAAATTATAAAGAGCACGCACCGGTGCCAGCATCAAATGTAGAACGACACCACCCAGATCAACCAGAACCCATTCCGAGGCGAGCTTACCTTCCATGCCCACCACTTCCTGCCCCGCTTCCTTCACCGATTTGCTTACCGACTCCGCCAACGCCTTTAGATGCGTACTGGAAGTCCCCGTTACGATAACCATATAGTCCGTAATTGAAGTTAATCTTTCGACATTAATACAGCGAATCGATTGACCCTTTAGGTCCTTCACTGCCTCAACAACTATTTCTGATAATTCTGTACTATTCAAACTGCAGTCTCACTCTAGTTAACTAATTCTGATAAAGGGAATTGTCCTTAATGTATTGAACGATTTCAGCATCAAGCTCTGCGGACACATCATCGCCTCTGGTTATTTTCTTCCTGATTTCACTCGATGCCATCGCATAATCAAAGTTCTCACAAAAGATGATCTTGCCATTGGGGCAAGCCAGCATCTGCTCACTCGTATCTACCCGCCTGTGTTTGATATCAACAGCACTCAGCGTTTCATTCGAGAGAGTCGCACCCTGTCTCGACAATACCAGAAGATGACTTAAATCCAGAATCTTCTGCCAATCGTGCCATTCGGGCAGGCTATTAAACGAATCCACACCGAGCACGAACACCAACATACTGTGCCGTGTCTTAAGTTCGGTGAGTGTATCAACCGTATAAGACACTCGATCCCGTTGCAACTCGATAGGATCTACTTCTATTTGTGGATAGCAAGCAGTTGCCAGCGTAAGCATTGCCAATCGATGTACAGCTAGCGTGTCAGGCACGGCCTTGTGGTTAGGCAAATGGCAGGGGATCATTTTGAGCCTCTGCAGGGATAAGAATTCTAGCGCGAACTGGGCGGCACTCACATGTCCGTTGTGCACTGGGTCAAATAAGCCGCCAAGCACGGCTAAGGGAGAGTTCATTTCCTGATATGCCCGTCCCCCAGCACGATATACTTTTGCGAAGTAAGGCCTTCAAGGCCTACCGGGCCACGCGCATGAAGCTTGTCTGTCGAGATGCCAATTTCAGCTCCGAGGCCGTATTCGAATCCATCGGCAAATCGGGTAGACGCGTTTATCATCACCGAACTCGAATCGACTTCTCTTAGGAACTGCTGCGCGCGCGTGTAGTCCTCGGTCACAATAGATTCCGTGTGCTTCGAGCTATAGGTATTGATATGACTAATCGCCACATCCACATCAGCGACAATTTTTATCGACAATATGGGTGCTAGGTATTCTGTTTGCCAATCCTCGATGGAAGCCGGGTTAACACCCTTTACTAGAACACGCGTATTTTCACAACCGCGCAGTTCTACGCCCTTCTCGAGTAATTGCTCACACAAAGTGGGTAGCACCTGTGCGGCTATTTTTTCGGCGACTAACAGCGACTCCAACGTGCAGCATGTTCCATAGCGCTGAGTCTTCGCGTTAATCACTATCGGTATCGCCTTCTCGATATCTGCCTTATCATCTATATAGACATGACAGTTTCCATCCAGATGCTTGATTACCGGCACTTTCGCATCGGCACTGACCCTCGCTATAAGGCCTTTCCCACCTCGAGGAATGATCACGTCGACAAATTCGGGCATAGTAATCAAAAGCCCTACCGCATCCCGGTCGGGTCGATCCAGAACCTGAACTACGTGCTCGCTCAAACCTGCCTGTTCCAATCCTGTCTTGATACAAGCCGCTATAGCTTGGTTCGAATGCATAGCCTCTGAACCACCGCGCAAGATTGTGGCATTGCCAGACTTCAGGCAGAGGCTAGCAGCCTCACAAGTTACATTGGGTCGCGATTCGTAAATTATGCCAATTACACCAAGAGGCACTCGCATCCTACCTACTTGAATGCCGCTAGGGCGAAACTTGAGATCGGAGATGGCACCAACGGGATCATCCAGAGCCGCTACCTGCCTAAGCCCCTCGATCATGTTGTCAATTCGCGCGGCATTCAGTTCCAGGCGGTCGAGCAACGCTGCATCTAAGCCTTTCACTTTGCCTGCCTGCATATCTTGCTCATTGGCCTCAATAAGCTGGCACCGATTAGCATCGATCGCTTCGGCTATAGCATTAAGTGCGGTATTTTTCTGCGCTGTGCTGGCCTTAGCGATCTGGCTCGATGCCTGTCTCGCCTGACGTCCCAGCTGCTGCATGTAGTTCTCGATATCAGTCATTTTTACTTTCTTTTTACTTACCCTGTTTCGTACCTACTTGGCACGCTACGCAGTTAATTTGATCGTCATTCATTGAAATCGGCAGCCTCTGACGAGAAAGCACCCGTCTAAACGGACTCACAGCTGCCCAAAGCGGCGAATTATAACCCAAAACCCGCTGATGCGGGCCCAATGCGCGGATATAGCGTAGACAGGCGGCAACCCCAGCCTTTATGCTCTATTCCATCCAAATTAGTTCAAAATAGGTGGTAGTAATGGAATCGATACCAGACTCATCGCTGCGTCCTGCGACAGTAATGCAGGCACTAGTGCCGATTCTCGTGCTAATCAGTCTCCTCTCCTTCTCTGTATATCTGTTCGGAGAAGATGCAAGCTACGGTCCCAACCAGATAGCACTCATCATCGGCGCCGTGGTCGCCTCGACAATTGGCTGGAGGAACGGCCAGCAATGGCAGCAAATCGAGAACGCCATTATAAACGGGGTCACTATAGCCCTGAAGCCTATTCTAATCCTCTTTTGTGTGGGCCTACTCATCGGCAGCTGGATTCTCTCCGGCACAGTGCCGACCATGATCTACTACAGCCTACTTATTTTAGACCCAGCAATCTTCTATGCGGCAAGCTGTTTAATTTGCGGCATAATCGCTCTAAGCATCGGCAGCTCTTGGACCGTCGCAGGTACCGTAGGTATCGCGCTCATCGGAGCTGCAGCTGGCCTCGGCCTCTCGGTAGAAATTACCGCTGGTGCGATTATTTCCGGCGCCTATTTTGGCGACAAGATGTCTCCTCTTTCTGAGACCACTAATCTAGCCCCAGCAGTAGCTGGGACTGACCTTTTTTCTCACATTTCTCATATGGTTTGGACCACTGTCCCGAGCATCGTTATAGCTCTCGTGCTTTACGTCATAATTGGAGTGAACATTGATACTGACAATAGTGCCAACGACCTCGCTGTGACTATGCAGTTAATCCAAGACAACTTCACTATCAATCCATTCATGTTGCTGCCGGTGATTATCCTGCTGATTATGGCCCAGAAAAAACTGCCGCCTATTCCGACAATCCTCACGGGCGCCTTTGTCGGCGTGGTGCTGGCTCTATTGTTTCAGCAAAGCGCCGTACTGAGTTTGGCAGGCGATACACCGAATGTTTTCCTCGGTCTATTCAAGGGAACCTGGCAGACACTATTCGACGGCTTCTCTTTGTCAAGCGGCAATGAAACGCTGGATGATTTGATGACGCGTGGTGGCATGAGTTCAATGCTCAATACAGTATGGCTAATTCTCTGCGCCATGGTGTTCGGCGCGGTGATGGATCATACCGGGCTACTGCAGTGCCTAGTTAACTACGCCCTGTCCTTCGTACACAGTACGGGAAGCCTGATTACCACAACGATACTCACCTGCATCGGCGCCAATATCATTACCTCGGATCAGTACATTTCGATTGTACTGCCCGGCCGCATGTACAAAATGGAATTCCAGAACAGAAATTTGGACGCAAAGAACCTGTCTCGCTGCCTGGAAGACGCCGGCACTATGACATCGCCACTCATACCTTGGAATACCTGCGGCGCCTACATGGCAGGAACCTTAGGTGTAGCAACCTTCTCCTACCTACCCTATTGCTTCTTCAACCTGATCTGTCCCGTCATCGCCGTGATCTATGGCTACACGAACTTCAAGATTGCCCCTTTGGTTGCAGAACAGCCGGCCTAAAACCTTTCACCAAGCTGGCTAGATATGATTCTGTAGGCACATTTCTTCGGGATAGGGATTCATGTACCAGGAGTTGGCGATGTAGGCATCCGGGTGCTTTCTAAAGAAATGATTGAGCAGAGTGATCGGCACAATCAGCGGCAATTGACCTAGGCGATATTTTTCTACCGTTTCAGTCAGTTCTAACTTGTCATCCGCACCTAAAGGCTTCTTAAGATAGCCTTGAATATGCTGCAAGACGTTGACGTGATTTCCTCGCGTTGCCGGAATCTTCAGCGCACGCATCAGCCTCAGCAAATACTCCTCTGCCACCTCTAGAACATTCTCCTTACGCGCGGCAGCAAGTAACTGCCCGAGTTCACGGTAGCGGTTTTGATTGTGACTCATAATGATTAGTTTGTGCCGTGCATGAAACTTCAACAGATCATTGAGCGTCATTCCCTGCTCGTTGAGTTGCCTCCAGCGACGCATGATAAAAACTCGCTGTATGAAGTTTTCCCGTAACACAGCATCCCCAAGGCGACCCTCCTCCTCTACTGGTAGATAGGGGAAATTCTCCATCATCTTACCGGAGTAGATGCCGACACCTTCACGGATTGGCATAACGTCATCCCAGATTTTAACGCGCTCCATACCGCAACTCGGAGAGTCCTTTTTCACTATATACCCACATAAATTGCGATGCCATTGCTTCTTTTCATTTGCAGATTTTGCTAGCGCATCGGTGAAGTCTGGCTCGGGGTTGTCGACCGGAATGCAGCGAATAACATCCGAGCCTTTTCGCGAAAGGCGGATCGGCTTGCGTGGTATATCTAAACCTATATCCAGTTCCGGGCAAAATGCTTGGAGATCAAAATACTGCCCCAGAGTCTTCCCGACATAGGAGTTGTTCTTGTGCCCGCCGTCATAGCGAACTTTCTCGCCGAGCAGGCAGCTACTAATGCCCACAGGTATCTTGTTTTTTTGCTCTTCGATCTGTTCAGAAGTTTCTTCTGCGGTCATTTTTCCTGAAGCCACGTTTTCAATTCCTCTAGGTCGGCATTGCGGCTTATTAGCCGCTCCTTATCTGCTCTGCTTAATTGCTTGACTTGATATTCCAGCTTGAGAGCATCAGATCTATTGCCTACAACTATTTTAAAACCCAGCGTCAACGGTCCTTTTCCACGCAACGCCTTTGCGCCCTTATTCTTCTTGTCTTTATTTTCATGCTCGAACAAGCGCCGCTGAACATCTGTAGTCACTCCCGTGTAGAGACTGCCCTCAAAAGTACGTACAAGATAGAGCGACCATTTCGCCGCTTCTTCATTTTCTGCGGTCATAGCTTGTGTTTACCGCAGCTCCCAAAGCTCGTTGTTGCATTGAATCCGTTCATCGCGCTGCAGCTTCAACAGATGGGCCAGAAGCGTTCTCTTGGCCCAAGGGATAAGTTGTTTGGCCACGTCGTCATAGACGGTTAACACCAGTTCATCCAAACTGACCGCACCCAAACTTTCCAGCCCAGCGACTACTTTGCGCTCTCTTTTTAAACGGTGCGCTATAAGCTTTTCAATTTCGTTATGAGGCTCCGTCATCACTGTGCCATGACCAGGTGCCAAAGCCTTGAGCGGGATCAGCAATAGCCTCTCTAAGGCATTGAGGTAGGCCGTCATATCTCCATCCGGCGGGAGGATTACCGAGGTCGTTCCCTGCAGCACATGATCTCCAGTAAATAGCAACTGCTCCTCATTAAGCAAAAAGCAGATATGGTTCGAAACATGTCCTGGGGTCGCAATCAGCTGCACGCTGTACTCGCCACAGTCGATAATTTCTCCGTCGCGCCAGAGTTTGTCCGGCGCAAATGTCTTGTCGTGGCCAGCCACATCAGGAGCTTTCAAGCCAACCAACCTTGCTCCCGTTGCCTCCTGCAAAGCTAGAGCGCCAGGCGAGTGGTCAGCATGTGTATGGGTTATTAGAATATTCTCCAGCGTGGCATCGCCTATGGCTTGAAGAAAATTCTGCAACTGAGCCTCATCTGCCGGGCCAGGGTCCAGAAGCGACAGGCGTTCCTCACCGATCAGGTAGCTATTCGTTCCTGGGCCGGTCATCGGACCCGGATTGAGACCTAATATGCGCCTTACCGGCACAGTTTCTGTTTCGATGGGGATCGCGACCCCTGCATCTAGTTCATTCATCGGTTTTCCTTGTGATTAATTCCTTTCCAGGCCAATAAATTGGAGCCTTGAGAAGGTAATGCTACTGTGCAGAAATCCGGCTGGAGTTTCGGCTCGAATCACGACATAATTGCCCGCGTTATTTCTTAGGATGGCGTGGCGTATAGACTGCTTTGTGCCCTCGAAAACCAGCTTTTATGATACACCCTCAACATGAACACTCGCTATATTAGCTATCATTAGCGCTTATCGCTATAGCCATCTCATATAGCCAAATCACTACAAGAAAGTAAAACAGCTCAGGAAATCAAATGCACAAAATTAAGACCTATAATGCAATCTCCAAGAAGGGATTAACGCGCTTTCGCCGTGACGAGTTCCAAGTCGATCCAGAGTTAACTGACGCGGATGCCATTCTGCTGCGAAGCCACAAATTAGATGCATCCGCTATAGGCAAAGGCCTAAAGGCAGTCGCCCGAGCAGGTGCTGGTACGAACAACGTGCCTGTCGATGCCTGCACTCAGGCTGGGGTCGTCGTATTCAACACCCCTGGCGCAAATGCTAACGCCGTTAAGGAACTAGTCTTGTGTGGACTTCTCCTCGCCTCACGAGGAATTATCCCAGGCATCGGATTTGCGAGCACGCAAACTGCAATCAAAGACGAAGCCGAATTATCCAAGTTAATGGAGCAAGAGAAGAAGCGCTTTAAGGGCAGTGAGATTTCTGGAAAAACCTTAGGCGTGATCGGCCTAGGCGCGATTGGTTCTCTAGTTGCCGAAATGGCGATCGATCTGGGCATGAATGTGCAAGGCTATGATCCTGCCCTGTCAGTAGACGCAGCATGGCGTCTGCCAAGTAAGGTACGACGCAAAGAGAACATAGCATCCTTGGTTGCTAGCTCCGATTTTATCTCACTGCATCTGCCAGTATTAGATTCAACACGCAATTTGATCAACGCGGAAATTTTCGCATCCATGAAAGATGGCACCTGCCTAGTAAACTTTGCGCGCGATGAGATCGTCGATTCTCAGGCTCTTCTCGAAGCTCTAGAGTCGGGCAAGCTCGGCAAATACGTGAGTGATTTTCCTCGACCTGAGCTGATGGGCAGAGACGATGTCATCTCAATGCCGCATATCGGCGCCAGCACCAACGAGGCTGAAGAAAACTGTGCGATTATGGGCGCAGACCAGCTGATGGACTTTCTTGAGAACGGTAATATCAAGAATTCGGTTAATTTCCCTACCTCGTTCCTAGATCGAACTGCCGATGCGGGAAATTGTACTCGCCTAGCTATCAGCAATCGTAACGTACCCAAGATGCTAGGTCAGATATTATCGGTACTTGCGGATCAGAATATCAATGTACGGGACATGCTTAATAAGAGTCGCGATGATATCGCTTACAACCTAATCGACTTGGAGGCGCGGCCTTCCGAAGAAGCACTAGTTGCGATTTCAGAAATCGAAGATGTAATCAAAGTTACTCTGCTTTAACACACCAAACACTAACAATTACTATTGGAATTAAGACAATGACTCGAGTATTTAATTTTGGCGCAGGACCGGCGATGCTCCCTATCGAAGTTATGCACAAAGCACAGGCGGAATTCCTTGATTACAACGACATGGGCGCATCGGTAATTGAAATAAGCCACCGCTCCAAGGAATTCGGTGAAATTATAGATCGCAGCGATGCCCTGCTTAGGGAACTCGCAAATATACCAAGCAACTACAAAATTTTGTACGTGCATGGCGGTGCCCAAATGCAGTTCTCTGCAGTCCCTTTGAATCTTATTAATCGCAACCCTGCTCGCAAGGCTTCCTTTGTCCTCACTGGCACTTGGGCTGTAAAAGCTAGCAAGGAAGCAAACCGTTATGGTACTGCGCTCGATATTGCCAGCAGCAAAGAGAGCAGATTCAATCACATTCCTGCGTTTGACGCGTCCATGCTAGACCCAGAAAGCTCCTATGTTCACATAGTCAGCAATAACACTTTGTATGGCACCCGCTGGCAATCATTCCCCAATACGGGGGACATTCCTTTGGTCGCGGATATGACCTCCGAATTTATGTCTCGCAAGCTAGATATAAGCCAATTCGGTATTATTTTTGCCGGTCTTCAAAAGAACCTAGGCCCAGCAGGACTAGCCGTGGTCATAATTCGGGAAGATCTATTGGAATACGCAATTCCTGAAACTCCAGGGCTGCTGAATTACAAGACCTACGCTGATCAGCATTCACTAGCCAACACCAACAACACCTTCGCCATCTATATGATGTCGCTAGTAATGGAATGGCTTAAAGACCAGGGTGGCATAGCGAAAATAGAGAGGCAAAATGAAGCCAAAGCTAAATTAATCTACGATTACATTGATAGCACCGATTTCTACTTCGGCACTGCCGAGCCGGCTCATCGGTCAATAATGAACGTAACATTCAAGATACTCAATGAAGACTTACTGGACAGCTTCTTGGAACAGGCAGAGGCTAACGACCTCTACGCGTTAAAAGGACACCGAGACGTCGGAGGAATTCGAGCCTCAATCTACAATGCTATGCCAATGGCTGGCTGTGAAGCCCTTGTAAAATTTATGCAAGAATTTGAAAAAAACAACGGCTAGACCAAGACGGTCACGCAGCCGGCCCGATCACATTTACTTCTGTAAGGGCCTGCTGTAGTTTTGGCAGGCATTGCCAAACCAGAAATCGTCATGGACATTTCCCGAAAAATAATTCACTGTGATTGCGATTGTTTCTATGCATCAATAGAAACGCGCGACAATCCAGATTTAGCCAATTTACCCATTGCTGTAGGCGGCTCACCAAGCCGGCGCGGGGTAGTCGCGACCTGCAATTATGAGGCGAGAAAATTCGGCATTCATTCGGCGATGGCTTCGGCCATGGCACGCAAGCTCTGCCCCGACCTAATAATTATTCGTCCCGATATGGAAAAATATCGGAAAGCCTCGGAACTCATCCATCAGGTCTTTCAACACTATACTGAGTTGATCGAACCGCTCTCTCTCGATGAGGCCTTTTTAGATGTTAGTGGCTGCAGTCAATACTTTGGCAGTGCCACGCGTATTGCCGAGGCAATTCGTCAGGAAGTACAGCGCAGCGTCGGCATAACCATTTCAGCGGGTATAGCCCCGAATAAATTTCTAGCTAAGATCGCCAGCGATTGGAAGAAACCTAACGGGCAGTTCGTGATTCGCCCAGAACAAGTCGCCGCTTTCGTCGCCACTCTGCCGGTCAAGAAGCTACACGGTGTGGGAAAAGTCACTGCAGCTAAAATGAAGCGCCTAGGCTTGGAGTGCTGCGAAGACCTAAGACAACTTGGCGAGGAAGAACTAAGAGCACACTTTGGCTCATTCGGTCAGCGCTTGTACAACCTTAGCCAAGGAATCGATAACCGCGCCGTGCAAACTGACCGCATTCGTAAATCTCTGAGCGTAGAGAACACCTATGCCGAGGATTTACCCTCGCTCGAAAGCTGTCTCAAGGCACTGCCTGCACTCGAGGCACAGCTATTTAAGAGAATGCAGAATCTTAAAGACAGTTACCAAATCCAGAAGCAATTTGTAAAAATTAAATTTCATGACTTCGTAAGCACTACGGTAGAAATGATATCCTCCACAACCGATAGCGATAATTATAGAGCGCTTTGCGAACTAGGCTTTGCGCGTGGCAACAAACCAGTTCGATTGCTTGGTATGGGAGTCAGGTTGATTCCGCTGACAGAAAGTTCGACCACTGAAAATGAGAGAGACCAGTTAAGTCTCAGCCTGGACTCCTGAACGCATGAGCAGATACCGCCCGCCACGACCACCTAGTGCGAAATATATATCAGCTGAAGGCGAAAAAATGCTGCAAGCGGAGTTACATCAGCTCTGGAAAGTCGAGCGCCCAGTGATCACACAGTCAGTCTCCGAGGCCGCCGCACAGGGTGATAGGTCGGAAAATGCTGAATACATCTATGGCAAGAAGCGCCTGCGCGAGATAGATAGCAGAGTCAGGTACTTAAGTAAGCGGTTGGAAGAGATGACGGTAGTTTCCCACCCCCCCACCAATCAAGACAAAATCTATTTTGGCGCAATCGTTACGCTCGAAGATGAAGAAGGGAACACACTCAAGTATAAAATTGTCGGCCCCGATGAATTAGACCCTCAAAAAGGCCATATAAGCATTGATGCCCCCTTGGGTCGCGCACTTTTAGCCAAGGAAGCCGGCAGTGAAATCGAAATAGAATCACCAGCTGGCCACAAGGTCTATTATGTCCTCGCTATCGAATACTCAGCGACTTAAACCTTGAAGAGCTGGTGATGAAACACGTAACTATCATTGCCGTCCCTAAAGCACTTGGATCATCCATTACCATCCCCTTGGAGATGCTGAGTGCCGCTAACGATATTGCCAAGGCTCGCCGGCAACTAGACAAGCTTGTCACTATCGATTTAGCTTCAGCCACTGACTCTACCGAGCTGGCGCTCAGCGGTGGGATGCGCATCAACTGTCAAACCACACTGAACAGTATAAGCAACAGCGACCTTATCTTTGTACCAGGTATCTGGGGAAACCCGAGACCGGCGCTTCCTAAACTAAAACCCATGATGAACTGGCTTGTGCAGCAGTACGCGCTGGGCAGCACACTGTGCTCGATCGTGACCGGAAGTTTTTTCTTGGCTGAGGCCGGTCTGCTCAAGGGCAAATCTGCTACCACTCACTGGCGCTTCTTCGATGAGTTCACACAGCGCTACCCCGACGTAAAGTTACAGCGCAAGCGCTTCATCACCAGCGATGAAAAACTCTATTGTACCGGCAGCATCAATGCAGTCCGTGACATCATGCTGCATTTTGTAGAGCAGCTGTATGGTGAATCGATTGCCAGCGAAATAGCACGGCAGTTTACCCATGAGTTGAAACGCTCCTACGAATCCCTGCTACTAAATGAAGATCAACAGCGTAGTCACCATGATGAGGAAATAATAAAAGTACAGGAGTGGCTAGATCAAAACTACCAAGCAGATGTAGTCATAAGCGCCCTCGCAAAAAGATTTAGGCTCAGCGTACGCTCCTTGAATCGTCGATTTAAATTGGCAACCAATACATCACCATTGCAGTATCTGCAGACCCTGAGAATTGAGCATGCCAAAGAATTATTGAAACAGAGCAACCTCGCAGTATCCGAAGTCGCCGATATGCTGGGTTATCAAGATGCCAGTTATTTCACCAGCCTGTTTAAAAAGATAACCGCTGTAACGCCTATAGAGTACCGAAGCTTGGTGCGGAACAAGCTTTTCCTAGCTGAGAAAAAACTAGAACGAAGTAGTCGGTATAAGGCTCATGGCGGCAGTGTTCACAGATAACCGGTGGCGAATCAACTGGCCCGGATGCAGACTCTCTAGCGTTGAGGGGATCGCTCCAATCTCTAATGGCGGGCAGATATGCTGTGGGAGATAGAACAGGTATCCAGGAGAAGCAACAGTCCCCGGTGAGAACGGTTGACGTTTGCCCGTTCCAGCTTTCGGCAAATGAGCTAACCACAGGTCAATTCCAGCTTTTCGTTGATGACACATCCTATCGAACTGATGCAGAATCAAACGTCTCTCGTGAGCAAGGAAGGCATAAAGCCGTTCATTTCGATTAAGGGAGAATCAAAGCCGGTTGGCTCTTTTATTTTTCGGATATTAGGTCGCCGTAGCCTCTACATGATCCATATGCTCTGGTTTCTGCCATGCTGTTACCAGACAGGCAATGACGATTAAGGTTGTTCCCAAGATTGTAGTTAAAGTCACAGTTTCGCCAAAAGCGAACCAGCCAAATAGAGCTGCCCAGCCAAATGCGGTGTACTCCACAGGAATTAGCATGTTGGCAGGGGCTCGAGCATAGGCCCATGACATCATCATTAATGAGACAAGGCCCAGGACAGCTGCTGCCGCCAGCATTGGCACGGCGCCAAGCGCTGGTACCTGTGCGAAAAAAGGTGACAGACTAGCGAATAGGGCGACGATGGTACTGTTCTGAAAGAATGCAATTTCCACAGGACCTGCAAGGAGCGCCTGCTGCCTTTGCAAAATAATATTGTAGGCATACAACACTGCTGATAATAATATCGCGGCAATACCTTTTCCGGTTTCCTCTTCGTAGTTGCCACCTAAACGACCGGACACGATGATGGCTGCTCCAAACAAACCTATCACCGAGGCGGCAATTGCCTGCTTACCGATGTTTTCTTTAAGAATAACAGCGGCCAAATAGAGGGCAAGCAGAGGGGCAATAAAAGACAAGCCTATAGCCTCCGCGACAGGTAGATATTTTAATCCCCAAAAAAATAAAAAAGCCATAACGGAAATGATAAAACCGCGCCATAGGTGTAAACGGATGACATCGGCTGCCGGCCAAGCAGGACGCCACATCAGATAGAGCAAACCGGCAAGGGAAACAGATATAAGACTGCGCCAAAGCATAGCGTTGTACGCACCTAGACTCAGCGACAAACCCTTCATCACCACATCCATACCGGCAAAGGTGGAAATACCTGCCCCTGCAACAGCAAAGGCGATAGCACTAAATTTAGTAGGTGATGGCATGGAATAAACGTGTCTTTGAGATTAGCAGAACAAAGCTTACCTCAAACTCATCAGAAAATTCTAGCAAGGAATTCAAAGGGAAAGCTCGAAGACACCACCTAAATCAAAGTATCCTGCCCCGTTGGCTGCCTTCACTTGCTGTACATCGCCTCTATTCCCCCTAACCAAATTTTCTGTCTTTTCAACTTGATCCTATCTCCTACCGTATTTATCATCGCATTTATTGAGATTTGATCTAGTACGAATGGAAAAGTGGAACTCATCATTACAACAAAGCACAGACTGCCGAATTACATAGATCGGCCTTCGGCATGGATTGGCTGCGACCTCAAAGCGGACGCTGGACAATGGTTGCAAAAGTTGTCCAACGCTGAAATAGCTGACTTAGAATCAGCGGCTGCGCATTTTCTTTCCCTAGGTAAAAACATCGGTGAAATTAGCCGTGGCGACTTTCCACTCAAGCGATTCGGTCAACATCTAGAAACTCTTAAAACCAAACTAATCAATGGCATTGGCGTGGAACTCATTCGGGGGTTGCCCATAGAGGCCTACAGCAGGGAATTGTGTGCAACAATTTTCTGTGGCATTGGTACCTATCTAGGTACCGCAAGGTCACAAAATGCACAGGGGCACATTCTAGGTCATGTTCGGGATATAGGGTTGGATCCCCAAAATACTAGCACTAGAATCTACCAGACTTCAGCTAGACAAACTTTCCACACAGATTCAACCGATGTAGTTGGGTTAATGTGTTTGCACGCTGCGAAAAATGGCGGAGAGTCTTTATTAGTAAGCGCTGAAACCCTGTTTAATCGCATGCAGCAACAGCGCCCCGATCTTGTGCCGCATTTGTTTGAGGTAGTCGCCACAGACCGCAGGGGTGAAGTACCTCCAGGGGAAAAACCTTTCTTTGAAATTCCAGTGCTGTCTTGGTATGAAGAGTTATTAACCGTTCAGTACCAAAGGCAGTATATAGACAGTGCACAGAGGTTCGCGAGGGCACCCAAACTGAAAGAGAAACAGATCCAGGCTTTAGACTATTTCGATGCACTGGCCAATGATTCAGAATTACACCTTTCCATGGAACTTCAACCCGGTGATATGCAGTTTGTTTACAACCATTCTCAGTTACACGACCGTACACGTTTCGAGGATTGGGACGAGCCACAAAATCGGCGTCATTTGTTTCGTTTATGGTTGTCTATAGGTGGAGATCGTCCGTTACCGCCTTGCTTTGAATCACGCTATGGCTCTTTAGAGATTGGCAACAGAGGTGGTATCGTGACGAAACATACACACTTGCAAGCACCCCTTGATTGACAAAAAATAGCAGGAACAGATTGGATATTGAGATGGCATTGAGCCCGTTTTGCACTAAATCCATAACACATTTCTTAACACACTTTATTTTTATGGCTTTAACTTATTGATCTACAAAGGAACCAGTCACTCAGCCTACTGAAAACTTCGTGTCGGTGGTTCGACTAACTGCGCCAGAAATTTGCCAACAAGGTGCTCATATAACTTAAAGCGATGTAAATCTTTCCTTCATTCTCCATGATATACATCAAGCGTGAGCTGGGCGGTTCTATCAACTGCAATTCAACTAAGGGCATTTCATCCGTAAAATTTCAGTCTAGCCCCTGACCTGTGTAGAGGTCTCTCGCTAGCAGCTCACCGCCAGGAAACAGCATAGACGGGCCATCAGCGCTACGATTCTCAAAGCGAGCTGTGGTTATGGCTAACGCCGGAATCAGCAGCAAGGTAGCGATTGTTTGTAGAGTGTATTGTAAGATTTTTATTGTTCTGCCTCTTTGTCTGATTGAGTTGTTGGCTTACCTCGGTAACGATCCGCATGAAGTCGATCCTGACAGCCATTGAGGCATCAAGGTATTGCGGACGATCTTGGGGGGCAACCTGAGAAGCATAGAGGAAATCTAAGGGGCACTATAAGCTTAAAGCCTGTTTGTGTGTGCCCCTCACTTCCTTGTTATTGAAAGAACCCCCTAATACCATCACTCATTGCCTGCCGTACATCGTTAGCGGAAACCACCATATCAACCGCGGTTAAAGACGTATGAATCTGCCCAGGAGCCTGAATATGTTGCACGGCAACACCCGCAGCATGCATTTTAGCGGCATAGGCATTGCCCTCATCGCGCAAGGGATCCAATTCTGCGGTAACCACCATAGCTGGAGGCAATCCGTCTAGACTTTCGGCTCGAAGAGGAGAGACGCGTGGGTCGTTTCTGTCACTCGCATCGCAATATTGATCCCAGAACCAGGTCATTAAGTTTCTTGTTAAAACGTAACCTTCGGCATTATCGCCATAAGATGCCGTGGAAAAATCTCTATCAGTTGCCGGACACACTAGAAGCTGGCCGCTAATATTTGGTCCATCCAGGCTTCGCGCTAACTGACAAACAACGGTGGCCAAGTTGCCACCAGCGCTCCAGCCTGCAACGGCAAGTTGCTTAGAGTCCCCACCGAGAGATTCTGCATTTTCGGCTATCCAATTCAGTGCTCCATATGCATCATCGACAGCCGCCGGAAAGCGCGCTTCCGGTGCATGGCGATAGTCGACTGAAACGACAATCGAATTGGAACTGGTGCATAAGTGACGACAAAAAGGATCGTCCGAGCTGGTATGGCCCAATACCCAACCACCGCCATGGTAATAAACGACGATAGGGTGAGGACCGGCAGTTGCCGGTCGATAGAGCCGATAGTCTAGCTCCCCATCTGGACCCGGCAGTTTGCTATCGATAATTTCGCCTACATCAGGGCCTGGTGCGCGAGTGGCTGCATTTGCATCCATAGCCGCACGAGCTTGGTCGACAGGCAATGTTTCTAATGGGGGTTGCTCCAGGCTTGCTATAAGATCGAGCACCATCTGCACGTCAGGCTTAACGTAACGAATTACACCTTCATTGCAATGCAAACCTGCAGGGCCTGATTGTTCGAACCCAAGGTAGTCTCGTTCAACCACTTCATTGCAGGCTTGTCGATACGTATCGACGCCACCAATATAAGGAAGAAAGACTCGGGGTTTGCCCGGCACGTTTGCACCCATATACCAACTGTTAGCGACTGGATAAAGAGTAAGGTTGGCAAAGTCATTAACATGGGTTGCCCAACCTTCCTGGGCGGCAGCAGTTGCTTCGAGGGTTTTTAAACCCTGGTTGCGTAAATGCTCAAACGCGGCAGTTATCCAATCCACATGCTGCTCTATAGAGACAACCATATTTGATAACACCGAAGGACTGCCAGGACCTGTGATAGTAAAAAAATTAGGAAAGCCATGGACGTTCAATCCTAGGTAGGTCTTTGGACCTTCTTCCCAAACATCTTTTAGCTCAATGCCATGGCGACCACGAATGTCTACGGCAACGATAGCGCCAGTCATAGCATCAAAACCTGTAGCAAACACAATAGAGTCAAACTCCATTGATTCTTCAGTCGTATCGATGCCTGTTTCGGTGATTGACTCGATTGGCGTGCGACGCAGGTTGATGAGTTTGCTGTGTGGCAGATTAAACGTTTCGAAGTAGTTCGTTTCGAGGCACAAGCGTTTGGTGAACAGTGGAAAATCTTTAGCGCAAAGATCTTCGGCAGTTTGTGGATCGGTGACTTTGGCCCGCACTTTGTCTCGGAAAAATTCTGCTACTGAATCATTGGCAGCCTGATTAGATACCAGGTCAGTGAATGAAGTGTTTATCGTTAATAAATCACCACGGGCAAAGCCTTTTTCCAATCTGCGTTGGCGTTCTTCTAGCTCAACTGTGAAGAAAGGCTCTTCGCTCCTAGGCAGGGGAACGCCTGCCCTCGACCATCGCGCCCCTTCGTGATAGGTATCACGATCGGCCTGTAATTTTTGTAGATGTTCCTCGCGAACTGGGCCGTTGTTTGCGGGCGCGGCGTAGTTCGCCGTTCTCTGAAACACCGTAATCTGGCTCGCTTCTTTAGCGATAAGCGGAATTGATTGAATGCCTGAGGACCCAGTGCCGATGACCGCTACGCGCTTGCCAGTAAAGTCGACGCCATCGTGGGGCCAGGCATTTGTGGAATACGTTGTGCCACCGAAGCGATTGGCGCCAGGCACATCGGGCTCTTTGGGTAATGACAGGCAACCGGTAGCCATCACATAAAATTGGCTAGTTAAACAGTCGCCGTTGGCAGTTGTTACTTTCCACTGCGATGCGTCTTCGTCCCAATCGGCTCGTTCTACTCGCGTGGAGAATTGAATGTCGCGCCGCAAGTTATAGCGATCGGCGACGAATTGCAGATAACGCAGAATCTCCGGCTGTGTGGCATAACGTTCTGACCACTGCCATTGCTTCTCTAGTTCCGGATCGAAGCTATAGGAGTAGTCTAAGCTCTCGATGTCGCAGCGTGCACCCGGATAACGATTCCAGTACCAGGTCCCACCCACATCATCCCCGGTTTCTAGGGCAATCGCGGAAAAACCCGCTACACGCAGTTTGTGAAGTAGATACAAGCCAGCCATGCCTGCCCCCACAACGATGACATCATACTGCTTTTTACTCGATCCAAGTTTGTTCATCTTTGTTACTCAATTATTGTTAAATTTTTTTTCGGTAATGCACCTGCGCCTGAAAGATTATAACGAAGCGCCACAAGGAAACAACATAGACAGGCTATCAGCGCTACGATTCTCAAAGCGAACTGTGGCTATGGCTGACGCCGGAATCAGCAACAAGAACCCGATTGCTTGTAGAGCGTATTTTAAGATCTTTATTGT
>Ga0307995_1000913_pt1 | contig 19099 bp, 29 predicted proteins | sample EllFjometagen262_FD_203132 | JGI IMG/M metagenome (GOLD analysis project Ga0307995, IMG submission 203132) | Marine microbial communities from Ellis Fjord, Antarctic Ocean - #262 | ecosystem: Environmental > Aquatic > Marine > Unclassified | place: Southern Ocean | collected 2014-11-02
AAAGATGCTACCTTAATTAAACAATGGTTAGGAGTTGATACTGTCTTCAAGGTTAATTCAAAGGGAGAATTTTGGTTTTGTAATGAAGTACAGGAAGCAGAATGGGAAGAAATTATTTAAGATATGAATTGGATAGAATACTTTAGGGAAATTGCAACCGTTGTTGCTAAGAAATCAAAAGATAAACGTACAAATATCGGAGCAGTAATTGTTGGAAGAGATAATGAGATTGTATCAACTGGATATAATTCATTCCCTCGTGGTATCAATGATAATGTTCCAGAACGACAAGAGAAACCAGAAAAGTATCATTGGTTCGAACATGCAGAACGTAATGCAATTTACAATGCAGCGAGAATTGGAGTATCCACCAAAGGATGTACTATCTATTTAAGTCATTGGTTTCCATGTGTAGAATGTACACGTGCAATAATCCAATCTGGCATAGAAACGTTATATTGTGAACCACTTAGTGAAACCAATATAAGTACAACTTATCAAGAATCATTCATACGTAGTGAAAAGATGTTACACGAAGCTGGTGTATATGTAAAATATTATGAAGAATAAACCATCGCAATATAATTAAGTTTAATATTTATATTTTTAATCACTAACCAACATCACTCCACTCATGAAATCATCCAAGAAGACCAACCAAGAAATCATTTCAGAAATCAACAAACTTAAGTTTGAACCACAAACTATTGCAAATAAAAAATCCATTCAGATACTACAACAACAATTAGGTGATATAATATCTTAGGGTAATGTGTACATCTGAAAAAATGATAGAAGAGATTCTATTTGCAGCCGATAAAAAAGGATTGTTTAATGAAGTCCATTCATTAGCTAAAGAAATAAAAAATCAATCTGAAAAACTCTCATTTAGTGAAGCCGTAGAAATTGCATACAATAAATTACCAAGGTAATTTTTATTACTCAATATTTATAGATGTATGGCAGTTAGAGACACAGATAATTTAAGAGGCGGATTAAATCCAGCATCCTTCTTAAGACCTCGAAGAGGTAGAAGACGGGGTGGTGAAACAAATGTGTCCGCTCCAATTATAGATACATCAACCTTACAGGATGAGCAAATTGTTTCTGATGAAGTTTCTGATCCAATCGAAAACAATTTTATTTCAAATGTAGAAACCCCATCAATAGATGTAACTACACCACATCTTAGATACATCCGAAATCCATACCCAAGTGCACTTGGTGAAAATCCGGTATTAAATTATACACGTGAGAATGGAATGATAAAATTCACAGGAAAATATCCAGAGAATTTTCTTAAATTTAATGAATACCCATTGGGTGATGTTACAAAGACAGAAGGTACGTATGATTTTGTTATACAGTTCATGGATGGCACATTATATACATCGGCACCATATTACGATGAATTGCAATTAGAATTCAATGTAGGTAATCCATATAGAAATCTACAAACCATACCAACTGTTAAAGTTGATGATACATTGTTGGGAAATTATGCTTCTTTAGCTAAATTCTCAATAGGTGAACAATATGCAGAAATGGATATGATGAATAACATCGACACAAAATTGGAGATTATAAAACATATAGATTGGTTATCAAGTGATGTTAGTGAGTTACGTACTATTAATAGTATGGGAAAGTTCCAACATCAACAAACTGATGATTTGGGATTTGCACTACAATCACAATTAGATGGTATTGAAAATGATCCAAATGCACCAGGTGAAGAATCTACCATTGAAGCAGAAATCATCATCCCAACTCCACCCATTGTCACCGAACCAACCGATAATACGAGAGATCCATTATTCGATACCTCGAACTTTAACGGTCTTGGAAATATAGGTAATTTACCAAGAGGTAATAAAATCATTTGTGGAGAACTGTATAGACAAGGATTTCTATCCGAAGAAGTTTGGGAAGCTGACCAAGAGTTTGGTAAACTTCTATATAAAACAAATCCTCGTATCATGTTAGGATACACGTATTGGGCAAGAGAAGTTGTTAAGTATATGAAAAACAACCCAACTCATACAAAATACTTATACAAAATATTCAGACCATGGACAGAGCACATGGCATATAAAATGGGAGTAACCAATAAACCCAACTTAGTAGGAAACATCACACAGAAAATAGGATATGCGTATTCTATGATTGTATATAATTATTATCAAATAAAATGGAAGAGATTCCGATTTACCATATGATAGGAGATGCACACAGAGTAGTTTCATGGGAACGATATTTACTTGAAACCGATGAACCAAGAGTAAACAATTTTTTAGAATCAAGAGGAAATGAAGTATTCTTCCAAATTTCTACTGCAATAAATGATGCCGTGACTAATAATAGAGAATCGGTTGTGATTTTGATACACCCTAATATACAAAACGTAATAGAGATATCCAAAAAAGATTTCATTGTTGTTCTAAATAGAGCAAACGAATGGTTTGTTTCAAAGGAAAAATATGAAGTATGTTCTATTATAAGTGAATATAAAGAAAACATAATTAATAAGAATAAACCCAAGACAAGGAAGGTTAAGCGAATACAAAGTTTAATTTAATCATATTTATAGTAAACACACCAAGAACAAGATTATGAAAGGAACATTAATATCATCGGATTATGTAAAAGATAGAAACGGAGATATCAGATTTATTGAATTAAATACTGATACTGTTTTATACGATGAATTTTTAGAACACGATGCTGATTGGGATCAATTTACCAATTATTTAAATAGTAATTCAGTAATAGATACCGTACATCTTATATACAAAGCAGAGTTACATTTATATGCGGTATTAGATATGAAGGCACATATTGAGGCAAATTGTCCTCAAATCACTACAATCACATTACAGAATGAAAACTTACATTCGATATATCCAACTGCAGTAGCTGATGTATCCAATAAATTTATTTTAAAATTGGTATATGATGGAAATTCGATACTTGATACTGAGTATGCAGCCGTATCGGTAAATCCATTACTATTATGTAAAGAATATAACTACGAAAGTTTAGTTGTTCCATTTCATGTAGCAGTTTCTGGATCAGCAGATATATCTACGCTGGTGACTCAATCAAACGCACAAAATGTTCCTGATGTTGTTTATAAATCAAAAACAAATGTTTTTAGTGAAGTATCGTTCGGTAAAGTTTCAGATTGGGACACGGTAAAAAGTGACTTATCATCATCATATTATATGACTAATTTTGAAATTCACCAAGATAACATCAATGATGGATTTGTTAAATCATATCGAAACTATGGTATCGTATATGGTCCTACTTTGGCGTTTATGGATTTAGGAACATACACGTCTCAGGCAAAATTTGATATACCAGAAACATCTTCAATCGATTGGGATACTACTTCCAATTGGAAATTTCCTGTTAAGCATACATTAGAATATTCAACATCCACATGGAAAACCAAAGATGTTATTGATGGTGCATTCGAAACAGAAACATTTGTATCTGCTTCAGGTGAAAACGTAGCCATTGGTGAGTTTGTTGTAGGACAAGAAATGAAATCATTCCACGTTCCTGGTTCACCAAATACTGATGATCCTAATGAATATTTACAATGGTTTCAAACGGGATCAACGTGGCCTGCTAATTCCGCGATTACTTCATCAATTGTAACACATACTCAACAATCTATTGAAAATAAAAGTGGAATACTTTATAAATTAACAATGTATGATTCATCTAGTTTTTACTTTGGTGGAAGTACCAGTGCAATGGTATATAATCATACAAAAGGTGGACTGGAATATAAAGCAATTTTCCAATTAAACCCAGATACATATTCTTTATTGGATTTAACTGGTTCATTGGCTGAAATTGCAGATGTTGAGTTATTACAACTTTCCACCCCAACAGGAAGCTTCTTTTTAGCAGATATTGAGACAACGGATAATCTTGTAATAGGAGATAATCCATGGGGATTTATGGTTCACAACGCAAAAAGTTATTAATTGAAAATTCATGAATGAATATTATATTAAAATAGGAGATGTTGGTTCTAATAAAAAACCATACGCAGCTTCTAGTAATAGAGTAGAGAAATGGTGGGCTGAATTCAAAAACACTAACGGATTGGATAGATATGAGGTTTATATATGTGGTGGTTTCGCTGAAATAGTTTTTGGTGTAAGTGAATTGACTACGTTTGATGTGGATGTTATTGTAGTAGGGGATATTAAAGATGATTATGAAGGCCTTAAATACATACTCGATGAGAGTATTCGAATAGGACTCGACAATTATCTCATAATGGATACGTGGTATGATGAAAAATTATATGACATAACCAATCCCAAACCAGGGATAATGTATAGATCATATAAATCCGGAGGGGGGACATCCAATGGTGGTGTAATTAGTAAATGGGAAATACATAATCCAGAATATACAGATGCTCCATATGGATTATCTAAAATTATAAAAACAAAAGCTGGCGGAAGTATGATAAAAGCAAACAGACGATTACTGAGTGGTGATTACGTGGGAATACTCAAGAATGTAAAAGAAGCATTTAATTCGAGTGGAGAACTACAAGGAAAGCGTATTCCTGATATCAAAAATGGCGAAATAAACTCAATACTTAATTAAAAATAATAGAAAAAATGGCACTAACAAAATCAGAAGTTGAATCATTGGTATATAAACGTGGATCAACCAATAACGAAAGAACACATATTACCGTAACATCAGCCGATAAACTGGTAATTAAAAATACGATGGAACAGATATTATCTCTTATCTTACAAAAACATTCTTAGATATCATTTAATACCGATACTATGAATATGGAAAAGGATTTTTATGAAATGCAAATTCATAAAAGTGAGTTCACACCAATGAGTTTTGATACTTCATTTAGAATCCAAGTAGTGGATGAATTGGATAATGAATCAGAACCACATTTTACAAATATAATTTCATCAATCGATGAGAAATTATCGGATTGGGATGATAGACCTACTATTGACGATATCGATAAAAGACTAGGTGGTATATCCAAAGCTACCTTATTTTTCCACAAAAACTTTAATGAAGCAATCGGTTGGGGTTGGTTTTCTAGTGTATTCACTTACGATTTTATAAACGAAGTACATCCACTTCCGACCGAAAACTCAATATATTGGGGAGGAACGTATATACGTAAGGAGTTAAACATACCACGAAACACAGGAATACAAATGTATCTCTATGGATTTAAATTATTTTTAAGTAACCATGATTATATGTATGGTTATATGGATAACTGGAACAAAGCTCCAATAAAGATTTGCCACAAAATCGGTTGCAGACAATTCAACTTTATAGATACTAATTAATTAATAAAAAGTAATATGGCAGAAAATAGTAGTAAAGCTCCTCCAAGGGGGAAGGTTAAATTCGAAATTACATTATCAGATGAACAAAAGGAATCAAAATCAAATATATTACAACACCCATATAACTTCCTAATGGGAAGAGCTGGTAGTGGAAAAACACTATTAGCGGTTCAGGTAGCATTGGACATGTTTTTTACAAGACAAGTAAACAAAATTATAGTAACAAGACCAACTGTATCCAATGAAGATAATGGATATCTACCTGGTTCACTACACGAAAAGATGGAGCCATGGTTAGTTCCAATTCGTTCTAACATGAGAAAGGTTTATAACAAACCACCTATCTTAGAGAAAATGGAAAACAACGAAGATATTGAATTGGTATCACTTGCTCACTTTAGAGGAAGAACGTTTGACAAGGCAGTTGTGATAGTGGATGAGTTTCAAAACTTAACCAAACAACAACTTGGAATGGTATTAGGAAGATTGGGTAAGGGTTCTACAATGATACTTACTGGAGATTCACATCAGATAGATTTAAAGTTTTCAAATGATTCTGCAATACACGAAGTTGCAAAACTAAAACCATCACAGTATGTGTATTCAGTTAACTTACAAGATAACCATAGACACGAAGCTCTAAACGAGTTATTGAAATTACTAAGTGAATAACAATATTTAAGATTTCCTTTATGGATGCTACCTTAGAGGTGAAAATCTCCCACATTTTTAATTAAGTGATGGGGGATTTTTAATTAAAATAAACACGAAAAAGCTTGTGCGTCTCGTTTATATTTCGTATATTTACTATGTAGTTTAGAGAGAGTGAGAGAGTTCTATCCAACTACGATTAACCCTTAAAAAACCTTAAATTATGAATTATCAATTATTTAACCGACACGAACTAATGAAACATGGATTTCTTCATGATTATCATTCAACAACAATTAGATTAGTAAGAGATTACATATGGGAAACGATGAAACAAGTTGACCACCCACTTCTTAATATGTTAAATGGTATTTGGGATGGGTATCTATATGATGAGTTATTAACTAAGGCACTTATCTTACCAACTGAAGATTATCGAAGAGTTGAGGATATTGTTACACTTATCAAGGAACACATTACAGAATATAATAATAAACATTAAAACATAAAATTATGAAAAGTCAATTTGAAGTATGGTTAGAAAGAGTTAATACTGAGAGAAAAGAATATTGGGATAAAAACTTTACATACAAAGAGTATGAATCGTTGGTAGTTACCAAAGGACAAAAATACATGAAAGTTATGGATGGCACCTGTGTATGGGCATTCATCTCTATGGTAGATGGTGTATTGAAAGGATTTCCAATCGTAAAAGGAGATTTACTAAAACCAGCAGGATGGAGAACACCAGCAAAACATAGTAGAGGTAACATCTTTGATGGTACTGATAAATGGACATTCCATGGTCCATCATACTTAAAATAATTTACAATGTATTCTAAACTATTAAGAATTTTAGATGAACCAATTTGGAATTATACCAATGAGTATGAATCCAATGAAATTTCAGGTGAGATGTACTATCGATATAACAATTCTATATTTGTTAATCCAGACTGTTTTACGATTGCAACCAAATTCACATCACGTGGTAATGGTGATGCACGAGAACTGATGAAACGAGTAATTGGTTTGTTTGATAGCATGGGAACGGTAATTGAAACATCCAACGGACTTAAAATGCAGAAATTCCTATTGGAATTTGGGTTCAAGTGGGATAGTGTTTGTAAGGAATGGTGTTTAAACTACACAAATAATATAAGATTTAATAAATTACAATATGAAAAAAGAACTAAGAATAATCGGATTATATGAATATAATGATGTTTATCAGGTAATTGATACAACAGATCATACCGTTAATTTTCTATTTCAGGGAAGTAAAGAAGAGTGTAAAAAATATAAACGTAAAAACAAATAAAATATGAACACAGAAGAACAAATAGTAAACGTAAAAGAAATCGTTGGAGAATTTTTCAACGAAAATAGTATGCACACCGGAATCGATAATATGAACGAAGAAGATAGCAAACATGTTATTGACATCGGTACAAGTATATTATGTACCAAATGGGCAGTTGGGTATCAAGGTGGTGGATTCGTTCAAGCAGTTGTTGAAAATGATTTAACAATGGCAATTAGTAGAGCAGATGGAACGTGTATAAAGGCATTGAAATTCTTTATTCAACTGATGAATAATGTTGGAAGACCAGAATTCGAATAATCAAAAATAAGCAAGAAAAAGCTTGTGTACGTCATATTTATTTCGTATATTTACTATGTAGTTTGGAGAGAGGGAGAGATACTACCTCAACTACATTAACCTTTAAAAAACAAAAGATTTGAATAAAAAAATAGTTTACATCGATATGGATGGAGTTTTAGTTGATTTGGCAAAAGCCTTTGATACATTCTTTGAACTTCACCCACATTTAAAAGAAAGATACCTTCACAACCCAGACCACATCCAAGGTATATTCCGAAACCCACCTCCAATGGAAGGAGCAATTGAGGCAGTAAGAAAATTACATGAGAGTGGTAAATACGAATTACTCATCGCAACGGCAGCACCATGGGGTAATCCAAGTGCAAATAGTGATAAAAGATTTTGGATTGAGGAATACTTCGGAGAATTGTTTCACAAAAAAATGTTCATCACTCACAGAAAGGATTTATTGATGGGAGATTATCTTATCGATGATAGAGTTAAGAATGGAGCTGGTGAGTTTAAAGGTAAACTACTACGATTCGGTTTAGATTGGGAAAATGATTACACACCAAACGAATATCCAACATGGGAAAGTATATTAGATTATTTATTGTAGGAATATTATTAGTAGGTTGTTCTATTGATGAACTCGAAGAACTTCCACCAATGATGCCATCAATAACATTAGATGGAAGATTGCCAATGGATGGTAATGGATATTATCACTTACAGTTAAATTCAAACACCAATCAGACAACACATCGTATTACAGGAAGTGTTTTAAACACCATAGAACCAACGAAAGTTACTTGGGAAAGTAATCTTACTTGGGAATCAAATGGAGAGGCTGTACCAACTATAAACAGTACATCTTATGTAACCGATATTGGGGAAATCAATACAATGATTGCACCTATATATGGTATGATAAGTGATACATTACGAGTTAAAGCAACGGTTAATGAATGGAATATCATACAAACACTTAATATAGTTTTAGAGTAATGACGGATTTAAAAATAGAATTTCCAGTAATACCAATTACAGAAAAAACATTTTTACGCCAAAAGTGGGAAAGGGTTATTGAAGAAGAAGAAACGGAAGATGGTGAGAATGTTAAATTTACATATTGGACACTGCCTCTTCCTAAAGATAATCCAGAAACGGATTGTGCATGTTTTGTATCTTCTGCAGATGATGAATGGGATGAATATCCTAATTTAGAAAAGGGAGAATATGCTGTCGAACTACTTGGGTTCTTTGGACTTGGGGTATGTTGGACAGAACAGGATATTGAAATATTATATAAGGCACTCACACATGATGACATCGAATGACAAATTGTCATGTTATACACTAAAACAAATGACATTTTGTCATAAAATATATCGTGGTATATAATTTGAACTATATACTTCATAATAACAAATCAAAAAATAATAAATTATGTTCAGTACAATTAATGACAACTTCGTAAAAGACTTTTTAGACAATGGTTTAAATATTTACTCAAGTACTATTGAAAAACAAACACCAACTATGACAAACTCAAGTTTTGAGGCAACCACGTTAGAGGATGGTAAACAACAAATTACAATTAACACTCTTGGTCACAATCCAAAAGACATCACAGTTGATGTTACCGAAGGAACGGTTAGTGTTAAATCAACAAAGGAAGATGGGACTTCTCGGTTCGTAAAAGATATCGATTTGTTTTTAAAACTCGATAAAAACTATGATGGTACTAAATCAACCGCTAGTTTTAATAGTGGATTACTTACAATTGTAGTTGACCAAAAACTAAATACGAAATCAAAATCAATTAAAATTTCTTATTAAATCAAATTTAACGTACATTGAGAGGGGGTAGAAATACTCCCTTTTTTTATACTTTAATATTTATTACTATACAATACACTATATAATTATGAAAGATGTTTACAAGCAAAGAGCAGGAGATACAATCGAGGCCCTAACAACAAGATCTAAAATTGTGTTAGAAATGGTAGAAGGAAAAAGACCTTCAGACCAAAAACAGGCTACTGCATATCTAAGAGATATTAAAAATGGATTAGAGAAGTTACAAGAGTTAATTGATTTGGGATAAAAGTACATGAAATTTAGAACGGTATTATTAGGAATCGCAGCTATGTTTGTTGCTTTCAATGCAGCATTCTTTTCGGTAAGTGGTTTGGGTAAACTATTTGCAGGAGCATCTGTATCTGTAATTGTAATGGCAAGTTCATTGGAACTGGCAAAACTAATTACTGCCGGTTACCTATACAACTATTGGGAAAAGATTAATAAGGTATTTAGAATATACCTTAGTATGGGAGTTGTCATATTAATACTAATAACATCATTAGGTATATATGGATTCTTAACATCTGCATTTCAAGATACGTTCAATCAATTTAGTGTTAAAGAAAAACAATTATCATTCTTACAACAAAAAGAAAGTTATTGGGAAAAGGATGTTGCTCGTTATGATGTTGAATTAAACAGAATATCAGAAAACATATCTACATTATCTAATGCAAAAACATCTTCAATTCAAGTAAGAGATACATCAACAGTAAGTGGATTTAGAAATACAATTTCTACAACCGAACTTAGAATTTCTCAAAAACGTATTGAAGTTGAAGAAGTGAATCGAAAATTAGTTCAATCTAAAAGAGAAGTAGTTGCTGATTCATTACAAACAATACAACTTAAAATATTAGATGTTGAATCATCAGAAGGTGTTTCATCCGAATTAGGTCCTCTACAATATCTTAGTGGATTATTAAATAGACCTATGGATGTAATTATCAATTGGTTTATTCTAATCATTATATTTGTATTTGACCCATTGGCAGTTGCACTTGTGATTGCATTTAACAACGCCGTATTAGTAGACAAGGGAATTATTGATAAGAAGAAGATAGTTGAGAAACGAAGATTGTATGATGAAGAACCAGATGATGATAGTGATGAAGACCATGTACTTGATATGGTTATGAATGATATGGTAAATGACTTATCAGATGAAGAAGTTCAATCACTTATAGATACCAATAAAGAAAAAGAAGTTTTGGAATCTTATAATTTAGATTACGATGGAGATGGCGTTGTATCTGATATAGAACAAAAGGCCGATACTGATGGAGATGGTGTATTATCAGAAGAAGAAAAAAGAGCTCTTTATGAAAACACTTGGAAACGAGCATATCACGGTGGCCCATATTACTCACATCCTTGGTTTGAATGGAAGAAAACCGAGAGATGGATTAATGACCGAGATGCAATAAACTATTGGTTGAGATTCCGAGGTGGAAATCAAAGTGCACTTAGTGAATATAAAACTAAGTATCCGACAGACTTCGATAAAAAAACTTATTAAAAATTAGGTTAATTCAATTATTTTTCGTATATTTACATATAAACATATAGTAAGATGGGAAATATAAATCAAATCCTTCCTGTAATCGTGGTGCATAAAGGACCACGTAAGAATTCCAAAATCATTCTTGATGTTTTTGAAAACACACGAGTAGATGATGTTATAACTACATCTAAACGTAAACCACTAATACCTGATGTGAATGAGATATTGGATATTGGAGTTGGTACAGGATTTATAAAAAAATACAAAGCAAAATATAAACTTTGAAGTTACGTGAAAATCAAATAGAGCCGGTTGCAATCGGTGTGGAGTTTATGAAAACTCCTAAAATGAAACCTTCGATTATTGTTGCCCCAACGGCATTCGGTAAATCGATTGTTATTGCTGCAATTGCAAAAGAGTTGGATGAGAAATTACTTGTCCTTCAACCATCCAAAGAATTATTAGAACAGAACTATAATAAGTTTGTTGCACTTGGTGGAACTGCTTCCATATATTCTGCTTCAATGGGAAGTAAAGAAATGGGGAGAGTTACTTATGCAACAATTGGTTCTATTATCAATATTGCACAAGAATTCAAATCAATGGGTGTTACTAAAATCATCATAGATGAATGTGATAGATACCCACGAGGTAAATCAGGACAACTAAGAAAGTTCGTTGATGGTATGAAAGCATCACATGTACTTGGTTTAACTGCAACTCCATTGAAACTTCAAACTAATATGGGAGATACTGGTCCATATTCGAAATTAGTAATGTTAACCAATAGAAGTAAACATGGGATGTTCTTTAAGTTCATTCTACACGTTTCTCAGATTCAAGATATTGTAAAATTAAATTATTGGAGTCCATTAGAATATCAATCATATGATTTCGATACAGGTGCACTTGTTTACAACTCAAGTGGTGCTGAATATACAAATGATTCTATTGCACGTTCATATGAGAACCAAAACATTGGTGATAAGATTGTAAAGAAGATTGCAGAAGTACAAGATAGAAAATCAATACTTGTTGCAGTTCCTACAATAGAACAAGCAACTTTACTTGCAGAAAGAATTCCAAGTGCTGCCGTTGTACATGGTGGTACTAAAAAGGATGAACGTAAACGTATCATACAAGAGTTTAGAAACCAACAAATACGAGTAATCGTTCAAGTTAATGTATTAACTGTTGGATTTGATTACCCAGAATTAGATTGTTTAATTACAGGAAGACCTACGGCATCCATTTCATGGTGGTATCAGTTCGTTGGAAGGGGAACTCGTATCCATGATAATAAGGAAAGTTGTTTAGTAGTTGATTTCGTGGGTTCTAAGGAACGTTTCGGTAAAGTGGAAGAGTTATACTACAAACAAGATGGACAGGAGAATTGGGAACTCTATGGTGAGGATACAAAACAACTTACAGGAATACCAATGCATGAAATTGGAATCCATTTAGAGGGAGGTATTAATTTATCAGAAAAGAAAAACGATGAGGGTGATATAGAAAAAGTATATATGACCTTTGGTAAGTATAGTGGTAAACCCGTTGCATCAGTTCCACCGTATTATAGAAAGTGGTTAATAGATAACATTACTTGGGGCCCCTGGAATATGAAAATAAAAAATGAAATAGAACGTTTATCTAAGTTTTAATGTATAGAAGATTAATGTATAATGATAACTGTATTTTAGATATAAGTACTAACACAGTTATTTTTGATTTTGATAATGAGTGGGATATTTATTTAGATTGGAAATCTAAAAACCAAGAAAGTGATACTCTTGATTTTAATAAAAGAAAAAATACACTTTTATGGAATAGTGGATTGTCTTATATCGAAAATGATACTGAATCATTCTATGATGATAACGGCATATTATTTAAGAAGATAGATAATAATACTACAACATATTACAATAAAGATGGTATTTATAAGGTAGAATTAACTGAAAATAATCTGCTTGTAAAAGCTGAGTATTATAGTGGTTCGGACCAGATATTATTTAAAGAAATTGATTACAAATTAAATGTAGAAAAGATATTTAGTTCCGAAACAGGTAATATACTATATTACAAAAAAATAAAAGGTAAACTAGAATATGAAGTTCATTATTACCAAGATAATACCAGATTCAAGTCTATTTTAAAAAAATCAAATAAACTATTAAAACTTACACAGTATTATAATACAAATGTGATTAGTAAGAAATTAAGTTACATAGGTAATGATATGTATCGTTGTTCCACTTATTATATATCAGGAAAACTTAGAGGTGCAGGTGTAGTTTCTGAAAATGATAAAATGCAAGGTGAATGGATATTCTACCACCACAATACTAACATAGAATCAACTCATGAATTTAAAAACAGTAAATTTATTGGTAAATCATCTTTATTTTACGAAGATGGTAATCTATATAGAGAAATAAATCATGATTAGTTTTATTATACCGTTTGCAAGTAGAGGCGATAATCTACATGAGTGGAAAGATACCGATGGTGGTATGATAATATTATCTACTATCCTTGCTATTAAAAATATAAACAAAATAGTTGATTTATCAAAAGAAATTATATTAGTAGATAATACAAATACGTTTCCTGATATTGCAATTCCTAACTTGAAAATAGTAAAGGGAATTCAGTATCTAATGGGAGATAATCTAACAGATGAATTAAAACTAAAGTATAAAATAGACGATGTTACCAACCATACTATGTGGGCATCAATTGCGTACAACATTGGTATTGAACATTCAAAGGGAGATTATATAGTATTACAGCATAATGATATATTCTATCATAAAAATGAATTTAAAAATTTAATAGATTCCTTAGATTATTACGAATACGTTTCTGCAGATTCTAAACATCTTAGTTTACATGGTTATTTAGCAAATAAGGAAATTATTGATTCATTAGATATTAATATTGAAGTTGGATATGAAATGGGTGGTTATATAAAACAAACATTATTTGGACTGGCTGATGCTTACTTTTTTCTTTGTAAAAAAGAATTCTTTAATGATTATTCAGTTGATTGGGGATACGGTGATACGAATCATGGTGCAACAATAAAGTGTCTACTTGAGGGTAAACCATACCACCACATACATCCATTCTTTGGAAATCATAATTATGATACTGATACATCAAACACATATATTATTGGTGGAGATTCGTTTATTACACATCTAAAAGGAGGATTTTCAGAACATAAATTATCATTTAAAGTAGAAAATAACAAATACAACATGGGTAATTCACTTACGTATTTAAATAAACTTATACAAGAAGAATAATGAAGAAACTACCAAACGGATGGCATGAAATATCTCCAGGATATTGGGAATATGCCTCATCAAATGCATGGGTAGGTCTACCAATTGAAACAAATAAATTTTTATTGGTTAGTTGGAGAATGTCTGGTTCTGAATTTTGTAAAGAGTTAATACGAGAAAATTATCCTGAAACATCCGATATAAACGATTGGGCAAAAAGTCATATTATTATGGGTAATGCAGTTACAAGTGGTTTAGTTGATACTAAAGTATTTGTGATAATAACCGACCCAAGGGAAGTTGCAATGAACCTTCTCCATTTTGATGGAGGATTTCACTTACACAACCACGATTATCCAGATGGTATTTTAAATACCAATTCCGTAAGTTTTTTAAATAATGTTGCAGATAAACAGATAGAGTTGATTAATCATTATAAGAAAGAATTTGGTGATAATTGTATAGTTCTACGATATGAAGATGCGTTTCATCATCAAAGTAAATTCCACGATATTGTATCTAATTTTTTAGGATTAGAACCTTTAAGAATCGATGATGTTCGTAAATACAAATGGTCAATCTATAAAAATGTTGGAGATTTTAATCGGTTTTTTGATAAACAAGTTTTAGATACTCACTACAATGAGTATGTGGGATTTTATAATAAATGGGAGTATCCAGTTGATGGGTTACAAACATTAAAATACGATTGGCATCTACGCAACCCAGCTGTATTTAAAAGACAGAAGACGGAAGATTATAAAGAAATGTTAAATAGGAACGGAGTAACTACATCCAATAGAACAAAATTTATTAATGAATTTTAAGAAAAACATTATCGTAGTTTCTGCAAGAAGAAGTGGAACACATGTACTGATGGACTTAATAGTTAATAATTTCGGATACGAGAGTACCAATTATAATTATATTGATTACTATAAGTTTACAGATGAAATGGATTCATTTGAAGCATCAATGAATGAAGGTAATAAAATTACGTGGGTACATTCACATGATTATAAAGATTACTACAAATATAAACATAGTACTGCGGATCAAAATAAATTAGATAGGTTTTTTTCTGAATCTAAGGTTATATTAATTTATAGAGATATACGTGATATAATGGATTCATGTTATCACAGACCAAATGTATTTAGCAAATACACTACTTTTAGTGAATTCTACAACAACTATGATACTAATGTTGCATACGAATTAATTGACCAGAAATATGATAATTTTTTTGATTTATTAATTCAATATTACAAAAACTGGTTCTCGGTTTATATGAGTAAGGAATTACTCGGACTTGATATGGAAGTAATTTCATTTGAAGAAATAATTAATGAATACATTCCATCGGTAAAAAAGATAGGTGCATTTTTAGAACAACCAACCTCAGAAAGTAAAATTAAAGATGTTAGATTAAACTCTATCGCTGAAAAGCGTGAAGATATACTTTATACATCTAATGATTTTAGAAGTGGAAAGGTAGGTAAATGGGTAGATACCATTAATAACAAAATTGGTGAAAACTTAGGTAATAAATATTACGTTGATTTGGGAGCGGGATTGAATTGTTTCATGAACGATATTCAAATACATAAATATCATACACCCGAACGAGATAAATTTCAGTTAAAATCTAAAGATTGGAAATCAATTGAACATACCATTGATAAACAATTAACTCAATATGATACTGAATTCAAATCATTTGGTATTGATATTGATATTGATAAATTCATTGAAGATAGATATATAAATTCAGTACAACGCTCTAATGATTTTAGGTACATACATAAAGTATTTTATTTTGATGAGTATGTATTAAAATTCATTTATCCATGTAAGGCAACTTTAGATAAGAATACATTTGATTCTGTAATACCAATTGCATCTAAAGAGTATCTATTAACTATTCTTAAAACTAATGAATATCTCTATGAAAATGGAATCACTCCTAAACTATATTACGCGGGTATCTATAATGGTGTTTTGTTTGCTATTCAAGAACAATATCCAATTCAAGAAGTACTTTATGAAAAATATACATTTCATCCAAAATGGGGTGATTGGAAATGGGTAATTGAATTAGATGATATGTATTCTCAAATATTGACACATTTCTTTAAGGCGTACGAAAATAATATTTTATTAACTGATATAGTTAGTGTGCATAATTGTGCATTTGATAAGTTGGGTAATTTAAAATATTTTGATTTGGATGGAATTAAGTATTACGATACTCGTGTCGAAATGATTAACTCGGAAGATTACCGAAACGTAATGGGAATTCTTAAAGAAGTAGATTCACATTATATTGAAAAAAATAATTATAGTTTATTAGAAAAATATGAAAGGATTTGTAATATATGTTGATATATCTGATAAGAGTACAGAGAGCGCAAAGATAACTCAAAGTGTATTTAAAAATAGACTTGATATTCATATTAGTTTATTTAAAGCAGTTAATCCGAATTGTGTTTGGCAAAAATTCATTGATTCTGATTTTAATATATTAGATATACGAAAATTTGGTGGGGGTCATATAGATGCTGAAATTGCAACATTCTTTTCTCACTATAATCTGTGGTTAGAGTGTATAAAATTAAATGAACCAATAATAGTATTTGAACATGATGCTATGTTAAATGGTAATAATCTTGATTTAAATATATTAAGAAACTTTAAAGGAGATTTATTAAATTTAGGAGAACCGAATTGGGGAAGTATTTATAATGATAACTTTACATCAGAGTGGTTGAGTAAGGATGATGGGATACATAAACGAACAATATGTGAAAATACTCACGATACTTATCAGGTATGGAATCAATCAGATGGATTGTGTCATTGTGATACGATGTGGTTATTTGGTGCACATTCATATCTAATAAACCCAAGTGGTGCAACTAAATTAGTTGAAGGTGCAAAGAAAGGAATACTTCCAGCTGACACTTATATAAGAACAAACTTATTGGATATCTATGATTATCTACCACATCCAATAACGCAACACGATGAATTTACCTTAATACAAAGAAAGTAATATGAATGATAATTTAACAAATGGACTGAATCAATTTATTCAAGTTGGTGAGTATTTTCATACACGTTCTGTAAATTTCCATACGTATATATGTGTGGTAATAAAGAACGGAGGCGTTCTAATTCATACTAATAGTGGATTAGATGTGCCACGTGTTGTAGAAATTAAAAAGTTTATTAAACAATCTAACTTTGAAAATATTATATTTTCCGTAAGGAGTGAACTTGAACCATATCCAGAACTATATCCCAATGAGGTGATGCTTGATATGCTATTAGATGGTAACTCGAATATTACACTATTTAATCAAGAACAATGGCCTGCAGAAGTACCAAACTTCGTAGATACTAATTTAGTTATTAGATTTGGGTTTGACCAAGGATGTGAATTAGATTTATTGCAATTGGAAGAACCACTTCCTCTTTCTACTTTTGGCATTTTAAATGACGATAGTAGATATCAAAATGGTATATACCATTATTTGTTAAATAAAAATGAAACTATTAAACTAAAAAGTGTAAATACATTGGTATAAATTAGGTTAATCTAAATAAAAGTTGTATATTTAGGTATGAATGTTTTAACTAAAATAGAATTAAACAAATTAAATAAAAGATGAATAAATTAGATGTCACATATCAGAATTTATTGAAAGATATATTAGAAAACGGAGTAGAGAAAGGAGATAGAACAGGAACTGGAACATTATCTGTATTTGGAAAGCAAATCACACATAACATGTCAGATGGATTTCCATTACTTACTACTAAGAAAGTTGCAATCAAAACAATGATGACTGAATTGAAGTGGTTTCTGAAAGGAGATACCAATATTAAGTATCTTATTGATAATGGTTGTAATATATGGAACGGTGATGTTTATAAATCATACAGAACCAAAATGCAATCACAATATGAAAGTGGGGGTGATGTTGCCTCTCAACATGAGTTCATTGAATTGATTAGAGAGGATGATGAATTTGCTGCAAAGTGGGGAGAACTTGGTCCTATATATGGAAAGCAGTGGCGTAACTGGGAAACTGAAATAGAATATGATACTCATCCAGATTATAAAGAAGCAACTGGAATGTCATCTATCAGAAATACTGAATATATTGACCAAATTCAAAACCTAATAAACGAACTAAAAACAAATCCAGATTCAAGAAGATTATTAGTTTCGGCATGGAACGTTGGTGAACTTGAAGGAATGACCCTTCCTCCTTGTCATTATGGATTTCAAGTTTATACAAGAGAAACAACAAGAGAAGAAAAGATAACAAATCCAGGTAAATATAGAGCAATCTCATTAATGTGGAACCAACGTTCAGTAGATACTTTCTTAGGGTTACCATTTAACATTGCATCGTATGGTATGTTGTTGACGTTATTGGCAGAAGAAGTTGATATGGTACCTGATATGTTAATCGGTAGTTTAGGTGATACTCATTTATATTCAAATCATGTTGAACAGGCACAAGAACAGATAGACAGAACACCTTTTACAATATTACCACAAATAAAATTAGGTAAGACAGATATATTAAATGGTGAGTTTGATTATGAAATTTCACATTACAATTCTCACCCAACAATTAAAGCACCATTATCAAATTAAACTACATGGAACACAAGAGATTATACGAGTTGAAAATACAACAACTCATCGATGAAAACAAAGTACTACAACAACAACTCGATAAACAAGAATTCATTAAAGATGGATATAAGACAGAGATTGCAAAGTGGAACAAGAAATATA
>Ga0307995_1000914_pt1 | contig 19099 bp, 16 predicted proteins | sample EllFjometagen262_FD_203132 | JGI IMG/M metagenome (GOLD analysis project Ga0307995, IMG submission 203132) | Marine microbial communities from Ellis Fjord, Antarctic Ocean - #262 | ecosystem: Environmental > Aquatic > Marine > Unclassified | place: Southern Ocean | collected 2014-11-02
ATTACAATATTTCTTCAGGACATTTACCAAGTGATATTAATATTATAAAAAGTGATATCTTTGAATATTCAACGGAAGAGAAATATGATTTAATAATCATAGACACAATATGGAAAGAAGAGGAAATTAATAAAGCTCAGGTGGATCTTTTAGTTTCTAAATTCCTAAATAAAAATTTAAACAAAGGCGGGGTATTATATATACCTGTCTTAGAAAAATGGTTAATAAATAAATAAAAATTATGGCAGTTATTTACAAATGGGACATTCCAACAATGAACGCCCACATCCAAGCGGATGGGCAAGACAATGTAATCTACACAGTACATTACAGATACACAGGTTCTGAAGAATCTGGAGGACAAACTTATTCAAGTACTAATATCGGAACACAAAGCTACGCGTATGTAGCAGGTGAACCTTTTACGCCTTATGAAAACACGGAAGCTTTTGAAGCTCTAGTTATTGGATGGTTAGAAGGATCTTTAGACGTAGATCAAATGCAAGCGAGTATTGCTGCAAACATTGAGTCTCAAATTACACCAGTAAATGAAGACTTGTATTTCACGTGGCAAAATCCAACACCAACGCCACCAATTGAATAATTATAAAAAAAATTGTATATTTGTTAATCAATAATATTTAAATTAAATCAAATGTCAAAACAATTAAGTAAAGAGCAGTTAGAGTTATTACAAGGTTTGCAAAAACAATTTAATGATTCAAAATTTGAAATAGCAGATTTAGAAATTAAAAAATCTGATTTAATTACTAGCATTGTTAGTATTAAGTTAAAATTTGCAGAACAAGAAAATCTTCTAATGGAAGAGTTTGGCTCGAATGCAGTTATTAACTTACAGACTGGTGAGGTAAAAGACCAAGAGCCAGTAATAGAAACACCTTTAGAGGTAGTAGAATAAAACACCATGGCAAAAATTAGCAATACATCAGCATACCCCAATATTACAACTCTTGACTCAGCAGATTATTTAATCTTAACTGACAAGGAAAATAGTTTGATGACGAAGTCTTGTATGATTTCAACTCTTTCTAGTTTTATTTCTGATGCTGGTGTTGTTAAGTTAATTGCTCCTAATGGTGGTGTGTGGAAACTTTTTGTTAGTAATTCAGGAGTTATAACAACTCAGGCAACTAGCTAAATATAGAATGGATATAAGAAAAATTTCAATTGGAGCAGACTACAAGTCTGGTGCAATGCACTACATAGTTGGCCAGAATGTTTTGGGAGGATCTTATTTAATACAACACATTATCTACGATAATGATTCTTATAAAATTTGGATTATAAAAGGAGACGAAGTTTTATTGTGGAAAGAATTTAGAACTACGCTTCCTATTTCTTTAGAGTACAACATAAATTTTTAGCACTTAAATTAAATGCAATCACCTTACAATTTTATTGTCCAACCTTTAGAGGGTAGGAGATATGATAATATAAAAAAATACGGAGATCATAAATTCCTTACAAGTACATCCGAAGAAGACCACAAGTCTTCTAATAGATTCGCTAAAGTTGTAGCCACTCCTATTGGCTATAATGGGCCTGTTGAAAAGGGAGATACTCTTTTGGTACACCATAATGTTTTTAAATTTTACAATGACATGTATGGCAACAGAAAAAGTGGAAAAAGCTTTTTTAAAGAAGATCTTTTTTTTGTAGATGTAGACCAGTTTTATATGTATAAAAATAGTGACGGTTGGGTAGGGTATGATAAGTATTGTTTTATTCAGCCTTTACCGGCTAAAGAAACGTATCTCAAAAAGAATTGTAAGTTTGAGCCATTAACCGGAACTGTAAAGTATATAAATCAACAGCTACTAGATAAAGGAGTAAAAGTTGGTGATGTAGTTCTGTATCAGCCAGACTCAGAGTATGAGTTTATGGTTGATGACGAGTTACTTTACAGGATGTATACCGATAACATAACTGTGGTTTTATGATAGAGTCAGAAGATTGGTTTAAAATGTTAAAAGAAAATAATATTGACCCAAAGCTTCTGGATAAATATTTAAAAAGTAAACAATTTTTATTAAAAGCAGGTAAGGTTGTTGATGATAAAAATAAAAGTTATGTTGTATCAAAATCAAAAATAAGCGGGAAAGGAATTTTTGCTAAAAAAAATTTTATTATTGGTGATAAAATAGGTTTTGGAATGAGGGGTAACAATCGAACTTATTTAGGTAGGTATGTTAATCATAGTCCAATGTGTAATGTTAAGTTTTTATTTTTAAAAGAAAATAATGATTCTGTTTTAATTGCAATAAAACCTATTAATAAAAATGAAGAAATTGTAGCAAATTACAGGAACCATACTTTTAATAAAGAATATTATTATGGACGTAAATAAAATTAAATTACAAATAATAAACGCAGGCGAAAAGGCTGTGCTTCAGTTAATTCAGGTTGCTCAAGAACAAATTATAAAATACGGTGAGGATGACGAGCTTGCTGCTGACAAATTAAAGAATGCAGCCGCTACTAAGAAGCTTGCAATATTTGATGCTTTTGAAATATTAAAAAGAATAACAGAAGAAAAAGATTTAATAGACGGAGTAGATAATAAATCAAATAACACACCAAAAGGATTTGCTGAGTCAAGATCAAGATAATAAAATATACAGGGAGCTTATAAACTTAGTTCCTAAAAATGCATTAGCTAATAAAAATAAAGCTAAATCTTGGCAGTACGGATATAATGAAAAATATAATTTTGTTGTAATATCAAAGACAGGAGAAATTGATCAAATATTAAATGTTCAAGGTTTAAATATTGCGCTCCCTAAAGTATCTAAAGAAGTTTTTCAAAGGTCTGATAAAAAAGAAAAACAACACTGGGAACCTCAAGTAATCCCCAAGCAACTACAAAAAATAAAATCTATTTTCCAGTGGCATAATGCCCCTTCAAGTTTTAAAAATCAATGGATAGACTATATAGAAAGTCAATTTGATTATAGAGAACAAGGGTATTGGTTTATGAATAATGGAAAGCCTACTTACATTACTGGATCTCATTGGATGTATATACAGCACACTAAAATTGATGTTGGTCTACCTGACTTTAGGGAGGCAAATAGAATTTTTTACATACACTGGGAGGCTTGCAAGGCTGATAAAAGAAGTTTCGGTAATAGTTATTTAAAAATTAGGCGTTCTGGGTTTTCTTATATGGGAAGTGAAGAGTGCGCTAATATTGGTACTATAACTAAAGATGCTAGGATTGGAATATTGTCTAAGACAGGAGCCGATGCTAAAAAAATGTTTACCGACAAGGTTGTTCCAATATCAAATAATTACCCTTTCTTTTTTAAGCCCATACAGGATGGTATGGATAAACCTAAAACAGAATTAGCGTTTAGGGTTCCTGCTTCTAAGATTACTAAAAAAAACATGTATGAAGAAGATGTTGATTTAGTTGAAGGGTTGGATACTACTATTGACTGGAAAAACACTGGCGATAACAGTTATGATGGGGAAAAATTAAAACTACTAGTACATGACGAGAGTGGAAAGTGGGAGAAACCCAACAGTATAATTAAAAACTGGGGGATTACAAAAACATGTTTACGTTTGGGTAGTAAGATTATTGGAAAATGTATGATGGGTTCAACATCAAATGCTTTAGATAAGGGTGGCGCTAACTTTAAAAAGTTATACTACGACTCTGATTGCACAAAACGTAATTCAAACGGTCAAACGAAAAGTGGGTTATATAATCTATTTATTCCTATGGAATGGAACATGGAAGGTTTTATCGACATATTTGGTATGCCTGTTTTTCATACTCCTTTAAAACCAGTAATGGGGATTGACAAAGAAATGATTACTCAGGGTGCAATTGATTATTGGCAAAACGAAGTAGATTCATTATCTAGTGATCCAGATGCATTGAATGAATTCTACAGACAGTTCCCAAGAACTGAGTCTCACGCATTTAGGGATGAAAGCAAGCAGTCTTTATTTAATCTTACAAAAATATATCAACAAATAGACTACAATGATACTTTAATAATGGGTCAACACATGACTCAGGGTTCATTTTCTTGGCATAATGGAGTGAAAGATACTAGGGTTATTTGGACCCCTGATAAAAGAGGAAGATTTTTTGTAACTTGGTTACCAGAAAACGCATTACAAAATAATGTAATTATTAAAAATGGTAAAAAATATCCAGGCAACGAACACATTGGTTCTTTTGGATGTGATTCATATGATATATCAGGTGTAGTTGTAGGTAAAGGGTCTAACGGTGCTTTGTCAGGTATGACTAAATTTAATATGGATAACGCGCCAAGTAATGAGTTTTTTTTAGAATACATAGCAAGACCTCAAACGGCTGAAATATTTTTTGAAGAAGTATTAATGGCGTGTGTGTTTTTTGGTATGCCTATTTTGTGTGAAAATAACAAACCTCGTTTGTTGTATCATTTTAAAAATAGGGGTTATCGTGGATACAGTATAAATCGTCCAGATAAAACGTTTAATAAATTATCTAAAACAGAAAAAGAATTAGGAGGAATTCCCAATTCAAGTGAGGATGTCAAGCAATCACACGCTTCTGCAATAGAGTCATATATTGAAAAACATGTGGGATTGGATTTAGTTGGTAACTATAGGGATAGTGATGATATGGGAATAATGTATTTTCAAAAGACGTTAGAAGATTGGGCAAAGTTTGATATAAATAATCGAACTAAATTTGATGCTTCTATTAGTTCTGGTTTGGCAATTATGGCTAATCAAAAACACCTATATACTCCGGCTAAAGAAAAATCGAAAATAAGCGTTAACTTTGCTAGATATAATAACACCAACTCAGTTAGTCAATTACTTAAATAAATGAAAGACGTAAAAATACAAGTTAACTCAGCTGCGTTTCCAGACCAGTTTGCTTCCGATTCTGTTAAAGATTCTATGGAGTATGGGTTACAAATTGGACAATCAATACAGTACGAATGGTTTAGGCAAGACAGCGGTTCTTGTAGGTTTTATAATCAAAGAGGTGAATTTAATCGTTTAAGGTTATACGCAAGAGGTGAGCAATCAATTGGTAAATATAAAAATGAATTAGCAATTGACGGAGATTTAAGTCATTTAAATTTAGACTGGACTCCGGTTCCTATTATTCCAAAATTTGTAGACATTGTTGTTAACGGAATGAATGATAGGTTGTTTAAAGTAAAAGCTACTGCTCAAGATGCGCTTTCTGCTGAAAAAAGAAATCAATTTCAAGAAATTATTGAAGGCGATATGATTGCAAAGCCTTTGCTAAAACAAATACAATCAGATTTTGGTGTTGATGTATTTCAATCAGATGAAGCAGAACTTCCTGAAAATGATCAAGAACTAGAGCTTTACATGCAGATGAAGTATAAGCCTGCAATTGAAATAGCTGAAGAAGAAGCTATTGATACTCAGTTTGCTGCAAATCATTATAACGACACTAGAAAAAGAATTGACCTTGATATTACTACCCTTGGTATTGGTATTGGTAGGCATATGTTTTTACCTGGAGACGGAGTTAAAATTGATTATGTTGATCCCGCCAATGCGGTTTACAGCTACACTGAAGACCCTTACTTAAAAGATTGTTTTTACTGGGGGGAAATTAAAACAGTACCGATCACTGAACTTATTAAAATAGATCCTACTCTTACCAACGATGATTTGTCAGAGATCTCTAAGTACAGTCAGTCTTGGTATGATTATTACAATACAGCAGAACATTACGAAAATAGTATGTTTTCTAGAGATACTGCAACATTGCTTTATTTCAACTATAAGACAACTCATACTTTTGTTTATAAAAAGAAAACAATGCCTGACGGAACATTTAAAATGTCCGAAAGAGACGAAAGTTTTAATCCTCCACCAGAAATGATGGAAGAACAAGGTTTTGAAAAAGTGACTAAAACCATTGACGTTTGGTATGATGGGGTTATGGTTATGGGGACTAATATTATGCTTCAATGGAAACTTGGAGAAAATATGGTAAGACCAAAATCAGCAAGTCAATACGCTTTCCCTAATTACGTAGCGTGTGCGCCTAAAATGTATAAAGGTGCTTTAGAATCTTTAGTTAAAAGAATGATCCCGTTTGCTGATTTAATTCAAATGACTCATTTAAAAATTCAACAAGTAGTTTCAAGAGTCGTCCCTGATGGTGTATTTATTGATGCTGATGGATTAAATGAAGTTGATTTAGGAAATGGTCAAGCTTATAACCCAGAAGACGCACTTCGTTTGTATTTTCAAACCGGTAGTGTGATAGGAAGAAGTTATACTCAGGATGGTGAATACAATAACGCAAAGGTTCCAATCACTCAATTAACCGCAAGTAGCGGGGCTAGTAAGATGCAAATGCTTATTGGCAACTACAATCATTACATGGACATGATTAGGTCTGTAACAGGCTTAAATGAAGCTAGAGACGGATCAAGTCCTGACCCTAATTCTTTAGTTGGTGTTCAGAAATTAGCGGCATTAAATTCTAACGTAGCTACTAGGCATATTTTAAATGCAAGTCTATATATTACTAGAACTTTAGCTGAATGTTTGTCTATTAGAACTGCTGATATTTTAGAATACGCAGATTTTAAAGATGAGTTTGCAATGCAAATAGGTAAATACAATTTAGGTATACTTGAAGATATTAAAGAATTATATCTTTATGACTTTGGTATTTTTATAGAGATGGCTCCAGATGAGGAGGAAAAAGCTATGTTAGAGCAAAACATACAGATGGCTCTTTCAAAGCAAGATATTAATCTTGAAGATGCTATTGACATAAGGGAGATTGCTAATTTAAAAATGGCTAATCAATTACTTAAAGTAAAAAGAAAAGCTAAACAAAAGGCTGAACAACAACAGCAAATGCAACAACAGCAAATGCAGGCGCAAATGCAAATGCAAGCGCAACAGGCTGCTGCTCAGTTAGCTATGCAAACAAATCAAGCGGAAACACAGTCTAAGATTGCTGTGAAAGAAGCAGAAGTTGCTTTCGATATTCAGAAATTACAGATGGAAGCTCAATTAAAACAAGAGTTAATGCAGACTGAATTTGAAATGCAGATGTCATTAAAAGGAGTGGAACAAGAAAGTATACAGTCAAGAGAAGACAATAGGGATGATGCTAAAAGCAATAGAATTAATCAACAGTCAACGCAGACTTCAAAAATGATTGAGCAGAAAAAAAGAGATTTGCCTTCAATAAATTTTGAGTCTAATGAGGACAGTCTTGATGGTTTTGATCTTGCGGAATTTGACCCCAGATAAATAATAAAATAAGTATTAACTTTGTAAAAATCAAATTAAATGATAGTAAAATTAGTTGACGAAAATGTCGAAGAGAAATCAAGAGCGCAGGTAGAGGAAACTTTATTAAAAGAACATGAAGAGCAGTATAAAGAATCTTCAGACGGAATTGAACGTATTGATTTTAGTAAAAGCGAAAATTCATCTACCGAAGAAACATTAGTTGATGAAGCAAAAAAGGATGAAACAAAAAAAGATGAAACAACATTACCAGAATTTAATGATGATGATGTTATTTCATATATAAAGAAAAGATACGATAAAGATATTAATTCTATTGACGAATTATTTGCGGAAAAAAAGGCAAATACTGAGTTACCAGAAGATGTGTCTAAGTATTTAAAGTACAAGCAGGAAACTGGTCGTGGCATTAATGACTTTTACGAATTACAAAAAGACATTGATAACATGGAAGACAATGCTGTACTTGCTAATTATTATGAGGCGACTGAAGAAGGTTTAGACTCGGAAGATATTCAAGACATTATTGAAGATAAATTTTCATACGATGAAGATTTAGATGATGAAAAGGATGTTAGAAAAATAAAATTAGCGAAAAAAAGAGAACTTTCGAAAGCTAAAACGTTTTTAAATGAACAAAAAGATAAATACAAAATTCCTCTTGAGTCAAGTGGGAATGGATTATCCGGAGATCAAGAAGAAAATTTAATAGCTTACAAAAAGTCAATCGAGGAATCGAAAAGTATTACAGAGCAAAATTCTAAAAAGTATGATTATTTCTTAGACAAAACCGAGTCGGTTTTTAACAATGAATTCAAAGGTTTTGATTTCTCAGTTGGTGAAAAAAATATTACTTTTAAGTCGGGCGATGCAAGCGAACTTAAAAATGTTCAATCTGATGTTAATAATTTCATTAACAAATTCATGGACAAGGATGGTTTAATTGATGACGCGACAGGATACCATAAAGCCTTATCGGTTGCTATGAATCCTGATAAATTTGCTAAACACTTTTACGACCAAGGGGTTGCTTCAGCTTTAGATAACTCTAACAGGAAATCTAAAAACATCAATATGGATGTTAGACAGCAGTCACAAACGGTATCCAAAAATGGAATATCTATAAGGCCTGTAAATCCAAGTAGTGATAACGGACGAGGACTCAAAATTAGAAGTATTAAAAAAAGTTAAACATTAAAAAAAATTAAAATTATGGCAGTAAATGTAACTCCAGGATTTGACTTGCAGCCAAGTGCGCAACAAACTCCTTTGTCAACAAATTACATAAACAACTTTGATTTCTTAAATCAGTATCTTCCAGATACTTATGAAAAGGAATTTGAGCGTTATGGAAACAGATCAGTAGCATCATTTTTAAGAATGGTTGGCGCTGAAATGCCTTCTACTTCTGACCTTATCAAATGGGCAGAACAAGGAAGATTACACACTAAGTATCAAGCAGTTACTTCTGCTGCTGCGGCAGGTGCTGATTCGGCTGTTTGGACTATTCCAAATAACCTAACAAACTTTAACCCAGCGTTAAATAATACGCAAGCAGCTTTTAGAGCAGGTCAAACGGTTATGGTTTCAGATAATACAGCTGGTTCTACATTACAGAACAAGGGTATTATTACTGTAGCTCCAACGGCAGCTGCTCCTAATGTTGTAACAATCGCTTACTACGAAGGTGCAGGTCAAACAATGGCGGCAGGTGTATCATGTGATATTTTTATCTATGGTTCTGAATTTGCAAAAGGTGTAAACGGAATGGTTGGATCTAATGAATCTGATGATTTTATTTTCCAAAACAAACCAATCATTATCAAGGACAAGTATTCTGTTTCTGGTTCTGACATGGCTCAAATTGGATGGATTGAAGTTACATCTGAAAATGGTGCATCTGGATTTTTATGGTACTTAAAATCTGAACACGACACAAGACTTCGTTTTGAAGATTATTTAGAAACGGCTATGATTGAAGCAGTTCCTGCTGATGCTGGTTCTGGTGCAGGAGATTACTTGCAAGGTGTAGGTGCTGGACTTAGTGGTGTAAACTTATCTGGTTCAGAAGGAATTTTCTACGTAGTAGGAAATAGAGGTAATGTATACGGTGGGGGTAACCCAACAACTTTAGCTCAATTTGATAACATTATTCAGAGACTTGATAAGCAAGGATCTATTGAAGAAAATGTTATTTTTGTAGACAGACAATTCTCATTCGATATTGACGATATGTTAGCAACACAAAACTCTCATGGAGCAGGTGGAACTTCTTATGGTTTATTTGACAATGATAAGGACATGGCTTTAAACTTAGGTTTTTCAGGATTCCGTAGAGGTTATGACTTCTATAAGACAGACTGGAAATACTTAAACGATCCTACTATGAGAGGTGGTATAAATGCAGGTGCAGTAAACGGACTTTTAGTTCCAGCTGGATCAACAACTGTATATGACCAAGTCTTAGGTAAGAACGCTAAGAGACCATTCTTGCACGTTCGTTATAGAGCTTCAGAAACTGAAGACAGACGTTACAAATCTTGGATTACTGGTTCTGCTGGTGGTGCAAGAACAAGCGATTTAGATGCAATGGAGGTAAACTTCTTGTCTGAAAGAGCTGTATGTACTTTAGGTGCAAACAACTTCTTCTTATTCCAAAAAGCGTAAGTAATAAATAGTAAATATTTAAGGAGGGTGAACGGCATACATGTAAAAGTTCTCTTAGTAACCTTCTTTTTTTTTATAAATCAAATTAAATCATATTATAATGACAACAAAAAAACCAGTGTACTCGGCAAAAGCTTATCGTTTAAGAGGCGATAGAGCGCCTTTATCATACATGTTAGCATCTCGACACTCACAGAGATCGCCTTTATTACATTTTGATGAAGAGCAAGGATTAAATAGACCATTAAGATATTCTCGTAATCAGAAGTCACCTTTTGAAGATGAGCAAGATGGAAATGCTATTTTAGAACCTATTGTTTTTGAGGATGGAATGTTATCAGTTGGTAAAGAAAATCAAGTGTTGCAAAAGTTTTTACATTTACACCCAAGTAATGGTAAGGTATTTGAAGAAGTAAACAGAGAGCGTGACGCTACAGCTGAATTAGAACATGTTGAAATGGAGCTAGAGGCTCAAATTGCAGCAAAACAAATTACAAAAGACATTAAAAAATTAACTCAAGTATGTCGTGTATTGATGGGTAATGGAGTTGAATCTATGACTTCACCAGAATTAAAAAGAGACTTATTGGTTTATGCTAAACATAATCCTGAAGATTTTTTAGATACGATTAACGACCCAATGCTAGAGCTTATGGATGATGTTCATCAATTTTTTAGTGCTACATTATTAGGTTTTAGAAATAACGGTAAAGACGTTTACTACAACCTACCTAACAACAAGAAAAAAATGTTAACAATACCATTTGGAGAAGATCCTCATTTTATTGTTTCATCTTTCATGCAAAGTGATGATGGTTTAGAAGTATATAAACTTTTAAAAAACAAGTTAAAATAAATAATTCAACTAACTGAAAATTAGCTACCTTAAAAGGGTGGCTTTTTTTTTGTTATATTTGTACTTTATTAACCCATTAAAAACTTTTTATAAAATGGCAAAATTCCTTAAAATCACGAACGCTCCTATCACTGGTCAATTGATCAGTCTTGATGGAGTTAAAGCAGTATCTACAGCAAGTGCTACAGCAGTAGTTGTAACAATCGATTATGTTGATGGAACTACTACTACAGTAACAACAGCAGCTCAAGTGGCTCATGATGTTTACAACTCTATATTAGACAATATGGAAACAGCATTAGCTACATCTTGGCAGAACCCTTTTTTCGAGGTAAGTCTTCCAAAAGCAGTGACAAGTATTGTTAATGCATAACAGCATTAATTAGACAATTAAAGAGAGGTTCTAAAAAAAAATAGGACCTCTTTTTTTTTGCTATCTTTGTAAAAAGAATTAATTATGCCAATAAACGAAGTACGAAATACCGTATTAGCGATAGTCAATAAAAACAACTACGGATATATATCACCACAAGATTTTAATTTGTACTGCCAGCAGGCTCAGATGTCTATTTTTGAAGACTATTTTTATGCGTACAATGATCAGTTGTCAAAAGAAAATCAAAGAGTTTCTGGAAGCGGATACGCTGATCTTACTAAGGGTTTAGTAGAAGTAATAGATAGTTTTTCAGCAACTGAAACTTTAACGTCACCTGGAATAAATTTATTTAATCTACCTTCTAATTATTATTTAATTAATAAGATTAACTACTACCCTACGGTAAGCACTTCAGGAACAACAACGGCAGCAGCAGCGTTAACTTTAACGGACGCTACAGCAACTTTTACAACTACTGTAACAGCTGGGCAGCTTGTTTCCTCTACATCGACTACAAGTACTACCGCTGGTCAAACAGCCTATGTTGTTAGCGTTGATACTGACACTCAACTAACTTTGTCTGTTGATATATTTGGAGTAGCACAAACAATCGGGGATAGCTACACAATTGTAAATAATAAAGGTATTGTAGAGGTAGAAAGAGTAAATCAAAGTAAAATATTTTATTTAAATTCTTCGCCACTTACATCCCCATCCACAGGTTATCCTGCGTATGTTTTAGGTAACGCTACCGCAACAATTTCCGGAAACATAATAAATGTATACCCAGATACATTGACAACACCTGGAACAATAATGGCTCAGTACGTAAGGTATCCTCGTGACCCTAAATGGACTTATATTGAAATAACAGCAGGGGAACCTGTGTTTAATGCTTCGCAAGATGATTACCAAGATTTTGAGTTACCTTTATCTGATGAGCCTGCATTAATAGCAAAAATATGTAAGTACGTAGGAGTAGAAATTAGAGAGTCAGATGTATATCAATTTGGAGTAGCCGAATTACAATCAGAACAACAAACACAAGGATAGATGGCATATATAAACGATTACGCATATTACCAAAACTCAGGAACGACTCCAACAGATGCAAACTGGGGGTCATATCAATATATATCTTTGGCAGACATAGTTAATAATTTTATGTTAATGTATCAAGGAAACCATGAATTAATAAATAACATTGAACGTTATCAAATATTATTTCATGCGAAAAGAGGTATTCAAGAATTAAACTACGATGCTATGAAGGAGATAAAAATCCTTCAATTAGATGTTACACTGCAACTTAGGTTTATACTTCCTCAAGACTATGTAAATTGGGTAAGAATTTCTGTAAACGAAAACGGAGTCTTAAAACCTTTAACGGAAAATATTCAAACTAATTGGTCTTCAGCTTATCTTCAAGATCAAGATGCTAATATATTATTTGATCAAGATGGAAATGTTTTAAGGCCAGAAAACTCAGAGCTTGATTTAGAAAGGATTAGAGGCAATGGAAAGAGTATTTATTTAAATGCAGGTAATTCATTTGATGGATCAGAAGGTTACTGCTGTGATGGCAACTGGTATTTTGATTATTCTGTAGGCGCTCGATTTGGATTAAATACTGAAACCGCTAATGCTAATCCTACGTTTACTATTGATAAGCAGTCTGGAGTTATTAACTTCAGCAATATATCTAATGCTGCTTCTGTGGTTTTGGAATATGTTTCTGATGGTATGGAAGGCGGTGTAGATGCTAATGTTCAATTAAATAAATTGTTTGAAGAGTATATTTACGCTTATGTAAAATATTCAATTTTAAACGGTAGACTATCAGTTCAAGAATATGTAGTTAATAGAGCAAGAAAAGATAAATCATCTTTACTAAGAAACGCTAAAATTAGATTAAGTAATATGCACCCTGGCAGACTCTTGATGAATATGAGAGGTCAGAATAAATGGATAAAATAATATGCCAATAGTTACAACAAATTTTATTGCAGGTAGAATGAATAAGTCTGTGGATGAAAGACTTCTTCCCCCAGGTGAATATATTGACGCGCTAAATGTAAGGTTGGGTTCAACTGAAACTACTGAAATAGGCGCTGTTGAAAACGCTAAAGGAAATTCAAGATTAACGTATTTAGCTTACGCTGGTGAACCATTAAGTATTAATGCTACTTGTATTGGGGCTTATGAAGACGGTGTTAGGGAAACTATTTATTGGTTTATTCATGACGCTACAAATCTTGAATCTCTTAGTGGAATTGTAGATATGGTTGTTTCTTATAATACTACCAGTCAGGTGACTAACTATCACTTAGTTGCTGAGGACCTTTTAAATTTTGATCCTAAACATTTAATAACTGGAATAAACTTACTTGATGATTTATTATTTTGGACAGACGACATTAACCCTCCAAGATTTATAAATATTGACAGAAATTACCCTTTACCAATTGCCAATGTTGATCAGATTATAGAGGAAGATATTAGTGTAATTGTTAAAATCCCTGGTTTTGAAAATATAGTAAACAATAATGTTCCTTTAGCCGTTCCTAAAATCACCTTATTAAACGTCCCTGGTGGAGAAAATTATATTGAAAATAAATTTCTTTGTTTTGCTTATAGGTATCGATATTTAGATGGCCAATATAGCGCCACATCTTTATTTAGTTTACCGGCATTTGCAACTAAACCTTTTAGGTTTGATACTAAAAATTACAATAATTCAGGTATGCAAAATCTATACAATGGTATAAATATTGAATACTCAACAGGTAGTAGCAGGGTTGTACAAATAGATTTACTTTTTAAGGAAAGTAATTCAAATAATATAAATGTAATTGAACGATTTGTAAAAAAAGATTATGGTTGGCCAGATAATACTGTTCAGTCATATGTTTTTACAAACAGTAAAATTTACACAGTTATAGGAGCTGATGAATTACTTCGTCAATACGATAATGTTCCAAGGTTTGCTAAAGCACAAATTATTCAAGGCAACAGATTAATGTATGGAAACTACATTGATGGTTATAATTTTACTAGTGGTGATTCAGGTGGTACTAATATTGCTTTAAACTATACCACAAGTATAATAAACACTATTATTTCTTCTGAAGAATTACCTTTTGCTAGTTTAAATTCAGGTCTTAGTTATACTATTGATCCAGCAGACACCAAAACTTATGACAACAATAAAGTTACTTTTGATTTATCTTCAACCGTTGGTAAATTAAAAAAGAATTCTTATATTAGTTTTTCATTTAATCTTGAAAATCAAGTTACTGTAGTTGGCGCAGGTCAGTCTACAAACCCTGCTTGGATAGCAAATAATCAATTTAAAAACAGTTCATTTACGCTAAACTTAAATATAACTTTAGATACAGACTATAGCTCAACATATGCTTTTGTTAGTAGTCCTTTGTTTCAAGACGCTATAGGTACGATACTAAATACAAATTTTAAACCTATTGCAGACTCAGCAGACGGAAATTCTTTAACTGATTATTTTAATAATGAACTATCATCTCCTGCGGTTTCTTATGTTTTTAATAAAATTAATAGTAGTATAACAAGTTCTACTGTTCAACAAGGGTTTTTAATTACTGGTGTTTCTCCTGGGGTAAATACTTTTAGTTTACAGACTATTGCGATGCAGTATCAAAACATAGACTCTACTCCTTTAACAACTAATATTTACGAATACTTTAGGTTTATTAGTGCTGAAGGAGGGTTTAGTACAACAACAGATACAGGTAGTTTACATAGTAATAGAGATTATGAAACAGGAATTGTTTATAGTGACGATTACGGAAGGTCATCTACTGTTTTAGTTTCAGAAAGAAATACAGTTTATATAGAGCCTGGAGATAGTGATAAACAGAATAATATACAGGTAGCTGTTAATTCTTTAGCACCTTACTGGGCTGAAAGATATAAGTTTGTAGTTAAACCAAGTTTAGGAAACTATGAAACTATATACTCTAATTTTTATTACGTAAGACCAAGTGACAATATGGTTTTCTTTAAATTAGAAGGAGACAATGCAAACAAGGTTTCTAAGGGTCAAACGTTAATTGTAAAGGCAGATGTTTCGGGTCCAGTTTCTAGGCTTGTAACTGTTGAAGTTTTAGATATAAGTGCAGAAAGTAGTGATTTTTTAAATGCAGACAATGAATTAGGTGAAAACTCAAATCAACTTTCAGGTCTTTACATGCAAATGAAAAATCAAAATTTTGATATATCTATACCTGAAGATTCTATTATTGAATATGGGGAAATAGTACAAAAAAGTTCAACACGTGGGTGTACAAATAATAGAAAAATTGCTTACCCTTGTTTTACTCAGGATGTAGTAGGAGTTGGATCTGCTGTAACTAATTATGATATTCCTGCTGGATCAACAATTACAATAAAAGTAACTGCGTTTAGAAACGATACGTATAACGGAAACAGTTGCCAAGAAATACTATGGGAATGGGATCAACAATACGTATCAAGTGATGACTATACTGATGTAAGAAGATGGTGGGAAGGGGATAATATTAATCCTGAGATAGCAAGTCCAGGAAATTTATCTGACGAAACACCAATACGTTATAGCTCTACTGTTGTGGCCCCTAGTAATGCTCCTAGGGCAGATATATTAGACACTAAAAGAACAGCTGACAATGTTACTTGTGCTTCTTTTGAAGTGTATTTTCAATTTATTCAAGCAGCAAGTGCTTTATCTACTGATCCTTTATATTTAGGCGTTTCCTCCGGATTGCATGGTTGTAATAGAACATGGCCACAAAGCGATAGAACTTCAGATTTACATGTAGAGCTAATCGTAGAAAGAACAAACACGTTAATGGTTTTTGAAAGCGAAGCGGTTGACGCAAATACAGAGCTGTATTATGACGCTTCAGAATCTTATCCTATTACACAGCCACAAGGTTTCCACATGTCTGGAACAAACACTGCTTTAGGAGATCAAAACCAAACAGCAACACAAGACGCTGTTGTTAATTTAGATTTTCAAAATTGTTTTGTTTTTGGTAATGGAGTTGAAAGTTTTAAAATAAAAGATTCGTTGGCAGGAAGGGCTATGGTCTTAGGTCAAAGAGTTTTAGCTGTTTCTAATCAGGATTATAAAGAAGCTGACAGGTTTGAAGGGATTACTTATAGTGGGGTTTATAGTAGTAATAGTGGACTTAATAATCTTAATGAATTTAATTTAGGGTTAGTAAACTTTAAAGATTGTGAAACTTCATTTGGGCCAATACAAAAAATGCATCCTCGTGAAACAGATATACTTGTATTACAAGAGGATAGAATAACATATGTTTTATCAAGCAAGAATTTAATTAGTGATAGTACTGGTGGTGGAGTTATTGCTTCAGTGCCTCAAGTACTAGGGACTCAAATAGCTCGTATTGAAGAGTATGGTATTAGTTATAACCCTGAAAGCTTTGTGTCTTGGGGTTCCGAAATGTATTTTACAGATGTAAAAAGAGGAGCTGTAATAAAACTTAGAGGCACTAGCATGAGTAATGATTCTTTAGAAGTTATATCTAATAACGGAATGAGGTCTTATTTTAGGGATCAATTTTTTGATTCAATTACAACACAAAAGTTAGGCGGTTATGACCCATACATGAATGAATATGTATTAGGTATGAATTGCAAGTCTGTTCCTTTACCACCTGAAATTTCTAATTGCGGATATTCTTTTCAAAAAACAGGTTTAGAAGCAAATGAAACTATAGTTTCTACTATTGATTACGGTCAAGTAATAGGTCAATGTAATATTTCGTACAATATAGATACTCTGCCTGCGCCTGCCGGCTCAATAACTATATCTGTTTTATGGAATGGTATTACAACTACAAGCGGAACTTTAACAGGTGCTGGAACGTTTAGTTTTGATAAAACCTTAAACACACCATTAAATGCAGTCGTAACAATTACAGGGGTAACACGATCAAGTTTTTCTATAATTGCAAATTGCCCTACAGAAGTTGAAATAGAAGTTATAAAAGTAGTAATGAACTCTCCGGTTGATTCAGGTGATTTTATTCATACGGAATACAAATGGAATGACTCAGTTGTTGTTAGTCCAATCGATTCAGAATTAGCAACTTTTGGAAGTAGTAGTGTAGTGGCTTCTAATTATAGAACTCAAGTAGGGATTAGATCATTAGGTGTGTTTCCTTATAGTGGAACTAATATAACTCTTAGGTCTAACAAGGTAGAATTTGATAATTACGATTGGGTTGTTAACAGCGATAATTTTAAATATTTATCCAGCAATACTTTGTACGCAAATACAGAGTCAGATATATCTGCCTTACTAGCAGCCTCTACAACAATAGCTAATGCTTCTGTTACAAACCCATCAACCGGACTGTATCAAGGTATTGTCCCTAGTTTAAGTTTACCTTTATCAAATCAATATTTATATGTAATATATGACTACAGAGAAACTAGTTGTCAGGAGTTTTGCTATGACGCAAGTTCTTCAGCATCAGCTTGTTGTGATTGTACGGTTACTTACACAGCTTACAATAGTAGTTCTGTACAGCAGAATATTACTGTTGCTTGTGGTCAGCCTTTAATTTTTCCTTATTATCATACTGGTGCTGGAACATTGCCATCAGTTGGAGATTTTGTATATTCATCCTCAAATGGAGAAGTAGGAACAACATTGGCATTAGGTATTTATAGAATTAGCGTAACGAGTTATATCAGAGTAAATCAATTTGGATTAGTAACAGAAGTAACTACTTGTCCAACAAATCAATTTTAAATGGGAGTATTAGGAACATATTGTTTTGACGGATTAAATTTTTCACAGGCATCGTCACTGTATACGGATAGTACTTTGTCGGTTTTAGCGGCTGATGGTTTTTATTCTCAGGGTGGTGTTGTAAGGCAGCAATCAAATGGTGTTTTACTGGCAGCACAAGCCTGTGGTAATTGTAGTGTTCCATGTGGAAATGGTATTTCTGTATCTCTTAGTCAGAATGGTTTTTTTGACATAAATTTTGATGTAGGTAATACTTTAGGTGCAGTTGTTGCATACTTTTATATGGGTGGTTCTATTGCTGATGGTGTAATTGCTAATTTTAATTCTGTTAATTACAATAGATTAACAGCTCAAGGAAACGATGGTACAACTTTAGTAGACGGATCCGGAACAGCGGTTGATTACTCAGGTATTGGAAACCAAGGAACAGGAGACCCTACTTACGTAGGCAGTGACACTGCTAATATAATTAGAGCTTACACAAACACAAGTGTTACACCCGGGGTTTGTAATACCGGTGATGCTCCTGAAAATTATAGTTACGCTGGATCTTCCTATGTTGCACAAGGAACTTTAAATCCATTAACAGTAACAAACACTATGTGTGGTAGGGCTTTAAGTGGAAGCCCAGTGTTTACAATGGTAATACCAAAAACAAGCGCAAGTCCAACTTTTTTAAATTTAAAAATATCAGCTCCAGCGTGTGGAACTTTTTTTGCATATGAATTAGATTGCCCTGCTGGGTTGTCAAGTTTTGGCTCTTCAGTTGCACAGTCTACAACGGCATGTGCAGTAAATACTCAAACATATTATTTCGCAAAAAATGCAACAGGAACAAATGTTCCTTTTACGGTTGACACAAACACAATCCCTAATGTTGGGAACTTTGTTTTTACGGATGCAAATGGAGCTACCTACTTAAATGATACTGCTACTATACAGTATTATATAACAGGAAACACTACTGCAATCGGTGTAAGAAATGGAGTTGTTGTTTCGTCTGCTGCTTGTGCTGGTGGAGGAACTAATAACTCTCCGTTTTTTGCTACAGCAGGAACTACTACTCTAAATGACGGAACGTGTGGTAATGCAACAGGTTCGCTTT
>Ga0307995_1000917_pt1 | contig 19072 bp, 11 predicted proteins | sample EllFjometagen262_FD_203132 | JGI IMG/M metagenome (GOLD analysis project Ga0307995, IMG submission 203132) | Marine microbial communities from Ellis Fjord, Antarctic Ocean - #262 | ecosystem: Environmental > Aquatic > Marine > Unclassified | place: Southern Ocean | collected 2014-11-02
TATTTATTGTTGGAGTCACCGTCATAGCCTCACTAAAAGTAGCTGTAATGGTAACCACATTTGATCCGGTAACTATATTGTTTAAATCCGTATCGGTGAGAGTAACTGTAGGAGCTGTTTTATCATTTAAATTAACCGTATTACTACTCTGCGTGGTGGATACGGTACTTCCAGAAGCAGTAAAAATAGAGTTAGAAGCCGGTGATATTGTAAGCACCTCATTGCCATCTGGAAATCCTGATAAAGGAACACCTAATCCAATAATAGTTCCACTTATAGCTATACTTGAAGGTATAGATGAAGATAAAGTAGCAACTCCATTAGAAACAGATAATGAAAAATCAGAAGTCAATAAAGTTGATGTTGATGTTGATGTTCCACCAAAGACAGATGACGAAAAAGTTACGGAAACAGTTCCATTATCTGAAGCAATTGTTGAAGCAATTATTGAACTTCCGAATCCATAATTCGATGCTGTCATATTATAATTTTGAATGACTTCACTTTCACTAAGATTTTTTTGATAAATTCTTACTGCACCGATTTTACCATTCCAATATTGACCAACATGACTTCTCGCTTGACCAATATTAATATTCCCATAGATTCTGTCAGATCCCGAAGTAATATTCGTAGCGGAACCATTAATATAAATTTTAGAGTTTTTTATATATACAAAGTGTACCCAACTATTTGAAATTAATGTGGTTGGGAATTTTGCAGCATGTAAGTTATTACCATCAGTACGAAAATGATTCATGTCTGTGAAAGTATAACTTCCAGAGTTTCCATTATAAGTTAATAGATCTCTTTGACCTGATGATATTTCATCAAAAAACCAAAATTCAATTGAAAGATTATTAATTGAAGAAAGGTTTAGAGAAGAAACATAATCATTTATTCCATCAAAATCAAAATATTTTATCTCCCCATCTACAAAGACTGGTCCATTAATAGTAGCATCATTAGAGTTCCCTGATAAGTCATACCACGTGTTTCCGCTCCCAGAGTAAGAATTATTATTACTTGAGTCAAGGTTTAGTAACAAACCATCATTAACTATCTGAGAATAAGACGAAAGGCTAAAAAAGAAAACTAATAAAGAAAATTTTTTTAACAAAATAGTTTGAAATGCAAGTTTTATAAAAACGGCATATTTATCAAAGATAGTGACTTATAATTCAATAAGTTGTCAATTAGGTGTATATAGGCATACTGCGATAAACAACTTAATGGATCTCTAACCCTACCCTAACTTTAGGCTATAGCGCACGCATAACCGCACGCAAAAAAAGAAAACCCTAGTGATAGTAGGGTATTACAGATTAAAAAGCGGAGAGACAGGGATTCGAACCCTGGCGACGGTTGCCCGTCGACAGTTTAGCAAACTGCTCCATTACCACTCTGGCACCTCTCCTAAATAATGGGTCACAAAAGTAACAGTTCCATTAAAAGGAAACAATCTTTTTATGAATTATTCTGGATATTCTATTCGAAGCTGATACACGTTAATTAATTTTTTTAAAATAACTTTTTTAACGGTCTCAATTTCTGAGAAAGTAATGTCTGATGCATTAAATTGTTCCTCATCCATTTTTCCTCGAATTATTTTTTCTATAAAATCTTTAAGCTGTTGAATATCAGGATTTTTTAAACTTTTTGATGCAGCCTCAATAGAATCTGCCATCATTAGAATTGCAGTTTCTTTTGAAAAAGGTTTTGGACCTAGGTATTGAAAATCTTGGATTATAGTATCCTCAGGCATAAGTTCCATTTGTTTTTTATAAAAATAATATACCGTGGACGTTCCGTGATGAGTTCTTATAAAGTCTATTATTCGATCTGGAATATTATGTTTTTGTGCAATCAAAATACCCTTTAGTACATGATTAATAATAATTTTAGCACTTTGCTTTGGTTCTAATTCATCGTGAGGAGAAACGATTCCTGTTTGATTTTCTGAATAAAACATTGGATTGTTGAGTTTGCCAATATCATGATAAAGTGCACCTACACGAATTAAAAGTGTATTAGCGCCAACTTCACTAGCAGCAGCCTCAGCTAAATTAGCAACCTGAAGAGAATGATAAAAAGTGCCTGGAGCTTTGTCTGAAAGCTCTTTTAAAAGGTTAGAATTAGTATCCGATAATTCAAGTAATGAGACATCAGACACTAATCCAAATAGTTTTTCATATATATAGATTAAAGGCTGAACAAATAACATTAGTAATCCATTAAGCATAAAAAGTGCAATAGGAGTAAGATTTATCTTTAATAAACTACCTTCTTGAATGGTTGTAAAGGCTAAATAAGCAATTAAATACACCAAGACTATTTGACCTACAGAAATAAACAAATTTGCTCTCTTATATAATCGATCTACAGATTGAATGGTAATAATCCCTGCTAGAATCTGAAGGAACACAAATTCAAAACTATTAGGAACAATAAAGCCAATAAGTAAAATAGTTAAAACATGTGTAAATAAACCTAAACGTGCATCAAAAAAAGTTTTAATAATTAGAGGTAAAATACAAAGTGGTACTGCAAAAATATAATCCGTATCATAGCCAATAACGAAGGTTGTTGCACTAATAGCAATAACAATATTAAATAAAATAAAAGTCAGCTTTCTGTTGTTTTCATAAATTGAAATACGATACTTATGAAGGAACAATAACAATAATGTAAAGGTTAGTAATATTAAAATTGAATATCCAAAAAAGAGCCATAACAATCGTTGCCCCTGATTTTTAAGCATAGAAAGCTCATTACTAAGTGAAATTAATATTTCATAACGTTCATTATCGACTACCACACCTTCTGAAATAATAAGATCTCCAGTAGAAATTACACCACGCGAAAGTGAAATATTTTGTATTGCCTCTTCCTTTGCATTTTTATAAAAAACGGTGTCTAATGATACATTAGGGGTAACCAACTCAAAAAAAAGATCATTGAATTCATTCAAATACAAATCGTAACTTGAATTAATTATTTCATGAGACAGCTGATCAAATAAATTTTCAGCTTTAAAAAGTTTGTTAATTTCTAATAATATTTCAGTGTTTTCTTCTATTAGAAATATAGAGGTATTACCCTTATGAATATAGTTTGGTGGTAATAATCCAAACTTATAAATTTCACTTAAAAAAACTCTTCCAAACTCAAACAAGCTATCAAAAAGAATTGGATTTTCAATCAAAGAAAAAAAGCTATTGAATTGGTCGGGATAATTATTTAATACACTTTTTTTAATTTTCAGATCACTTCTTAAATAAGGCTTTAGAGAAGCTAAAACTGATTCACGGTCAGAATTAATTTCAGATTCAGATTTTAAAATGGAAAAATCAAACGGAGCATAATAATCAGGATATTGCCAAACCCTATCTTTTTGAAATTCATATTTAAATTGACCACTCCTAGGAAAAATATATAGAATAAATACAGAGCACGATATAATCAATAATGATTTATAGATTATACTTTGTTGGGCAATTATATATTTCCAGAATGATTTCAAAAACGATATTTATTTCAAAATTACATAAACTAAATGTCTTGTAAGCTATTTTAGAATCAGTTCAGCATGGATGTGTTTAAAATCCGTATTTTTATCAAATAATAAAATTCAATTTGTAGTAAATCTAAATTTTGAAATACGGAATCTGTCAACTTAGTATCGTTCCAATGAGAAAGGAAAATAATCATCAAAGCGAGATGGTTTCACAACTTTTATATGGAGATTGTTTTAAAATCATTGGAATAAAAAAAAAATGGCTAAACATTACTACCGTTGAAGATGATTATTCTGGTTGGATTGATCGAAAGCAAGCTCAAAAAATCACATTAGAACTACTTCAAGAACTTGATAAAAAATCGTCCTATAGCACCTCGTTAGTCGATTATTTAGAAACAGCTCATAATTCTCTTACACCTATAGTTTTGGGTAGTAATATTAGTTGTGTAAAATTGTTAAATCACACTTTTAAAGGAAATATAACCGAAGGAGAAAAAGAAAAAATTAATCTTTTAAAGACTGCTTCGTTATACCTAAACACCCCATATCTATGGGGTGGTAAAACTCCAATTGGAATTGATTGTTCAGGATTGACGCAAATGATCTACAGGATCAATGGTTATAAAATTCCTAGAGATGCTTCTCAACAGGCAAACTTAGGAGAAACCTTAAGCTTTATTGATGAAAGTGAACCTGGAGATCTTGCTTTTTTTGATGATGAAGAGGGTAAAATCAATCATGTTGGGATACTTTTAGAAAACCATTTTATACTTCATGCGCATGGACAAGTTAGAATTAACAGAATAGATCAGACTGGAATCTATAACAGTCAGACACAACAATATTCTCATAAACTAAGAATTATTAAAAAAATAATATAAAAAACTCTCTTAAAAAAGGGTTTTTAACAATTAATACTTAAAATAGTAAGACTATTTTAATAGATTTTTCATCTTCATAAAGCCCTCATTATTACCTAAAGTACCGTAAATGTTCATAAGTGTTTTTACTGCTTCTTCATCTTGGTTTAATGAAATAAGTTTTTCTAAAATAGGCACACATTCTTCATATACACTTTCTCTCTCTTTTTTCAAAATATCGTAGCTTGCATTATCAGCTCGAGAATTTCCAAGTTTATTCATCTCTTCAACTATTGAAGTTTCTCCCTCTAAAATCAAAGCAACTAAGTTTAGATAACCTGATTCATATTCTGGATCTAATTCAATTGTTTTTTCATAGTATGACCGCGCTTCTTCCGAATTACCTTTATCTGCATTTACTACACCCAGATTAAAATAAAGACTAGCATTAGTTGGGTCTTGTGCAATTGCCTCTTTCATTAATGCTTCAAAACGATCATTGTCTTTAAGCTGTATATAAAGATTTGCTTCTGTAAGAATCAAATTCAAATCTTTAGGATCAGTTATTCTAGCTTCTTTAACTGCTTCCATTGCCTTTATATCATCACCGAGATTCACATATATTAATGCTATATTTTTAACGATTTCAGGAAATTTTGAATCAGAATCTTCTTCTCTAAAATCTTTGTACTGATTTGATTTTTTAAATAAATCATAATCTTGTTTAGAAAATTCTGTTTCTTCACCTGTCTCCAATGATGTTCCAAAATAAGTTGTGATTATTCCATCATATTTAATTTCCTTTAATTCATTATAAAATTTGAGAGCAGCTTGATATTCTTCAGCGTTTACAGCACTAGCCGCTGCAAAATATAAATAATCTGTTACTGTAGTATCTGCTTGATAAGCCAAATACAATTTAGATGCTGCTTCAGAAAATCGTTTTTCAGCATTATCTTCTATAGCACTATTCACTAATTCCCCAGTAAATTTCTGCAATTGATTATCATAATTGACACCATCACCTCCAGCAGCTTTATAAGCTAGAAACTTATCATAAGCTGATTGAAATTTTTTATTTGCCTGATCAATACGGGCTTCTAAAAATGTTTTTTTATTTTTATATTTCTCATCAGCAGTTTCAAAAAGTGCAGCACTAGATTCTAAAAGGCTAATTGAACCTTTAATATCTCCAGCATCAAATAATTTAATTGCTTTTTTAATTTCTTTTTTTTGGCCAAAAGCAACACCAACAAAAAGAATAAAAATTAAGGGTAAAAATTTTTTCATTGTATTTTAATAAAAATTAATAAATTATTGTGTCATCATCAACATCACTAACATCATCAATTGTTTCATCGTCTTTCATAACTTTTGCAACAGCTGCAATCGTGTCTTTCCCTTTTAGGTTAATCAATTTAACACCCTGAGTAGCTCTACCCATAACTCGTAAACTGGTAACCTCCATGCGAATAGCAATACCTGATTTATTTATAATCATTAGATCGTCAGAGTCTGTTACTGTTTTTATAGCAACTAACTTTCCTGTCTTTTCAGTAATAGAGATCGTTTTTACTCCTTTACCTCCTCTATTTGTTACCCTGTAATCTTCTAGGGAAGATCTTTTTCCAAATCCATTTTCTGAAACAACCAATATGTTGGCATCCATATCGTTTACGGAAACCATACCTACGACTTCGTCTTTAATATCTGCTAAAGTAATTCCTCTAACTCCAGAAGCCCCTCGACCCATTGGTCTTGTTTTACCTTCTTCAAAGCGAATTGCTTTTCCTGATTTAACTGCTAATACAATATGACTGTTTCCATTGGTAAGCTTTGCTTCAAGCAGTTCATCATCTTCACGGATAGTAATAGCATTGATTCCATTAGCACGTGGACGAGAATATTGCTCCAATGAAGTTTTCTTTACTTGTCCTTTTTTTGTTGCCATAATAACATAATGACTGTTAATATAACTTTCATCTTTTAGGTCTTGTGTGCAGATATAGGCATTAACCTTATCATCCTGTTCAATATTAATTAAGTTCTGAATAGCACGACCCTTAGCGGTTTTAGATCCTTCAGGAATTTCATAAACTCGCATCCAAAAACATTTCCCTTTTTGAGTAAAAAAGAGCATATATTGATGATTGGTTCCCACAAATAAATCTTGTAAAAAGTCTTCATCGCGAGTTGTTGAAGCTTTTTGGCCAACCCCTCCTCTATTTTGAGTTTTATATTCATTAAGAGGTGTTCTTTTGATATAACCTGCATGAGATATAGTGATAACCATTTTATCATCAGCTATCATATCTTCAATACTGAAATCTCCCCCAGCATATTCTATAACTGACCGACGCTCATCACCATACTTCTCTTTAATCTCATAAAGCTCTTCTTTAATGATTTTCATTCTTAGATCTTTTTTATCTAAAATATCTTTTAAATCAGATATTGTTAATAAAAGATCGTTGTATTCTGTACGAAGTTTATTCTGTTCAAGACCAGTAAGTTGTCTTAAACGCATCTCAACAATCGCTTTGGCTTGTATTTCAGAAAGCTTGAATCGTTCTGTAAGATTGTTTCTAGCTACATCAGGGCTTTCAGACCCTCTTATGATTTTAATAACTTCATCTATATTATCCGAAGCAATAATCATTCCCTCTAAAATATGAGCTCTTTCTTCAGCTTTTCTTAGCTCATATTTTGTTCTTCTCACTACAACATCATGACGGTGTTCAACAAAATGATGAATCATTTCTTTTAGATTCAACATTTCTGGTCTCCCTTTTACTAGAGCTATGTTATTTACACTAAATGAAGACTGAAGGGAAGTATATTTGTAAAGTTTATTTAAAACAATATTAGGAATTGCATCTCTTTTAAGTACATAAACTATACGCATACCATTTCGATCTGACTCATCTCTTATGGTGCTTATACCTTCAATTTTTTTGTCATTTACCAATTCAGCTGTCTTTCTAATCATTTCAGCTTTATTTACTTGGTAGGGGATTTCAGTAACAATAATAGACTCTCTTCCGTCTACTTCTTCAATGTTAGCTTTTGCGCGAATAACTACCCTTCCTCTTCCCGTTAAAAATGCTTCACGAACACCATCATAACCGTATATAGTTCCTCCAGTTGGAAAATCAGGAGCTTTAATGGTTTGAATTAATTCTTCAATAGAAATTTCATTATTGTCAATATATTGGATGGTACCATCAATAACCTCTGTTAAATTATGAGGAGGCATATTAGTTGCCATTCCAACCGCAATACCTGATGCTCCATTAATTAAAAGATTTGGTACTCTAGTGGGTAAAACTTTAGGCTCTTTAAGTGTATCATCAAAATTCAATTGAAGATCAACAGTTTCTTTGTCTATGTCAGCCAAAAGATCTTCTGACATTTTACGCATGCGCGCTTCAGTATATCTCATTGCCGCAGGACTATCTCCATCAACAGAACCAAAGTTACCTTGACCATCTACTAATAAATATCTTAAGCTCCACTCCTGAGCCATTCGGACCATTGTATCATACACTGAACTGTCACCATGAGGGTGATATTTTCCTAATACTTCACCAACAATACGAGCAGACTTTTTATATGCGGTGTTAGATCGTATTCCTAATTCGTGCATTCCAAACAAAACACGTCGATGCACAGGCTTTAAACCATCTCTTACATCAGGCAGGGCACGTGACACAATGACAGACATTGAGTAATCAATGTATGCTGATTTCATTTCGTCTTCAATGTTAATAGGAATAAGCTTCTCTCCTTCGTTCATAGTATATGTATATGTAATTACAAAAATAAAACAATATGCCCAAAAACAGCACTAGAATCAAAGGTATAATTCACAAAATTATTAACAGTAAAACACTCACCATTTATTATAAATTAAAGGGGTTCAGTATTTGAAATCTTAATTTTTTTTTGTCTATTAGCATGGAGCATAAAATTAATGGTCTACTTTTTGAAGATAAATAAACAAAACAAGGAAGCTATGGATGATAATTTCTCACCCCGCGTAAAAGATGTAATTGCATTTAGTAAAGAAGAAGCCCTTCGTTTGGGGCACGGTTTTATTGGCACAGAGCATTTGATGTTGGGAATTCTTAGAGATGGCGGAGGTAAGGCAATTACAATATTAAACGCTATTGAAGTAAACTTGGGAGAACTAAGGCGAAAAGTTGAAATCCTAAATCCAGCTACCATAGATGAATCTCAAATGCTTAATGATAAGAAAAATCTTCATTTAACAAGACAAGCAGAACGTGCTTTAAAAACCACTTTCTTAGAGGCTAAGTTATTTCAAAGTGAACTTATTAATACTGTCCATTTACTTCTTTGTATTCTTCGGAATGAGAATGATCCAACTACTAAATTGTTATCCAAACTTAATGTTGACTATGATTTAATTAAAGAACAATTCAAACTAATGTTAGCTAATGACACAGAAAACTATGAAGAATTACCTTCTTCCGATTCATTTCCTGATGAAAAAGAAAGTGACGGAGAGAATAAAGAAAATCCTTTTGTATCAACTTCTGAATCAAAAATATCTAAAAAAACCAAAACACCTGTTTTGGACAACTTCGGAAGAGATGTCACGTCTTTAGCGGAACAAGAAAAATTAGATCCAGTAGTAGGTAGAGAAAAAGAGATTGAACGTGTATCTCAAATTTTAAGTCGTAGAAAAAAAAATAACCCCCTTCTTATCGGTGAACCAGGTGTTGGTAAATCTGCAATCGCTGAGGGCCTTGCTCTTCGTATTGTCCAAAAAAGAGTTTCAAGAATTCTATATAACAAAAGAGTTGTTACTTTAGACTTAGCAAGTTTAGTTGCAGGCACAAAATATCGCGGTCAATTCGAAGAACGAATGAAAGCGGTTATGAATGAGCTAGAAAAAAATGATAACATTATTTTATTCATTGATGAGGTTCACACTATTGTAGGTGCAGGTGGAGCTACTGGCAGTTTGGATGCGTCTAATATGCTTAAACCAGCTCTAGCAAGAGGAGAAATACAAATTATCGGAGCAACTACACTTGATGAATACAGGCAGCATATTGAAAAAGATGGTGCTTTAGAGCGTCGTTTTCAAAAAATATTAGTTGAACAAACTACTCCAAAGGAAACACTCGAAATTCTTGAAAACATAAAAGAACGTTATGAAAGTCATCATAATGTAAGTTATTCACATGAAGCTTTAAAAGCCTGTGTTGATTTAACTCATAGGTATATGTCTGATCGTTTTTTGCCTGATAAAGCAATTGATGCATTAGACGAAGCAGGCTCAAGAGTTCATATCAATAACATGAGTGTGCCACAAGAAATAATTGATTTTGAAAAGCAGTTGGATGATGTTCGAAAACTAAAGAATTCTGTTGTTAAAAAACAGAAATACGAAGAGGCTGCAAAATTACGCGATGATGAAAAAAGAGTAGAATGTCAGCTAATTGAAGCACAAGAGCGCTGGCATGAAACTTCTAAATTAAATAGAGTTACAGTGAATGAAAATGATATTTCAGATGTTGTCTCTGTAATGACTAATATACCTGTAAACAAGATAGTTAAATCTGAAAAAAATAAATTATCTAAGCTTTCAAAAGTTATTAGCAAAAAACTAATTGGTCAAAAAAATGCAATTAACAAGGTAGTTAAAGCAATTCAGAGAAATCGTGCAGGATTAAAAGCACCCGACAAACCTATTGGATCCTTTATTTTCTTAGGACAAACAGGAGTTGGAAAAACTCAACTAGCTAAAATATTGGCCTCGGAAATATTTGAATCTGAAGAAAATCTTATTCGAATTGACATGAGTGAATACATGGAGAAATTTACAATATCAAGATTAATTGGAGCACCTCCTGGATATGTTGGCTATGAAGAGGGTGGTCAATTAAGTGAAAAAGTTAGACGACGTCCTTACTCCGTAATACTTTTAGATGAAGTTGAAAAAGCTCATCCTGATATTTTTAATATGCTATTGCAAGTTTTGGATGATGGATTTTTAACGGATAGCTTAGGGAGAAAAGTGAATTTCCAAAACACAATTATCATTATGACTTCTAATATTGGAGCTCGTCAAGTTAAAGATTTTGGTGTAGGATTAGGATTTGAAACTTCTTCCCAAAAAAATCAGACAAGTGAAATCGAAAAAGGAGTGATTGAAAAAGAATTAAAAAAGACTTTTTCTCCTGAGTTTTTAAACCGAATTGATGATATTGTGATTTTCAATGCTTTAGAACAAGTGGACATTAGAAAAATTGTTGATATAGAATTAGCTGGTTTAATTGAACGTATTGAAAAATTAGGTTATAAAGTAACCATCACAGAAGCTGCAAAAGATTTTATTTCCGAAAAAGGATTTGATAAAAAATATGGTGCAAGACATTTAAATAGAGCCATTCAAAAACATGTAGAAGATCTTGTTGCTGAAAATGTGGTGAGTAATTCCATTAAAGAAGGTGATCAGATTTTAATTGACACAAATGGCGATAAAGACACACTTCAACTACTTTCGAATCAGGAATCAAAAAATGCATCATGATTTTTTAAAAATATTTTTTTGATAATAAGCAGGTCTAAACTTTATTTCTTTTATTCTTGTTTTTTTTTCGCCTACCTAGGCAAATATAATACTATTTTTGCATCTGTTTAAAATGTTATTTTCCTAGTTGTTAGGTTATGAAATTCAAATAAGTATGAAGGTTTTAAAATTTGGTGGTACGTCAGTTGCAAATTCAGAAAGTCTAACTCATGTAGTTCGTATTATTCTCAAATCACTACCTGAATCTCAAGTTGTTGTTGTTTCTGCTTTGGGTGGAATCACTAACATTCTTTTGGAAATGGCTCAAGAAGCTAGTAAAGGACATGCTAGCTATAAAAATCACATTCCTATTCTAGAGAAAAGGCATCTTGATCCAATTCTACATTTTATCCCATTAAACAGACAAAGTGATATCATTAGCTTTTTAAAATCTCAACTTAATGAACTTGAAAGTCTTTTAGAATCTCTCTATACATTAAATGAACTAACAGATAAAAGTCTCTCAAAAATTTTAAGTTTTGGAGAGATTCTATCAAGTACAATTATTTTTAATATTTTAAAAAATCAATCCTTATCGGTGTCCATTAAAGATGCTAGAGAACTTGTTTTTACTAATGTAGTTAACAATCGTAATGTAGTAAATCATAAAAAAAGCTCTGAAAGATGTAATACCTTTTTTTTATCTGAAAAAAATAAAATCATTATAATACCTGGTTTTATTGCCAGTGATGATCAAGGAAACGCAACTACATTGGGAAGGGGTGGTTCTGATTATACTGCCGCTTTAATAGCTAATTATTTAGATGCCGATTTTCTGGAAATATGGACTGACGTCAGTGGAATGTATACTGCAAACCCTAAATTGGTAACTCAAGCACAGCCAATTCCCCAACTTTCTTTTCAAGAAGCTATGGAATTATCTCATTTCGGAGCAAAAGTTATTTATCCACCCACCCTTCAACCTCTGATTGAGAAAAAAATTCCTGTGATAATAAAAAATACCTTTGATGCAGACGCATCTGGAACAATTATCGGCACTTATGGAATTCAATCTTTACAAAACGGAACAATTGTTAAAGGAGTAAGTCATATAGAAAATGTTGCATTAATAAGTTTAGAAGGAAGTGGAATGATAGGGATTTCAGGATTTTCAAAGCGTCTTTTCGAAAGTCTTTCCATAAAACAAATTAATATCATTATGATTACCCAAGCATCTTCAGAGCATTCCATTTGCTTGGGAGTGCGTTCTGAAGATGCTGAAACAGCAAAAAAAGCTATTGACGAGCATTTTGAATTTGAAATTAGTCGAAAGAAGGTTGCTCCTGCAAAAGTTGAACTGAATATGGCCAATATAGCTGTGGTTGGAGATCGCATGAAAGATCACCAAGGAATCAGTGGAAAATTATTTAGTAGTCTGGGTGCAAACAATATAAACATAAGAGCTATAGCCCAAGGAGCTTCTGAACGAAATATCTCAATTATAATAGATAATAAGAATACTCGAAAAGCACTTAACACTATACATGAAATTTTTTTTGAACAACAAACCAAGGAATTAAATCTTTTTATTACTGGTGTGGGTAATGTTGGTGGTAAATTACTAGAGCAAATCAATCAACAACAAGAATATTTACTTGAACACTTACGATTAAAAATTCGAGTGATTGCCCTCTCTAATTCCCGAAAAATGATCTTAAATTCTAATCCTATTGAACTTGAACAATGGAAGGATCAACTTAACAAAAGTGAAATCCCTGCTGATAGAAAAAAATTTTTTAAGCATATAAAAAAATTAAATCTTAGAAACAGCATTTTTATAGACAATACAGCAAACGAAATAATCGCTAATGAATATGGTCAATATTTAAAAAACAACATCGGAGTAGTAACCTGTAATAAAATTGCTTGTGCTAGTTCATTGGAACACTACTCTGAACTAAAAAAAACTGCGCGTAGATTTGGCACTCCTTTTTTGTTTGAAACAAATGTTGGAGCTGGTTTACCAATCATAGACACTCTTAATAATTTAATTGCATCAGGTGATAAAATTCATAAAATACAAGCAATTTTATCTGGAAGTTTGAATTATGTGTTTAACAATTTTACTTCTCAAACCCCCTTTAAGGAAATTGTCAAAAGTGCTCAAAACGAAGGATATACAGAGCCCGATCCCAAAATAGATTTAAGTGGTATAGATGTTGCCCGTAAAATACTAATTCTGGCTCGAGAGAGTGGATATGATATAGAGCTAGAAAATGTTTTAAACAAATCTTTTTTACCAGAAGCAGTTCTAAATTCATCAAATAATGAAGAATTTTATGAAGCTATTGAAAAACATGAATCTCATTTTCAGAAATTATTGGCTAGCGCTTCCGAAAAAGGAGCAAGATTAAAATATGTTGCTCAGTTAGAAAATGGAAAAGCTAGTGTTGGTTTACAAGAAATAAAATCCGATCATGATTTCTATAATCTGGAAGGAAGTGATAATATTATACTATTCTATACAAATCGTTATAAAAACAATCCGCTAATTGTTAAAGGAGCTGGGGCTGGGGCTGATGTTACTGCTGCAGGAATTTTTGGAGATATTATTCGAATTGGTAAACAATAGCTATGAATCAAATTAAAATTTTTGCTCCTGCTAGTGTTGCCAATGTTTCCTGTGGGTTTGATGTACTTGGATTTTGCTTAGATCACATAGGTGATATCATGACCGTATCCAAAACTGACACGCCTGGAGTCCAAATCGGCTTAGTAACAGGTGAGGAACTTCCAAAAGATCCTCTAAAAAACGTAGCGAGTGTTGCAGTTCTTTCATTATTAGAAGCCTACCCAAGCAAGTCTGGTTTTAAAATAGATATTGATAAGAAAATCAAACCAGGAAGTGGAATAGGAAGCAGTGCTGCAAGTGCAGCAGGAGCAGTTTTTGCAGTCAATGAACTTTTGGAGAAGCCTTTCACTAAAAATGAATTAATAAGGTTTGCTCTGGCCGGAGAAACCCTGGTAAGTGGTGCAGAGCATGCTGATAATTTAGCACCTGTGCTTTTAGGTGGGTTTACTCTGGTGAGAAGCAACAAAACATTGGATGTTATAAAATTACCAAGCCCCCCAGAATTGTTTGCTACAGTTATTCATCCTAAGATTGAATTAAAAACAATTCATTCTAGAGCTATTCTAAAAAACACAGTACCACTTAATAAAGCAATAGAACAATGGGGAAATTTAGGTGCTTTTATTAGCGCTTTATATACTAATGATTATGAATTACTTTCTAGAAGTATGGAGGATAAAGTAATTGAACCTTATCGATCTATACTAATTCCTAAATTTAAAGAAATTAAAAGTGCTGCATTAAATTCAGGAGCTTTAGGTAGTGGTATATCAGGTTCAGGACCCTCAATATATGCTCTTTCTAAAGGAGAGGGAATTGCAAAAAAAGTAGCTTTTTCAATGGAATTAGAATTAGAAAAACTAGATATTGAATTTGATTTGCATATTTCAAAGATTAACCAGGAAGGAATTAAAATCATAAGTCAATCATGAAATATTATAGTTTAAATAATAATTCCAAAGAGGTTTCGTTTTTAGACGCCGTCAAAAAAGGTCTTGCTCCTGATGGGGGACTCTATTTTCCAAAGAATACTCCTTTCCTTTCTAAAGATTTAATTAAAAATATTAAATCTTTTTCAAATCATGAAATCGCCTTTAAGGCGATCGAAACCTTTGTAGGTGATGATATACCTTCTGAACGATTAAAAAAAATCATAGAAGAGACTTTAAGCTTTGACTTTCCGATTATTCCCATAACAAATTCAATTTCAAGCCTTGAATTATTCCATGGTCCTACTTTAGCATTTAAAGATATAGGAGCACGATTTATGGCTCGTTGTTTGGCTTATGCAAATGAGATTCAAGAAACTGAAAAGCTCACTATTTTAGTTGCAACATCTGGAGATACAGGAGGAGCTATTGCAGATAGTTTTTATGATGTTGAGGGAATTAACGTTGTTATCTTATATCCAAAAGAAAAGGTTAGTCCCATTCAAGAAAAGCAATTAACTACTTTTGGAAAAAACATTACTGCTCTTGAGGTAAACGGAACTTTTGATGATTGTCAAGACATGGTTAAAAGTGCATTTATTGACTCGGAAATAACAAAAAAACAAGCTCTTACATCCGCAAACTCTATAAATATTGCACGATGGTTGGCTCAAATGTTTTATTTCTTCATTGCTTTTAAAGAAAGACCTAATCCAGATAAAAAATTAGCTGTTTCTGTACCTAGTGGGAATTTTGGTAATCTATGTGCAGGTCTAATGGCTAAAGAAATGGGTCTTCCAATAGATCATTTTATAGCTAGTACAAACATCAATAATACTGTGCCTAATTATTTAGAGACTGGAATATATTCAGTTAAAAAATCAAAGGCTACATTATCTAATGCAATGGATGTTGGAGAACCAAGTAACTTCATTAGAATTCAAAAAATTTTTAACAATGACTTTTACAAAATAAAAAAATCAATAAGTGGTTCTTATTTTAATGACTCTGAAACTAAAAAAGCAATTAAAGAAATTTTTAATAATAATAAATATATTACTGATCCACATGGGGCTATAGGATATTTGGGACTAAAATCTTTTTTAAATTCAACAGAAGAAAAATTTTCAGGAATTTTTTTAGGAACAGCTCATCCAATTAAATTTGCTAACACAGTCGAAAAGACATTGAAAATCAAAATAGATGTTCCAGAACGTCTAAAATCTATTTTAGATTTAAACAAAAAAAGTATTCAAATTGAAAATTATGATCAGTTAAAGTCTTTTCTATTAGATCATTAATTTATTTCTAATGGTGGGAGTATAAAGTCATCTAAAGCACTTTTTTGAGCCATCAACTCTTCTATTTTTTCCCAAGCTCTTGGTGCGTGTTTTGATAAATTAATAGGACCTTCTTCAGTAATTAAAATATCATCTTCAATCCGAATACCAATATTCCACCATTTTGGATTACAAGGACTACCCTCAGGAATATAAATTCCAGGTTCAATAGTAATAACCATATTGGGCTCTAAAGCTTCATACAATCCAGGATCATGAACATCTAAACCGATATGATGTGAAATTCCGTGAGGTAAATAACGTCTATAGTCTTCAGGATTATCAATCAACCCAAGCTCTAATAATCCATTTTGGACAACTTTATAAGTAGCCTGTGAAACAGTTCTAAAGCTTGCCTGATTTTTAGCTGCATTGATACCAGCTGTTTGAGCATCATAAACAATTTGATAGAGTAAGCGTTGTTCAGTAGTGAATTTTCCTGAAACAGGAATTGTTCTAGTTACATCAGCTGTATACCCCAAGTATTCTGCTCCCAAGTCCATTAAAATTAATTGATTTTTTAAATCGGTTTTTTCATTAGTAATGTAATGTAATACACAGGCATTATCGCCAGCTCCAACAATAGAAGGATAACCTTCATGTGCGGCTCCATATTTTTTAAACACTAATTGATGTATTCCCTGTACTTCGCGTTCGGTCATATCAGAATGAATAGCTTTCATTACCTCTATTTGTCCTTGTGTGGAAATTCTAATTGCTTTTTTCAACAATATAATTTCTTCAGGAGATTTTTTTTCACGTAAACTTGCCATATAATAGCTCAACTTATCAATATCAAAATTATAATTTTTAAGTAAAAAAGCGGTTTTTTTTTTAAAATCGGTAAGCACAATCTCTTTATCTTCAGACATAAAATCTTGAATTACTGGATCATCAATTAGAGTTGAATCTTTTGATGCCATAAAAGAAATCGTGCGTTTAATGCTTTTAACATCTACCAATGAGGCAGTTTTAATTCTTTGGAATAATCTATAGCGATCTGCATCAAAATCTTTAGGATAATTTATCTTATTTTTAAAATGCTTTTGCAAATCATAGAGATCACTTGTTTCCTGCTTATTATCTCGAACATCATTCTCAAAGTCAAATATAAAGACAGTATCAAAGCGACTAAAATCTTGTTGATCTTTTAAAAATAAAGTTCTACTAGCAATTCGTTCAAATCCCATTTTTTCGGCACCCTCAATACCTAGTTGTCTTCCATTCCACATTTCATTTTGAGTATCCCGGTCACGAACATAAAGTTTTTCATTAAAGGAACCATTATTATCCCTCTGAGGAGTACTATAAATTAATAGTACAGCATGGGGCTCTTTCCAGCCTGATAAATAATAAAGATTTGGATCTTGATGATATTCAAAATCAACATCATTTGCACGGTTTCGAACAGGAGCAGAAAAATATACTGCAACGCTATTACTTGGTAGTTTTTTTCTTAATTGATCCCTCCTTTTTTTATAAAAATCCATTGAAAGTTCCGACTTTTGTGCATATATCAAAAAGGGCATCATTAAAGCAAATAAGAATACCTTGATTAAAATATAAAATGTTAAACGGTTTTTAGACTTTTGCATAAATTAAATTTGACCTTTAACTTATGAAAAAAACAACACTTTACGATGTACATATGGAACTGAATGCAAAAATGAATGCATTTGGCGGTTATGAAATGCCTATACAATATACAAGTGTTACAAAAGAACATTTAGCGGTAAGAGGAGCTCTAGGTATATTTGATGTTTCCCATATGGGCGAGTTTCATGTTTCTGGCCCCAATGCCTTAAGCCTATTACAACATATCTGCAGTAATGACATATCTAAAATTTTATTAGGAAAAGCACAATATAATTACTTCCCTAATGAAAAAGGAGGTGTTGTAGATGATTTAATCGTTTATAGATTGGAAGAATACAACTATCTGTTAGTCGTAAATGCTTCTAATATAACTAAAGACTGGGATTGGGTAAATAAGCATAATAATTCGTTTGGTGCAAAACTTGAAAATCGATCAGAGGAAACTTCACTCCTTGCTATTCAGGGGCCAAAAGCTATTGAAGCTATGCAACAATTAACAGAAACTGACTTAGCATCATTATCCTTTTATACACATGTAACGACTCGATTTGCTGGATGTGATAATATTTTAATTGCTACAACGGGATATACTGGTGCAGGTGGAATAGAAATTTATTTACCAGCAGAAAAAGCTCCTTTTGTTTGGAAAGAGGTTATGAAAGCAGGTCATGCATACGGGATTTCTCCTATTGGACTTGCCGCACGTGATACTTTAAGACTAGAAATGGGCTATTGTCTTTATGGAAACGAAATAAATGATATAACTTCTCCAATAGCAGCAGGCCTTGGATGGGTTTCAAAAACAAAAACGGGTTCAATTAACGCCCCAGCTATTGAGGAACAAAAAAGAACAGGAACATCGCAAAGACTTGTTGGCTTCAAAATGGACATAAGGGGCATACCTAGAACCGGTTATGAAATCGTTGATCCTGAAGGTGATATTATCGGAAATGTTACTTCGGGAACACAATCACCTACTCTTTCTGAGGGAATTGGATTAGGATATGTAGATATAATTTTCACAAAACCAGATACTCAAATCGGAATTTTGATTAGAGGTAAAATCTGTCCTGCACATATTGTAAAACTACCTTTTATTAAATCATAAATCTTGAAATCTATTTTAATTTTAGGAGCTAGTGGATTTATAGAAAATTCAATCTATAGAGAATTATCTCCCTTTTTCGATACAGATGGCACATATAATTCAGCTAAAGGTTATGATCATAATAAACACTTTTATTCATTTAATTTTGAAAAAGATGGATTAGAAAATATTTTAAAAGAAGTAAAGCCTAAATTAATCATATCTGCTTTAAGGGGAGATTTTAATGTCCAATTAGAAGCCTACGTATTTCTAATTAATTTTGTTCGAAATAAAAATTGTCGTGTTTTATTCTTTTTGTCAGCAAATGTATTTGACGTTTTTCAACATTACCCTTCATATGAGTACGACAAAATCTTATCAGAAAGCATATATGGGGGATTTAAAATCAAAATAGAAAATTAACCAATAGAAGTTTTTCCAAATACCATTATAAATATAAATAATGACAATCGTTTAGCTCAACAAGTACATTATATCATAAAAAAAAACGGGGATTTACAAACAAGTTTTTACATCAAACTCCGTACGATACCTAGCAACCTT
>Ga0307995_1000921_pt1 | contig 19047 bp, 10 predicted proteins | sample EllFjometagen262_FD_203132 | JGI IMG/M metagenome (GOLD analysis project Ga0307995, IMG submission 203132) | Marine microbial communities from Ellis Fjord, Antarctic Ocean - #262 | ecosystem: Environmental > Aquatic > Marine > Unclassified | place: Southern Ocean | collected 2014-11-02
GTCCGTACATTGTGCTGAAAGCAATACAGCAACAGTAAGTTCAAAAACATTCGTATAGTCAAGTTCAGTTTTTGCTTCAGGCATATGCTCAGAAAAATGAGCTATAAAATGTTGTGTTCTTTCTTTTTTATTCACAAAACAAAAATAAAAAGAAAAGAGGTCTCTCGACCTCTTTTACTAACCAAAACCACTTAGTTTAACGAAATTAGAATTTTATCTTTAGACTGTGTTCTAATTACTCTCACTGAACTTGCATACGCAAGAATAGTATCTATAGTTTCTTTTTTTGGTCCAATCTGATTTTCAGAAAGAATGCTGTGTACCGATTTGTCAAATAAAGTATATTCCTCTTTTAACAGATGGTTCCACATTTTTAAAGTAGAGTTTTTGCTCATATAGTATTTTTTTAAGTTTCATTACACACCCTGAACGCAATACCCCACTTAATATTATATAAACATAAATTTTATTTCACTTGCAAATCAATATGTTGCTTTTCGGCTAACTTTCTAAGATTGATTAAAGCATAACGCATTCTACCTAAAGCTGTATTGATACTTGAATCCGTTAAAACAGAAATTTCTTTAAACGATAAATCTTCAAAATATCTCATCTTTAAAACTTCTTTCTGGTCAGTAGGCAGTTGCTCAATCAATATCTTTAAATCAGAATGAACTTGTGTTTGTATCATTATTTCTTCCTGATTTTTACTTCCATCATCTATCACATCAAAAATATCAAATTCTGAGGTCGGTCTTATCTTTCTCATTTTAGACTCCTTTCTGAAATGATCAATCACTAAATTATGAGAGATCCGCATCATCCAAGGTAAAAATTTACCTTCCTCATTGTACTTTCCTTTCTGTAAGGAATTAATTACTTTAATAAAGGTATCCTGAAAGATGTCTTCAGTAATATCACGATTTTTAACTTTAGACATAATAAAAGCAAATACTCTGCTTTTATGTCTACTTAATAAAACCTCAAATGATTTATTATCACCATTTAGAAAATTTTGTACTAATACTTTATCTGAGAAATTGTCTAACAACATATACTTTTTTTTAGTTAATAAGAATTTAAAAGTAAATGTGTGACTATAGGCGGGTATATTGTTAATTAATTGTACGAATTGAAGGTCAAATATAGTAAAACAATTTTAAATATCCAAATCTTATTTCATAGCTTTGCAAATTCTAGAAAAATTAGATGACTAAAAAACAAGTAAATACTACCGACAATATTGTGATTAGGGGTGCGCGCGTACACAACCTTAAAAACATCTCAATTAACATCCCGAAAGACAAGTTAATTGTTATTTCTGGGGTGTCAGGAAGTGGAAAATCGTCATTAGCCTTTGACACTTTATTTGCTGAAGGACAAAGACGCTACATAGAAAGTCTATCGTCATATGCCCGTCAATTCCTTGGGAAATTACAGAAACCAGAAGTAGATGAAATACTTGGAATTTGCCCCGCTATTGCTATTGAACAGAAAACAACTACCAATAATCCTAGGTCAACTATTGGTACAAGTACCGAAATATACGATTATCTAAAACTTCTGTTTGCTAGAGTTGGGAAAACGATTTCACCAATTTCAGGAAAACAAGTAAAACGCCAACAAGTAAGTGATGTGGTTGACTTTGTTACAAAACAGAAAAAGGATGAAACTGTAATTATAACCGCTAACTATAAAGGGGAAGAAGACAACAACATTCTTTCTACTTTAAGACAACAAGGTTTTTCTCGTGTAATACACCAAGGGGAAGTAACGAAAATAAAAGATTTACTTAAGGATGAAACAAAGGTATCAGGCAGTAATATACAAGTTGTAATTGACCGTATAATTATTGATAACACTGACGCTAAAGGTAGGATTGCTGATTCTGTACAAACTGCCTTTTTTGAAGGAAATGGAGAATGCAATGTTTTAATCAAGCAGGAAAATCACCATTTTTCTAATAAATTTGAATTAGACGGAATACAATTTGAAAAACCATCCACTCATTTCTTTGCATTCAATAATCCTTATGGAGCTTGCAGAAAATGTGAAGGTTTTGGCTCCATCCTTGGTATTGATAAAAAGAAAGTAATCATCAGTGAGAACTTATCCGTTTACCAAGGTGTTGTAAGCTGTTGGGGTGGCGAAAAACTAAGCAAATGGAAGGATCGTTTTATTATTCGTGCTGCAAAGTTTGATTTCCCAGTACACAGGCCATACAATGAGCTAACAAAGGAAGAGAAAGACATTCTTTGGAACGGAAAAGGAAAGTGCAAAGGAATACAGCAGTTTTTTCAAAAACTAGAAAGCCAAAAATACAAAATACAAAACAGAGTTCTTATCGCTAGATATAGAGGGAAAACAGATTGTGATGAATGTGATGGGTCTAGGTTAAGAAAAGACGCTCTTTACGTACAAGTTGCAGGAAAGAGTATAGCTGATATTGTAAAAATGAATATTGAGCAAGCACTTTTATTCTTCAAGAATATAAAGCTAGATACTAATGATAGTAAAGTTGCTGACCGACTAACACAAGAAATAACTAGCAGGTTACACTATTTAAATGAAGTGGGACTGAGTTACCTTACTCTAGATAGAAAATCAAACACTCTATCAGGTGGGGAATCGCAAAGGATTAACCTTGCCACTTCTATTGGGAGTTCATTAGTAGGTGCTATGTACATATTAGACGAGCCCAGTATTGGTTTACATTCTAAGGATACCGAACGACTTATCAAAATATTGAAAGAACTGAGAGATATTGGTAATACAGTTATAGTAGTTGAGCATGATGAGGAAATAATGGAACAAGCCGACCAGATTATTGATATTGGTCCTGAAGCAGGAATTCACGGAGGAGAAATTATTTTCCAAGGGAAATTAAAAGATATTTATAAAGAGAAAAAAAGTTTAACTACACAATATCTTGCAGGGAAACTAGTAATTCCTGTACCTAAAAAAAGAAGGAGTACTAAAGATAGGATTAAAATTGATGGAATTTATAAACATAACCTAAAAAATATAAGTGTCGAGTTTCCTTTAAACGGACTCACCTTAGTTACAGGGATGAGTGGTTCTGGAAAATCCACATTAGTAAGAGATATATTAAAACCAGCTTTAGATACGCATTTCGGTAATTCTAGCAAAGCAAATAAGAATTACGAAAACATAAGTGTCAGTACAAATAACCTGACTAAACTGGAGTTTATTGACCAGAATCCTATTGGTAAATCATCAAGATCGAACCCAGCAACCTATATAAAAGTATATGATGATATCAGGAAACTGTTTGCTAGCCAACCTTTAGCCGAAACTAGAAAATACAAAATAGGATTCTTTTCTTTTAATGTTGATGGTGGTAGATGCGAACATTGTAAAGGAGAAGGAGAAACAACCGTAGAAATGCAGTTTATGGCAGATGTACATTTAGAATGTGAACACTGTAAAGGAAAGCGTTTTAAAAAGGAAATACTAGAAATAAAAGTTGGGGATAAAAACATCTCGGATATCTTAAATTTATCCGTTTATGAAGCTATTGAGTTTTTTGAAAGCAATAATGAAACCAGTATTGCACGAAAATTAAAACCATTACAAGATGTTGGGTTGAACTATATAAAACTTGGGCAATCGTCCAATACACTAAGTGGTGGTGAAGCGCAAAGAATAAAATTAGCTTCATTTTTAGGCAAAGGAAATACACCTGAAAAAACATTATTTATATTTGATGAACCAACTACAGGTTTACATTTTCATGATATAAATAAACTCCTTAATTCCTTTTACGCTCTCATTGAAAAAGGACATTCAATTGTTTGTATTGAACATAATTTGGATGTTATAAAATGTGCTGATTGGATAATTGATCTTGGTCCTGAAGGAGGTGATAAAGGAGGTGATATTGTATTTACAGGAACCCCAGAAGAAATTGTAAACTGCAAAAAATCAATTACTGGTCAGTTTCTTAAAAAAAAACTTTAATCTTTTGATTATAAAATAAAAAAGCCGAGCAAATGCTCGGCTTTTTTTAATTTAATAATATCATTAACTAAGTGAAATATTAAAAGTTTAAATAATATCCAATACCAATAGAACCTTGACCATGACTAGACAAATCATGGTTATATTCAATGTTTAATTGATCATATAAATTATAACCTATTTTTATAACAGGAACAGTGAATCCGTGATCATACCCTTCCTTCTCGCCCATTTTTTGTGGGTAACCATAATCCTTATCTCCAATCTTTTCATCACCTATATTTATATGAAATCCAGCTCCAAACGACAAGCTTTTATAATTATAACAAACATATATTGGAATAGACATAATTAAATGATCATTCCAAGTTTCAATTTCTATCTCACTACTAGAACCATTAGCAGTAATTGGAGTGAAATGGTCATTTAAAACAGGATCCTTTCCTGTTAAATTAAAAAGTATCTTAGCATCAAATGAAAGACTCTTCTGATTCGTATATGGCTTAAAAATATATCTATACTGACCACCAATTAATATATCTGAAGCACCATCTGGATTAGAACCTAAGCCAAGCTTAAAAAAAGCACCATATCTATGTTTATTCAAAGAACGAATAATTGTTTTATCCTTGCCTTTACCTTTAATTTTAATACCTGCAGGATTTTCACAAATTTCTTGCAATTTTCTTCCTGCATTAATTAAACTTACACTTCTTGCTTTACCTTGATCAGTGAAATAATTAATTAACTTTTTATCATTTTCAGAAAATGTCATATAAACCTTTTCTGTATTTACATAAGTTATTTTACCACCAGCCAAAGATGCTCTTGTATCTTCCTGTGAAGAAGGTATAGAGTGCTGCTTGTGTCTATAATGCCAAACTAAGACTTTACAATTATTAGCAACATCATGATAAATATCATAAGGAGGAATACCTACAATTGAAGTTACTTCTTTCTCTGTCATTCCAGGGCTAACTTTATACAACTTATCAGTTGTAGTATATTCTGGAATTGATTCTTGTGCAATTGCTGTAAAAGCAAAAGCAACAATCATTAATGTTATTATATTCTTCATTTTATTTAGATTTTTTATTGTTAGACTTTTTCACTTTAAACCCATCAAAAACTTTAGAAATATATTCATTAAATCTAATTTTTCTATTCCATAGTCGCCCACTTTTATGAGTCAGATCAATATTAATTTGAGCATTTTCTTTATCAGCTAAGTCACATAAAGTACAATCTGAACCATCTGCAAAAATAATATCTGCTATTTCCTCCTTTGATTCTTCAACAGGAACGCATCTTTCACCACAGTTTTTCTTAGCATCATATTTCTTATTTGGTTTATAATCACATATACAATATTCACAATCACCAATTGTAAGAACAGTTCCTAATTCTGACACACCATCATTCCTTTGCTCAGTTGCCTTCTTATTATAATTAAGAGATTTCTTATCCAAGCAACCATAAATTGGAGCGATTTCAGACCCATCACAAGCATCTTGCAATTCTTGCGTAAATGAAAGCACCATTGAACCGCCTTTCTTCCCTTCATCTGTCACTAAGGACTCAACCTTACCTCCTCTATAATAAACATATACATTAGATGGATCAACAAACTTTTCCGCACCTTTAATATTTGAGTAAGAGTTCAATGTCCCGTGACTAACCTCTTTGTGCTTATACTTAAACTGATGTATTTCACATCCGTTCTCTATACCGTGAAAAATCTCATAAGGTTCTACACCAAGTGTAGTAACCACATTTTCTTTTGTCATTCCCGGATTAACTTTAGTCATTTTATCTACAGTAGTATAATAAGGGACTATTATATTACTACAAGAACTAAAGACTAATGTCACCAAGAGCAATTGTAAAATTCTTTTCATTTTTTTAATGTTTATTTTTTAATGTTGTCTACTCTAAACTAGTTTTCGACTTCCCTATATTTATTGCAAATAGAAACATAAATTCTCTCATAATTGATACATAGCTGATACACTTACCTAATCATCTGAAAAACATTATTTATATTTAATGAACCGACTACGGGTTTACATTTTCATGATATAAATAAACTCCTTAATTCCTTTTACGCTCTCATTGAAAAAGGACATTCAATTGTTTGTATTGAACATAATTTGGATGTTATAAAATGTGCTGATTGGATAATTGACCTTGGTCCTGAAGGAGGTGATATTGTATTTGCAGGAACACCTGAAGAAATTGTAAATTGCAAAAAATCAATTACTGGTCAGTTTCTTAAAAAGAAACTTTAATCTTTTGATTATAAAAAAATGCCGAGCAAATGCTCGGCTTTTAAAATTTAGTTACCTTGCATTAAATATTATAAATTCCTTCTATTCCTTTATTTCTTCTTTATCAGAAGACTTTCTTCTAAAAGAGTATGCTAATCCAAATTGCATTCCATTAAAATCAAAATCACCTGATTCAATCATAATATAATTAAACCCTAATGATATAGCATTTTTCACTTGATAACTTAACCCAAGATTAATTCCGAATTCATTAGCTGAAGGCTCTGACCTTATTGTAGTTCCTTCTTCTAATACTCCTATTAAATTTGCAGTATAAGCTGCATCAGAAATCATATAAATACCCATTCCTAAATTTGCAGAAAGTTTATTTGTAATTCTATAATTCAAATCAGCTTTCATAGGAACAACACCAAAACCCATTCCATAACCAACTGAACCAACCATATCAAATTTTTCAAATAAATTATAAGTGTAGTTTACTGCAAGAATTGTTGATCCAGTTGACTCTGAATTCTCAGTCCTTGCACCATTCCACATTGCATAATCTAAACTTGCACCAAAACCTTGAGCAAACATTGTAGTAGTTCCTAAAACTGCAACAACCATTAATATATAAAATTATTTTTTAAATATTGTCTACTCTAAATGGTTTTCGACTTTCCCATAATTATCAAATCAAATATAGAAAACATATATCTAACTTGCATCAGCATAAACACTGATAATTAAAAACTTGATATAAAATAACTTAACATAGTCACATTCAGATAGATACATAAATACAAAAGATTTTATTGCGTTTTGCATTTAATACAGAGCAGGAAGGAAGTTGAAGATTTAAAACTTAAATGATTGACATAAAGAAGATACTCCTTATTATTTATAATCCAAATAATTCTGTAAAATAATAGTTGCACTTACTTCATCTACTAGTGCTTTATTTTGTCTTCCTTTCTTCTTAATTCCGCTTGCCAAAATACTTTGCTTAGCAATCTTAGAAGTAAAGCGTTCATCAATTTGATGTACAGGAATTTCAGGGTATTTTTTCTGTAAGCGTTTCACAAAACCATTTACATGCCCAGTACTATCAGTATTGCTTCCATCTAGGTTTTTAGGATCTCCTACTACAAAGCATTCAATACTTTCTTTCTGAATTAAATCAGCAATAAAATCATCTAGCAAATGAGTTAGCACAGTCGTTAAACCACCAGCAATAATTTGCATTGCATCAGTAATGGCTATACCTGTTCGCTTAGTACCAAAATCAATACCAAGGGCCTTTCCCATCATTATTGTTTTATTATTTGATACGTTACACCTTCAGGCAATACCTTTATAGTGTAAGTTCCTGCTGAATATTTTTTTATATCAAAAGAAGACACTCCTTTTTGATCTTTCATTTTTTCAACTATCCTACCTGCATTATCATATATTTCGACTATATGATTTTTAGCATCATTAAAGGTAAGATTAAAACCACCCATTGTTGGATTTGGAAAAATTTCAAAATTAAAAGTTGCTTCATCAATATTGGTAGTTTGTCCTAAATCAATAGGAGGAAAAACAATATAATCTAACCAAGCGCAATCCTGTCCATCTGACAACCCACTATCCTTATCGTACTCCCATTCCAAATCATGATTTCCTACAGTAACAGGAAAAGAAACAAAACTCCAAGCATTGTCAATACCAGACCATTCCCCTTGCTTACTACCATCAATATAAAACTGTAAGTAATCAAAATCTTGTTCTGATGAAACAAATTTGAAGAATGAAATATCTCCAGGAGCAGCTACATCAACATTTATATTCAAATGAGATACCATATTATCAGGCAATCCATCACCTGACCTTGAAGAATGAATTCCTTCATAAATATTTACATTATCAATTACCCAAGGATAAACAGGGTCATTAACCCAAGCGTAGTTTGTAAAGTCACCGGTTTCATAATCCTCTTCAATAATTCCTACTATAGCATTGAATGTATTGTTATGTGTATATACCCCATCCGTTACCTGATAAGGAAATTCAACATAAGTACCGACAGGAGTATTTCCCGCAATAGTAATATTAAATACGGTGGCTTGTTGCTGGTTTGTGTTAAGAGAAGCTACATTCACTGAAGTAGTATTTACCGTTACATAAGAAGATAAACTTCCTAATGTAGCTGTTAAATTATCAATATCAGCATGTCCAGTATTCGTTGCATCAATGATAAGCTCTAAAGTTTCACCAGCATCTAACCTTCCGTTTCCGTTTCCTAAAACAGCATCATTAAAAGTAAGAGTGGTATGATCTAATACAGGAGCATTTAACACTACATTAATAGTTGAACTCCAAGTATTGCTTAAATTATCTGTCATGTCGAGCGTAAACACCACTACATGCTGATCAGTTATATTATTTGCAACTTGGAAAGTAAAAGGAGTAGGAATGCTTAAAATTTGTGATGGGTTAATTGTAGTAACTGTTGCTGAATTAGTAATTACTGTAACTGCCGGGTCAGTAGTTGACAAAGTAACATTAACCGAATTTGCATTTCCTGCCCCTACATTTTGAACATCAACATCCATACTAATCAATTCATTATAATCTGCTAAAGAGTTATTATTCCCTGCAATATCATCAATTGTATTTGTTGCAAATATTATATATGGTCCGGTAGGAGAAATAATTTGAACTACACTTTGATGTGGTTGTTTGAATTGTTTAGTAACTACAATATCAGCAGTTCCAACATTGGATATTGCCGGAAAAGTTAAATTTACAATCCCAGTAACATCAGCTAATTGGGCGTCTAAAAGTACACCATTCATTGAAATAGCTACATACGCATTCTCTTCAGTAGTAACTGAAAAAGTAGTTGTACCAACAGGAGTAGCAGAACCATGAGTAACATTAAGCAAAGTAGGAACTCCAATATATGGCATTAAAGATGGGTCACCCATTAGATGATAAATCTCCCAATAATATTGCTCGGCACCACCCGCTTGGGTAACAGCCAAATTTCCTGAATGAATCATTTGCCCTGCTGTAATAAACCAATCCGCTTGTTGCTCACCATTTTCATGCATTAAACAATCAAAAAGCGCTAAGCCTGTACCTGCGTAAGTTGGATTTGCCGAAATACTTCCATTCCCTACTGCCCACCAGAAATCTTCATCCCAATACGTATTATTTGAACCACCAATATAACCTACAGCTCCTTTATTATTTGCTCTTAAAAGCCCTTCACCAAAACAAACTGGCACATCAAATTTATTGGACTGACAACAGTTACCCACCATAAATCCAAACTCATCAATATTTTGTAAACCAGAAACATCAGAAGTTGAAAAACTAGGATCCGACCAACCACTAGAACCACAATGAGCAGTGTAGTTTGCAAAACCAACCCCCTCACTAACATCAGAAATAATAGCCGCTGAAGCTATTGACATATCGGAAGTGATTGGAGTACCTGAACCGTACAAGTAATTATAAACCGTTAAGCCATGAGCAGTATTAAAATAATTACTTGTTCCATAATTTATTTGTCCATTCCCATAAGTAGGCGCCATAGAAGCATCTACTCCTGCAACCAATACTACCTCATCCAAAAAGGAAGGGTCTGAGAATGTATATTGTTCGTGTGTCAAAGTTTTATATACTTGAGCTTCTACATCAGCAGAACTTAAAGCTGAGAACCTACCATAATACATTTCAGGATAAAAATCACCACCGCCATCAAACTCACAGAAATACATATCCGACAGATGATTACCATTATTAAAAGATGGAACTTGTCCGTCATCTCCTACGATTAATAAATAAGTTGGTGCCGGGTCATTAGTGGTTGCATTGTCATACATATCTTTTAAATAAGCATGAATAGAGGCTGTTGTATTCCCTACTGCAGGATCGTTAGTGTAACCTTCAACTACCATAAATCCTTTTTTAGTTTTCCATTGTACTAATGGCTGCAAGGCAGATTGAAAAGCAGGATCAGAAACAATTACATATTTTACAGGATAAGTAGTAATTACATCCTTTACTTGCATTGGCATATAATTTAAACAGCTTTTATACAAATGCTCAAATTCTGGAGAATAGTACCTTTTTTTATTCGCAAGGTGTGCTGAAATATCTGTATTTTTAAATACTACTTTCACCTCCATTTTAGTAACTACCTTAAGTTCATTAGTTACAGGATTGTATTGAAAAGGAGAAATTGAAATTCTAGCCAATTGCTGCCCTCTCATTTTTCCTAAAAATTCGGTAGTAATTAACTTATTGGTATAAAAATCATTGTTTGCATAGTACTCCTCATTAAAATAAAAAGGAACAGATGCAGCATCTTCACTTTTTGAGATAGATGGTTGTGATGGGAAAATAGTATTCGTAATCCCATAGTCGGACAAAGAGATTATTTTTTCTTCTTTATTTATGATTTTAACGCTCACTTGTGCACCAAATGGAATATTAATTAACTCTTCCAATACAGGTAATTCTGCATTTCCTTTTAATGCATTTTCACCATATCCCGAAACAATTAATTTTACAAAATCACCAGCATTGGTTTTCACATTCATAGTCCGAAATTCAGAAAGATGATTTATAAAAGTAAACTCAGTAAGGGATTTTTCTGTTATTGTAAGCTGATTATTAGTTTCAGTAAGTTTAACATCAGTAGCTGATACGTTAAAACTTAATACAAGAATCAGGTTAAAAAAAAGGTTTTTCAAATTCATAATAAATTAATTTGAAACAAAAATACGACATTTTAGTTTTGGCAACTAATTTCCTAATACATATCTTATTCATTCAAAAAAAACTACAAAAACTGTAACCTTTTAGTTTTTTACTCGTTAATAGTAATGGCTTAACCGAAAGGTTAGGCTTTTTTTATTCAATAACTATTCTTTTCTCTACCGTACCATCATCATAAATATAGAGTAAAATAGTTTTATCAATTACTACTTTATGATTAATCTCTCTACCTAACAAATCTGTAATTCTTAACAAAGTACGCTCTGTTAATTCAGGGTTAGCCAAACGAATAGCATTTGGTTGCATCCAAAAAATTGGTGATGTCCAAGAATCTGCTCTGTAAGTTCCTCCTGCTGGGTCACACCATGTTCTAGCTGATGCACGGTAAGTTTGTCCTGGAGTTAATCCATTCTTATCCTTACTAAGTGCTGGATACACTACTCCAAAACCACCAGCTGTTGTCCAAACACCACCAGTAACATCTGGTCTTAACTTAATACGCACAAAACTATAAGCTGCTGTAGTGCCCCAAGTAAATGAAGCTTTTGTTGTCGTTGGTGTACTAACGGCAAAGTTTATCACATTAGGACATAAGTCCAACGTAGTAAAGTTTTGGATAGCAGACCAAGCTGAAACGCCACCACCACAATACCAAGCTTTCATATAGTATTCATAAGTAGTTGAAGCCGATAAGCCTAAAACTTTCTTACTCGTAGTATTCAAGCCAAATACACATAAACCAGAACCTGCCATGGTTTTAGACAACCAAGTACTTGAACCAACTTCTCTGTATCGGATTCTGTACTGATCAACCATACAGTCTGCATCATTCATATTATCCCAATTAACTCTTGCTCTATCATGAATTAATTCAGAAATATAAGCATTCGTAGGGGAAGGATTAATACATAAAATAGGAGTATAAGTACATGAACCATCACCACATGTTGCTGATGCACTATAGTTATTTGCTACCGGATCAATACAACCATACACACAGTAAATACAAGAACCATCATCTGTATTAGCCAATGCGTCATAGTTTAATGCCGTAGAATCAGTACAACCAGAAACAGCAGGACAAACAGCTCCACCTACTGAAATATCAATATAAGTACCAGCTCCAGATCCAACTAATGAAGCGAAATCAAATGAGATTTCAGAATCCCAAGAACCACCACCAACAGTTACATCATAACATCCAGTTGGCAAACATAAACCATCAGAGAATGAAGAGCCTGTAGTCATTCCACCAGAAGCTAAAGAAATACCCCCAGAAGAGACATCATAAGTCCCACCATTCCATCCATCACCATAAGAATCGTATCCAGTGAATATAACTACATTATCTAAACAAGGACTAACAGACACACAACCATTGGATGATTGCAAAGAAGATCTACTTCCGTTTAAGGTAGCTCTCATTCTTGTTTTCTGTCCAGCACTAAACATATACATACAAGCATCATAAGTATAGTCCATGTAGTTCATAAACATATCACCATTAGGTGCATTTCCTGTACAACTTGAAGTTGATGGAAAACTAGGACATCCTCCATTAGATGTTGCTTGTGTTGGTGTATCAGAAACATAATCGTTACCACAATTAGAATCTCCCCATATATGTCTTAAATTTAACCAATGACCTACTTCATGAGTTGCTGTCCTACCTTTATCATAAGGAGATGTCGCTGAAATATCACCAAAATAAGCATAATCAATTACGACACCATCTTCATTAGCTGAACCAGAACTAGGAAATTGAGCATAACCCAATATACCTCCACTAATATTACAAACCCAAATGTTTAAATAATCTGAAGTACTCCAAGCATCTTTTCCGCCACTAGAATTATGTTTCATATTATCATTTGCTGAAAAAGAGGATGAAGACGTATTAGTTCTTGTAATTCCTGTTGTGGTATTTCCGCTAGGATCACGAACTGCTAAACAAAATTCTATCTCACAATCAGCAGCAACACCCGAAAAAGCAGAAGGCACAGAAGAAGCATCAGGATTTGTTTTTCTAAAATCCTCATTCAATACTTGTATTTGAGAATACACATCATTATCTGAAAGGTTTTGAGCAGAAGTTTTATATACAATATGAACTACTACAGGAATAGTTATCACATTAGGCATTAAGCTTTCAGGGCTATTTACAATCCAGTTTTGGATTGCTGATTCTTCAACCTGCATTCTCTGTTCAACTTGAGGATCATTCTGCTTTATTTCATCCAAGTGTTGCATTGTACCGCAATTTCTTGTTTGAGCTTGTACAGCTACACAACATATCCCAACAAATACTATCGTAATTAACTTTTTCATACTTTTAATTTTTATACTCATTAGTGTAAACAAAGATACAGATTATCGCTTACATATTGATTTGTAGTCACACCATTCACAAGCTTTAACGTCAGCAACCTGAGTAAAGTTATCATTCTTAATTTGACTTAGAATAAATTCTAATTGTTCTTCCACCTCACCCATAACATTAGCATCAATTCTAACTACCTCCTTTTGACGTGTTCCTATTTTTTTACTCACTTTTATTAACCCTGACTTCAAGTTTTTAAATGCAAAATTCCCAGCAACCACCTCCTTTTCCTGATGCTGTGGGTTCATTTTCAAATATAAATAAGCATACATCAATAACTGAAAGGCTTTTGCTTTTTTATTATTAGAAGTAAGCTCATCATATTCAGTAAACGCAACCTCAGCTTCTTCTACTTTACCCGTCTTATAATCTATAATTCTAAGGATATCTCCCTCAAAATCTACTCTATCCGCCTTTCCAATTAATTTAAAATTAAGTCCATCAACCAATAGGTCATGCTCCAAACTAGCCTCCTTACTCACTAACTTTATTTGCTTATTATTTTCAGTCGCTTCTTTGAGTAACTTCTGTTCTAGCTTTAAAAAATCCTTTGTTAATTTTTGAGCAATCTGCAGGCTTAAATAATTTTTACCTTCCTGCATTCCTTGTTTAGAAAGAGCAGCAATAAAGTTATCCTCTATGCCTTTAAGAATAGCAGGTGTAATTTCCTTTATGATTTTTTCGGTAAGGACACCAATAGGATAATATTTTTCCAACGCATCATGTACAGCATTACCCATAGTACTCGAATCAGCATATTCTTCCACCTGATCGTCCTCCCGAATTTTAGCCAAATAATGATAATAAAAGGATAAACTACAATTCGTATATTTATTCAATGCGGACGGAGAAACTCCTTTTTTTGCCCAAGCCTCAATCTCCTCTTCTAGCCCTTCATTTCTAATTGTAATAGAGGCTGCACTGCTAATTTCCAAATCCTCTCCTTTATAAACCAATTCCTTAATTTCGCCAGGATATTCTGATAATAGTTGAGTAATAAATCTGCTTTTTTCTCCAGAACCAAAATCATCTGTTTCAGAATTATAAATAAGTGTGATATTGTTTGCCCTTTGCAATAATCGATAAAAATGATAAGAAAATACTGCATCACTCTCAGCATAAGTAGGTAACTTAAAGTAGCGTTTCATATCATAGGGAATAAATGAATTTACCGACTTTCCTTTTGGTAATTTTCCTTCATTCACACTTAACATAATTACATTTTTAAAATCAAGCGTTCTGCTCTCCAAAATCCCCATTAGCTGCACCCCTTTCAAAGGCTCACCCTTAAAAGGAATACTTTCTTTGGCCACCAACTGCTGCATAATAATCTGCAAAGTTTTTAGTTCAATTTCAAAATTATTTTCTGCAATTAGATTTTTTAAAACTGTAAGTGCATTGTAAAAGGTAGCTAATATTTCTGATTCAATAGAACCCTTTTTACCTACTAAAGGCAATTTCAATTCTTCAATTAATTTGTTAAAGGTTTGTAAAGCATCATCAACACTATTCCAAAGATGAAATATAAGCCTTACAGTATTACTGTTTTTAAAATATGCATCAATATTATGCTGAGTAACAAACACAATATTACTTTTAGTAACAAAACGCATAAATGCAATTCCATCACTTATTTTTGTAATCTTTGAAAAATAGGGATGCTCTATAACTGCAATAACATCTTTATAATAAAATGCCTTTCGATTGTACTTTATTGCATGAATTTGTAATTTGAAAATTGCTTCTACCAAAGAGAAAAGAGCCGTATTTTTAAGGGGACTACCCATAGTAACATTCAGCTGTTTTATTTCAGAAGGTAAATTATGTAATACCGGAAACAGCAAAGCTTCATCCGCCAAAACAATAGCAGTGTTGCTATTATCCAAATCAGATGCTTCAAAGCCTTTAATAACCTCAGCTGCTACCTTTGCTTGGGTGATATTTTTAGGACAAGCTACCACATTAAAACTTTCCTTTTTCTCACTAAAATAATCTCCTACTCCATTAAAGTCAATCTCAGACCATTTCTCTCTTTGTTCCCTTAAAAAACCACCTGCTTCATGCTGAGGATTATCATAATAGAAATTATCTGCATCCCAAAACACCCTAGCAATATCTTCCTTTTTCAGGTAATCAATAATTTCTTGCTCCGACTTTGTAAGTGCATTTAAACCCACAAACCAAACTTTATTCCATTTTACCTGAGCAGTAGAAATATTTTTGGCCGCAGACTTATAAGCCATTCCTTGGTAGGCCAATTGCTCTTTTAAAAGTGAATCGTTAAAATGTGTATACCAACCCAACATCCCTTCAAAGAAACCAATATAATCGTGCTGCATATCAGAAAGATTATCTTCAGCCAGACTCCAGTTATCGACACTCCAACCTTCTAACTCCTTAACATTCTTCAAGTTTGTATAGATAGATTTTGCATCTACCAAATTTCTATCTATCTCATTAAAATCATGCAACAGGACATTACTCCAACTTAAAAAATCATCAAACGAATCTATTTTTTTAGGAGGAAAAGCAAGATAAGATTGATACAATTTAAATTGCAAGGAGATGTTATCCAAAACAGTTAGACCTGAAAGTTTTTCGGTAAATTCCTCAATAGAGTAAAAATCAGGAAGAAAAATAGGTTGTTTAATTTTTTGTGACAAATAGTGTTTCAAGAATACTACTGCACGCTTTGAGGGTAATACAACTGCAACTCCCTCCATACTTACAGGGAATTTACTAAGCAATCTATCTGCAATTTTATCTAAAAACGCTATCATAATACTTCCACTTTTATTTCATCAGTAATATACACCAAAACTCGCTTTGTGTTTTTGTATCCCATAGCTTGTAAAGCAGACGCATACTCCGTAATTTGCGATTCATGATTCGTACTCTTTACTCCTGTTTTATAATCTATCACGACCACTTTATCAGAGTTCTTTGCAAATAACAGCCTATCAGGAATGTAAGTTCTTCCATTTTCCATTAAAATTTCTTTTTCTGTTTTTACATTCCAATTTTCATCAAAGTAAGGAGCTATATTTTTATTACTCAACAACTGATCAATCGTTATTTTTAACCTTTCAGCATCTTCTTTGGAACACCTCCCCAACTTGTAAAAACTCTCAACTACTTTTTCTTTTTGTTCTAAATAATGAATTTCTGAAAGCACTAAATGTAATAGCCTTCCCCAATCCCTTTTTGCATTTACCGACTCAATATCCCAAATTTCCTCAGCAGTATGCTTTAATGAAATAACCTCTTTCCAATCCAATTTTTTACGTTTCGTTACTATAAAAGAATTCTCAATTTTATCACTAGATTCATGCATCATATCAGCATCTCCTATTTCAATTGGGAAATTATCATCATAGGCATACAAAAAGGAATTGAGATCCCCTTTCTTCTTGAAATCATCAGAAAGTTTATCAGGAAGGGATTTTGAAAAAATATATAAACGCTCTTTAGGGCGTGTCATGGCAACATAGAGTTTATTTAAGCTATCCAACAAGCTCATTTCTTTCTCTTTCAGGTATTGTGAACTAAAATAAGATTGTTCCAATTGCTTATTTCCACTGATTAATGCTGCTGGTAATTGTTTGTTGAAATAAGCAGAGGTATCTACCCAAATATCAGTAGTTTTTTTTCTATCCTCCCAATTAAAAGGAATCATAACAACATTAAAAGCCAACCCTTTGGACTTATGAATGGTCATAATCTGCACCGCATTAGTTCCTTCAGGAATTACAATTGCTTCTTTATTCTTTCGTTCTTCCCACCACAATAAAAATTCAGAAAGACTACTTCCATTTTTTTCAGTAAAAGCCAACACAACATCCAAAAAGAATTGCAGGTAAACATCTTCATTAAATTTAAATAACCGAATAAGCTGCTCCACCATTTCATACAAGGGCTCTTGCAATAATTTTTCAGGGATGATAAATATATTCGCTTTCTTAAGCACTTCATTAAATCCTGCCTCAGTTTTAACTTTTAAATTTAAGGCATGTAAATTTTCATCCGATAAAATATGTGCAAATAAATATGCTGAAATTACTGATTTGGAAATAGCATCTATAGGGTTTTGTAAATAACGCAATAGTGCAATTAATGCATTCACCTTATCGGATTTACTAAGTAATAAACCTTCATTTGAAATTACTGGTATTTTTGCTAGAGAAAGTGCCTCAGCTACTAAAGCAACTCTTTTTCTACTATTACATAATATGGTTACATCATTATAACTGTAGTTGTTTTCATTTACAAGCTTGTGAATTTCAACTACCATCTTTTCCAGAATCAATTCCTTAAAATCATGTTCTTTATCACCAAAAAGCTCAATACGCACATAACCACCTTCTTTTGAAAAATCACTTTTTTGTTCCTGATTATCATAAATATCAAGAATATCATTCGATAGCAATGATTTTGTATTTTCAAAAAACTGATTATTAAATTCTACAATATGTTTTCTACTTCTGAAATTATTCAATAAATTATCCGATTCAAAGTGGGATTCTAATTTACTTTCCCAATCCTTTTTAAAGAGCAAATCTTCTCCTTTATAAATTTTTGGCAATTGTGAGAATTGCTCGACCTCCCCTCCTCTCCATCTGTAAATAGATTGTTTTCCGTCTCCGACAACTAAGCTTTTTCCATAATCTAATGAATCAGTAATTAAAGGCAATATATTTTGCCATTGCAAAAGAGATGTATCCTGAAATTCATCAATTAAATAATGATTGTATCTCTCCCCTAATCGTTCATAGATAAAAGAGGAAGGCTGATTCGTTACCACCTTATGTATTTTCTTATTGAACTCTGAAATTTGTTCAATATTATTTTCTTTTTTAAAGGTTCTTATCTCACCCATCAATTCGTTAAGAACAGCAATAGAATAAATATTTTTAAGGATTGCTTTTACTGAGTTATACTCAGTAAGCAAATTCATTATCTCTGTAAAAAATTGATTTAAATTAGGTTTTAGGCTGTCTACTAAATCTTTAATTTCATCCTTTTTCCCATCTGCATACCAAACATCATTAGCCATATTCCTAAGCAGTGCATCTGTAGGATTCCACTTTCTATCTTGTTTATGACCTACATTTTCAGCAAAATACTTGTAAAAAGTTCCTCTTAAAAAATGATCTTTTGTTAACCCATTAGCATCAAAAAATACGCATACCCTATCTGCTAAATCCTCCACTGCCAGTGTTATTCTTTCTTTATCTAATTGCAAGTCCTTTTTCACTTGCATACATTGCTTAACAGTCAGTATTTTCCCATCAGTAAAAGCAGCAACTTCTTCTTTAAATAATTGCATGGAAAACTCTTCCAGGTCTCGCTCAATATTTGTGCTTTTCCCGTCCTCAGCTTTTTGCATTGCAAAGTTTACTAGTGCATTAGACAAATCACCTCCACTATCAGACATTTTACCTAAAAGCAAAGCCACAACAGGCTGAATGATTTTATAAGAATCCATTTCCAAATCAAAGTTATGCGCCAAGTCTAAATCAGAAGCAAAAGTCCTAACAATTTTATAGGTAAACTTATCAATGGTTGAAATTCCTAAATCAGCATAATGATGCAAAATATGCTTATGAACGACAGCTGATCTTTTAAAAATTTCCTCTTTCTTTAAAT
>Ga0307995_1000922_pt1 | contig 19041 bp, 21 predicted proteins | sample EllFjometagen262_FD_203132 | JGI IMG/M metagenome (GOLD analysis project Ga0307995, IMG submission 203132) | Marine microbial communities from Ellis Fjord, Antarctic Ocean - #262 | ecosystem: Environmental > Aquatic > Marine > Unclassified | place: Southern Ocean | collected 2014-11-02
GAGTGTCGCAATACGCCATCGGTTAAAACCCAAATGAGAAACGGATGTTTGGGGCAGGGGAGGTGTCACACGGCTCAAGTTGTGAACTGCTCATCAAACATCGAGCCAAATAAGGTACTGTTTAAAGTGCTTAGAAAATATTTTTAAATCAATCACTTAAAATCCAGACCTGTCTTGGAGAAGTCAGCAACTGTCCCATCGCCATTAAAACGGACTGAAAACCGCCCTGTTGAAGACATCGTGCGACACTCAACGGACTGCAAATGATGAAAGGCGCGGGCAGTGCCCGCGCCTGACTTCTTAGTTAGAGTAGGGAATGAAGCGATATTCACCGTCAGTGTCGGTTTTGACCGCGTTGGCGCGGATTTCGCCTGTGCCAAAGTTGATGGCGACGGAGAGGTAGTCATTGCCGGCTTGGCTTGTGGCTTGCCAGGCACTGCCGATGCGAATGGAGCGGTTGCGCGTGGATTTGGCGGTAATTTCGAAGTCTGGGTGCTTTTCTGTTTTCTTGTGTGGGTTTTCTGAGATTACGATGTCGACATCGAATGTCAGGGAGGCGATCCAGCCGGTGAAAGTGTTGTCGTTTGTTCGGGTGATTGTACCTTCGAGTGTCATGTCAATTTTCCTTTTGCTAAGTGACGAATTGAGCACGTCTCATGGCGACCGCGGATCACCGTAGCGCAGCACAGGGGAACCCCCTTGCGGGGTTGATCCGCCCAGGGCGGTTTGAGGTAAGTGTGGTGAGGAAAGTTAGAAAAAGGGAGATTTCGACACCCAATTCGAAGGTTCAGGCGCAAAACGATGACGTCGCTGGCTAAGGTCTCAATAGGTGTAAAGGCCTTCATCGATGAGCATAAAGCCAACGGGAATTCGGCACCCAAAGTCTTAGAGAAATGGATGGAGCCTTACCTTTCTCAGTGCATTGAAAGGCTGCTCGTGCGAGGTCCGGACATTCGCTGCACGACGCATGAACTGACACAACGCGGACATCGCTGCCTTTTGCGGGTGCAGCGAGTGCTGACGCAGCATTTCCTCGCATGTGCAGCGGCACGTATTTTGCAGCGCAGCGGATTTCACCAGAGCGGCCATTGAGAGGGTAAAAATCGGGTAGTCCCAAACCACCCTTTCGCTGCGCACCGGTCTAACAATCGGGTCGCGGACGGAGTGAACCTTCGCTGCGGCTGCTCGAATGACCGCTTGGTTTGCACCTATATCTCGTTTTGACTTGCTCGATTTGCGTAATGGCGGCGGGCCTTGGCTCGGTTGCCACATGTCTGCATCATGCACCATCTTCGCTGTTGGTTGCGAGACTCGTCGAGGAATAGCCATCCGCAGTCAGGCCCCGAACACATGTTCACACGACTGATTTCGCGAGGGTCAGCCAGAACAGATTTTGCAGAAGCAAGGATCAGATCGAGCAATGTACTCTCAAAGGCCAGCCAAGGTCGATTAGTCAACTTAACCATCAGCGACGCATTGGATGTGGAGGCCAATAGCAAGTTTAGCTGGTTAATGGTTTGCGCATCGGGCGCATGATCTTCTATCGCCGCTTGGATGAGCCTGCGCAGTTCTGTGCGCATATTTCTAAGAGCCATCAAATCGTGGGAGCGTCCATCGACAACAGACTGCGTAATGCCCAAAGCATCCGTCCAGCTTCTGACATCGTCTCCAGTCGTAAGTTTCTCGTGAATGACGTCGCCTTCAGCAGACCAGTCGGCAGTGTTTAAGAAATCGAGAACTAACCGCCCTCCGACAGGTCGCACGGGAGTTTCTGCATAGCTCAATCGATTTCTCCAATTTTGGGCAGCTTGGCGTCATTATAACCACCATTGCAGTTATAGTATTTTACACTATAACCATCAAGGTGGTTAGTTTGAGTGATAAAGACATGAGCATATCATCCGTCTGCCTGACACGTTCCGGCATCGCACGAGGCGCACGTCAGCTCGCGCCATTAGCGGTTTTCGTCATCCCCTTTGGCATGGCTTACGGCATCGCCGCTGTTGAGAGTGGGATGTCCAGTGTGCAGGCCATCACTGCGAGCTTCCTAATGTTCAGTGGTGCTGCCCAGTTCACGGCGCTTGATCTGTGGGGATCGGAAATGTCACTGGTGGCATTGTTTCTAGTCACTTTGGCTGTCAGTGCGCGGCATGTCATCATGGGGGCGGCGCTGTCACCTTGGGTCAATCAGCTTGATACTAAGCGCCAGATTCTAAGTGCCATCTTCCTATCCGACCCAAACTTTGCTCACACTCACACTGCGCTGAAACATGACGAACGAGACATTGGCGTTCTCGTCGGTAGCGGTGCCATCGGTTGGGCTGCTTGGGTGTTGGGCACAGCAATCGGTGCGGTTGGTGGTGCTCAGCTTGGAGACCCGAGCGTCTACGGCATCGACGTTCTCATGCCTGTTTATTTTGCGGCGCTGATTGTTCCGGGGATTGTCTCAAGCCCTCGATGGCTGTTTGCAGCAGTCGCAGCGTTGGTAGCTGTGGTAACACAACCGATTGTACCGACGGGTTGGAACATCATTCTGGCGGCAATCGCAGGTGGGTTAATAGGGTTATTGACTTATGACGAATGAAGCATTGTCTTGGATGGCCATACTAACAATGGCTGCGACTGTGTTCGCGCTTCGTTACTCGGGCTTTGCGATAATGAGACATGTGCGGATAACCCCGAAAGTCGAGTTAGTTCTTGAAAAAATGTCCGTTTCGGTTTTGGTAGCAATCGTAGCGTCCTCGGTTTTTGCAGGAGGCTCTCGAACTGCAGCAGCCGTGACCATCGGTGTCGTTGCGATGCTGATTACACGAAACCCGATTGTTGCCATGCTTGTTGGCATCGCTGTTGGCGCAGTTTGGAGTGGTCTCCTAAATGGCATCTAATACTTAGTCACTTGCACCAGAGAGCAACGGACATTCCACAACAGCCGACATTCGTGCAGGCCGCAGCATCCGGTAAAATGGGCTCTTCGGACACCTTCGCTGCATTTTGTATGAATGGCTGGTCTAAGATTTTGTGCCGTTCGCTGCGACTTGGCTGAACTCACAGAGTTTGGACTTAGTTAGCTTTCGCTGCACCTTCAATGAATGTCTGCTTCAAGAAACGAGGGCTGTCTCGATTTTGAAAAAGTTTCATTCAAAGTCGTTTGAATTCGAAGAGGGCCGTCAATATCTTCTGTGGAAAAATCTCGTACGAACTCTGTGAACTGGATCGTTTCACGGTGGCGAATATCGGAAATGATTTTTCGACTTTTCCCATTAAGACGATAGAAAACGGACTTGCGATGCTGTGGGTTTTCAGAGGTTTCAACCATTTCACAATGCAATAGCTCTTTCGGCTCACGGGCCACAAGTTGACGTTTGAGTTGAAGAATTTTCGTGATCACTGGGGCTGTTGCCTGATCGGCCAGAAGTAGAGCTTCCAAGATGGCGCGTTGACCAACAGAAATACCTGTACCCAGAAAATCTGCTTCGACTCGGGCTGTGATGCTGCGCAACAACGGGCGGGTCAACTGGACACCGGCGTAAAGGTTCTGAACGGGGGAAAGGCTACAGAGGTAAAAAAGAACTTCTCGACTCTTGACGCTTACCTGACTACAACTAGTCGACAGAGTGCATGCAGACTAATCTGACTTTCAGACTGCATCTGTGGGGAGCATTGAGATGCCGATATTAAACCAAAAACTTACGACCGTAGACTTTAGCTTCTCATGTTCAAAACGATGTATGGGCCGTGTTTTTCGCAGACCTAGCTCAACTCGGTTGATGCTCGGCTTGGATGTTGCACTATACAATCAGGCCTATTGATGCCGGTCATAAGGAACATATCGCTCCGTTCGCATTGCAACGATCTGGGGGGTAAAATCTGGAATCCAGCGTTCCGATGGACAACAACGTATTCTGTATTTCTTGAATTGACGGACGGCAAAGGGCGCATCGGCACAGGAGAATGCTGGTGTTTTGACAGTTCCCCAGAAGCGTTGTTGGCGTTCATCAAAACTGAGGTAGCGCCACATTTTATCGACTTAGACCTAGAGCAGGCCCAAGATGTTTGCGCAAAACTGACCGCCAAGGCAACTTTGACTGCAAGGCATGGGATATTGGCGTCGGCTCTTTCTGGCATCGACATCGCTATTTGGGATATACGCGCACAAAGCGTCGGCTTGCCGATTTGGAAATGCTTAAACCAACAAGGCTCCGGTGTCGTTGACCTCTATGCGAGTGGCGGGCTCTACGGCCAGGAAAAAGACGAGGCTGCATTGGCGGCCGAAATGGCTGGCTTTGCCGCTGATGGATTTTCGCTCTCCAAGATGAAAATTGGAGGTGAATCGTTTGAGCATGACGTCAAGCGCGTCTGTGCTGTGATTGACGCCTTACCAGCAAAAGCAAAGCTGATCGTCGACGGTGTCTATAGCTACACGTCGGATCAGGCTTTGAAGATTTATGATGCGTTGCCGCAGGGCAGAATTGCAGCGTTTCAATCACCGGTTCGGGCATCTGACATTGCGGGGATGAAACGTTTATCGCGCGCGTCGGTGCCCGTCATGGCGACAGAAGCAGAATATCGCGACGAAATGCACCGGCAACTGATTGACGAGGCCGAGATTGCATTTCTGCAAACGGCACCGATTGCCTGTGGGGGGATATCGCGCGTCAGGGCGATGTCCGATCTGGCAAAGGGTACGAACACGCGGTTGTCGTTGGAAGTGTCATCAACAGCAATTGCTATGATGGCTGCCTGCCACATTGCGGCGGCAGACGAGATGATCGCGCATGTAGAGTATCACTCTATCCATACTGTATTTTTCGAACAATTACCCTTTGAATTTCCAGTTTCGACAACGGGTGCCAATGAGATGCCAGCTACCAGTGGACTGGGGATAACTTTGGACCATGCGCGCACCCAATCAGAGTGTTTAATAACAACTTCGAGCCTAGAAAAAGAGCCACGCCAAGTGGCCGAGTAATCTAAAAACCAACAGAATGGAGAACAAAATGAAACAGAAATTTTTACAGCTGGCTACAGCTGCGGCCATCGCCCTCTCTGGCGTTGGGACGGCGCAAGCGGAAGGTCAGGGTATTCTCGATACCATTATCGAGCGTGACAGCCTGCTTTGTACTGGCCACAACGGTAGCTATCTTGGCTTTGCTGAGGTTGACGCAGCCGGGGCGTGGCAGGGTTTCGACATCGAGTTTTGCAAGGCGTTGGCCACTGCAATTCTTGGCAGCCCAGACAAGGCGCAGATCATACCAATCAGCTGGGCACAGCGTTTCCCAGCTATCCAATCTGGTGATATCGATGTGATCATCAAGGTCACTGGTTGGACCATGACACGTGATACAGAGTTGGGCCTACAGTATTCCCGTCCGTATTTCATTGGTCCATTTTATGTGATGTCAAAGACCGAGCTGGGCGCGGAGACCATCAGTGATCTTGAAGGTGGCGTCTTTTGCGTGAACTCCGGCACAACCATTGAACGCGTGTTGGCGGATTACATGGAAACCAACAGTATCGAGTATGAAACCCTAGCGTTTGAAAAAGGCGAAGAACTGCGTTCGGCTTTGTATGCGGGTCGGTGTGATGCAATTGCCGGATTTGGTCCATTCTTGTCGTCCACCCGGGTAAACGCCCCGGATCCTGAAAGCCTGGAGATTATCGGTGAAGTGATCAAGCTGGAGCCAGAAGGTATTGTTGTACGTCAAGGCGAAGACGACTTCCTAGACGTGATCAACTGGATGGTCAGCGTGTTGCTACTTGCCGAGGAAAACGGAATTACGATGGCCAATGTTGACGAGGTAAAGGCAAATCCGCCTTCCGCCACAGTCGAACGTATGCTGGGCGTAACCCCAGGTGTCGGTTCACGCCTCGGTCTGAGTGATGACTGGGCATATAATGTGATCAAAGCCGTCGGAAACTATGGCGAGATCTATGACCGTACGATCGGCGAAGGGTCGCGTTATAAACTGCCTCGCGGGCTGAACAACCTTTGGAACAATGGCGGGCTTTTGTACCCACTCGTTCTGGATTGATCCAGTCGTGGGCCGCATTCATTGCGGCCCGCTCACTTAGCGAGAGGAAATGCAATGAACAAGTTACTATCATCGCAGAAGTTCAAACGGGCTTCGATACAGATCGTATTTCTAGTTTCCTTGGTATTTATTATTGTCTCGCTCATTGTTGTTGGGCAGAAAAACATTGCTGCACAAGGCATCGCTACGGGCTTTGGATTTCTTGAGCGGACAACGGGTTGGCCTATTAGCTTTTCGGTCATCGAAGTTACGGCACGTTCAACTTATGCACGCGTGCTTTTTGCTGGCCTGCTCAACACCATGCTGGTCGGTTTTCTGACCTTGTTCTTTGCCACGGTTCTCGGCCTGATACTGGCGCTGCTGCGCGTCTCCAGCAATACGCTGATGAACATCGTAGGCACCACATATGTCGAAATTTTTCGCAACGTCCCAGTCATCTTGCAGGTGTTTTTCTGGTACGCGTTGTTAACCCATCTTCCCAGCCCCAAGCAAGCCTATGACCTTGGTGGCGTTGCATTTCTGTCCAACCGTGGGTTGATGATGCCTGCACCAACGCTGTCAGCCACTGACCTATGGGTATTGATTGGCACGCTTACCGCTATTGGGTTTGGGTTGTTCTATGCTAAACAGAATGGTGGTGCAAAACGAAGATGGTTGATCGCCATAGCTGCGTTCTTTGCAGTATTCTTGGTTCTGCTGCTTACGGGCAGGGAGCCTGATCAATCCCTCATTTCTATTCCCGAACTTAAGGGCCTCCGTTTTGTAGGAGGCATCACGCTGAAGCCCGAATTTTCCGCGCTTTTGATCGGCTTGGTCTTATTCGGGGCCGCCTACATTGGAGAGATCATCCGCGGTGGGCTTTTGTCTGTTGAACGCGGTAAACTGGAAGCAGGATCCGCGCTGGGGTTATCTGGCTTTCAGATCAACCGATATGTGCGCATTCCGTTGGCATTTCGCGCGATGCTGCCGTCCTTAGCCAATCAATATGTATGGCTGATGAAAGGCACGACGGTCGGCATTGCAATCGGATATCCCGACTACTTTGCTGTCGTCTCAACGTCGATCAACCAAAGCGGACAGACAATGGAACTACTGGCACTGTTGATGGGCGGGTTCATTGTCGTGAACTATTCACTTGGCTTTGTGATGAACAAGATAAATGACCGCATCAAACTGAAAGGGAGGAGCTGATCATGGCTGCATCTCTAACAGCACCCGCAGCAGCAACTGGACCCGTTGTCTGGTTGCGGAAACACTTCTTTTCGACATGGTACGATGCGGTCTTTTCGATCCTCTTTTCGATGCTGATCGCGTGGATGGTCAATAAGTTATTGGGCTGGGCAGTTTTCGATGCCATCTGGCGTGTCGAAAATCGCGAACTTTGCACCCACGATGCCGGGGCCTGTTGGGCGGTTATAGAGGATCGCGGGCGCTTGATTCTTTTTGGCCTTTATCCTTACGAGGAGCAGTGGCGCTCAACCTTGGCCTGCTTGGCGGTCATTGTAACAATGGTTCTGTCCTGTCTGCCTAAATTCTGGTCGATCCGCAGATTACCTATTCTCTGGATAGCGGGCTTTGGCATCTTCGTCCTGCTGATGCGGGGAGGGTTTGCCGGGATGCCTCTGGTTCGGTCGGAACAATGGGGCGGGCTTTCGCTAACAATCTTCATCTTCGCCGCGGTGTTTGTGATCGGGATGCCCTTGGCGGTGATCTTTGCGCTGGCTCGCCGGTCAACCTTACCGGTGATCGCTAAAGTCTCTGGCCTTTTTATTGATCTTGTAAGGTCACTGCCGTTGCTAACGCTGCTTTTTGCAGCCGCTGTGGTGGTGCCGCTTTTGGTGCCCGAAGCAATTCAGGGCACTAAGCTTGGGCGAGTCGTCGTTGCCTTTGCGCTGTTTTTTGCCGTCTATCAGGCCGAGATCATCCGCGCCGGACTTCAATCGACATCGCAGGGTCAGGAAGAGGCCGCAGTGGCGCTTGGCATGCCCTATTGGTCGCTGGTCGTTGATATTTTGCTGCCACAGGCATTTCGTAACACGTTGCCATCCACGATCAATCAGGCGGTGATCACGTTCAAGGAAACTTCAGTGGTTACGATCATTGGTTTCTTCGAAGTCATGGCCTCAGGCAACGCAGCCATAGGGACGGGCGAGTGGGGCAATCAGTACATCGAGGTCTATGTCTTTCTGGCATTTATCTACTTCATTTTCGTGTTCGGCCTGTCGCGCTATGGCGCTTGGCTGGAAAAACGCATGAGGCTCGGACATGTCTAATTCAGCAATATCAATTAAATCCCTGAACAAACACTATGGCAGTTTTCATGCGCTAAAGGGGATCGACCTAGAAGTCCGTGAAGGTGAAACCCTTGTGATTTGCGGTCCTTCTGGGTCAGGAAAATCCACGCTAGTCCGCTGTATGAATGGGTTGGAGAGCTATACAGATGGCAATCTGGAGGTTTTGGGAATTACGATTGGGGACGATACTCAGCAATTAGACCGAGTTCGAAAACGGGTGGGGATGGTGTTCCAAGGCTTTAACCTGTTCCCGCACCTGACAATTTTGGAAAATTGCGTGTTGCCGCAATTACGTGCTTTGGGGCGTGACAGAGCGACGTCCACAATTGAAGCGGTTGATCAACTTAAGAGGATGCAGGTCTATGTGCATTCAGAAAAGTTCCCTGATCAGCTTTCGGGGGGGCAACAGCAGCGCGTGGCCTTGGCGCGTGCCCTTTGCCTACAGCCGGAGATTATGCTGTTTGACGAGCCTACCTCCGCATTGGACCCGGAAATGATATCAGAGGTTCTTGACGTGATGCAGGATCTGGCACGTGAAAAAATGACCATTGTCTGCGTTACCCACGAGATGGGGTTTGCGAGGGCAGTTGCGGACCGCGTGATCCTGATGGCCGAAGGGCGCATCATAGAAGAAGGCGATCCAGAACAAATGTTTACTGCTCCAGAGCATGAAATCACCAAGGAATTCATGAAGGTCGTCAATCAATGAGCGTCGTAGGAGCACCCAGAATTATCACGCCAGCGTCCTTTGATGGTCCTGTGGATTGGGCCTACTTTGTCACTGCGTTAGAGAATGGGCATCGCCTTGGTCCTCCGCAAATCGAAGATGTCTTTCTGGGACCACAAGGGCGGACCTTGCTGAGCAGGGCCGCGTGGATCGACGGGCTGGGGTATGGCGTCAAAAGTGTGACGGCAATGTCTGAGAATACCGCGCGTGGCCTGCCTACTGTTCAAGGTGCGATGCTATTTTTCGACACTGATATGGGATCTTTGAAGGCTGTCATCGAAAGTAGCCTGATCACCAATATCAAGACAGCGTCTGATTCCGCACTTGGTGCAAGATTGCTTGCGCGGCCGGACAGCAAGACACTGCTGGTGGTGGGGGCGGGAAGTGTCGCAGCCAATATTATTGCTGCCTATACACAGTTGTTTGAGGGACTTTCACAGGTCTTGATCTGGAACCGAAACGGGGCCAAGGCCATTGCACTTGCCGACCGGTTTCGGGCGGACGGCTTAAAAGTTGAGGCTGTTACTGACCTCGCCTCTGCCGTGGGACAAGCGGACATCATCACAACGGCGACGATGTCGAGCGAACCTGTAATTTTGGGTGATTGGGTGCAGCCGGGTACTCATGTGGACTTGATTGGTGCCTTTCGCCCCGACATGCGCGAGGCAGACGATATCCTTCTGCAAAAATCGCGCATTTTTGTCGACTCCAGAGAGACCACAATTCACCACATTGGTGAGATCAAGATACCTTTGGAAACCGGCGCAATCGCGATCACAGACATTCGATCAGATCTCTACGAACTTGTTGCCGGTGACATTGGCCGCATCTCACCAGAAGATATCACCGTTTTCAAGAATGGCGGCGGAGCGCATTTGGATTTGATGATCGCCAGTGCCATGCTGGATCTTCCCACACGCTAATATCCGACGGGATACAAAATGACCAAGACAAGCCACACTTCGCATGATGCCGAAACTGACATTCGAAATCAAGATATCAAAATCTATGTTAACGGAGACATCGTCCATCGGGACGAAGCGAAAGTTTCTGTTTACGATTCCGGCTTTATGTTGGGCGACGGGATGTGGGAAGGCCTGCGGCTTTACAACGGAAAGTGGGCGTTCTTTGACGAACACATGGATCGGTTCTTTAGCTCGTGCAAAGCGGTTTCTCTGGACGTGGGTCTTTCGAAAGTCGGCATTCTTGATGCGCTCAATCGCACGGCTGCGGCCAATGGCATGACTGGTGATGCGCATTGCCGATTGATGCTGACGCGCGGCGTTAAAGACAAGCCATTTCAACACCCAAGCTTAAGTCGATCTGGCCCGACACTGGTTATGATCATGGAACATTCCAAACCCGTCAGCCAGTTGCAAGGTGCGGGCATCACGCTTGCCACGGTTCCCCAAGTACGCGGATTGCCAACCAGTCAGGACGCAAAGTTCAATAGCCATTCCAAGTTGAATTGCGTGATTGCTTGCCTTCAGGCCGAGCAGGCGGGGGCCGAAGAAGGATTAATGCTAGATCCACATGGTTTTGTGAACACTACAAATGCCTGCAACTTTTTCATTGTGCGGAAGGGCGAGGTTTGGACGTCGACCGGCGATTATTGTATGAACGGGGTCACCCGTCAAAAGGTCATCGATCTGTGTCGAGCCAATAATATTCCAATCTTTGAAAAGAACTATTCGCTTTACGAAGCTTACGGCGCGGATGAGGCTTTCCTGACTGGAACGTTTGGGGCGCAGACGCGCGTTTCGACAATTGATGGAAAGCAAATTGGTAACGGAGATCAGTTCATCACAGACCAGATTCGGGATCTGTATAAGCAACTTATTCAAGAAAATACTGGGGCGGTATAGGGGAGGGGGCCTTCCCGGTCCCTAAAGTCGTCGACATCTGAGCAGAACTTGAGAGCCGCTGCTGCTAATTTTGTTTAGGGTTTCCAAAAAGGATATCAAATGGGGCGGCGTCAGGCAGATTGTCAATGACCAAGTATTTGACCCAAAAACGCTTGGGCCCTTTCGGACTTGGGGGTGTCAAAAAAACTATCTGGGTCGTTTTGCTCAAGGATCTCACCATCCGCCATAAAGATCACCCGGTCCGCAACATCGCGCGCAAAACCCATTTCGTGGGTCACACAGACCATTGTCATACCCTCGCTTGCGAGGGTGACCATGACATCCAGAACCTCTGCAATCATTTCTGGGTCTAGGGCGGATGTCGGTTCGTCAAACAGCATGATTTCTGGTTTCATGCACAGCGCTCGCGCAATGGCTACCCGTTGTTGCTGTCCGCCTGACAGCTCGCCTGGATATTTCAAAGCCTGGTCCGGAATGCGCACTTTTTCAAGATACATCATTGCGGTCTCTTCTGCCTCAGCGCGCGACTGATTGAGCACTTTCATTGGCGCAAGTGTGCAATTTTCAAGGATCGTCATATGCGGGAACAGATTGAAATGCTGAAACACCATTCCGGCATCCCGGCGGATTTCGTCGACATTTCCTAGCCCACCGTCCAGAATTGTTCCAAAGACGGCGATGGTACCGCCTTGATATTCCTCCAGCGCATTTATGCATCGAATAAGGGTCGATTTTCCAGAACCCGATGGGCCGCAGATCACCACCCGCTCACCTTTTGCAATTTCCAAGGTTATGTTTTTCAAGGCATGAAACTGATCGTAAAATTTGTCCACATTTGAGAACTGAACGGCGGTGTCTGGTTGGCTCATGGCGTCATCCTTAGCGCAGTTGATCACTGGTGAAGGTCCGGTCACTCTTGAGTGTATGCGTAACGTAGATCCTACGGGCTTCCAGATTGTCGACATTGTGTCGTCAGTTATCTTGTCGACAAATTGCCGACAGGTCAATAAGATTTCTCTTCCAGACCCTCTGTAGATAATGGACTAATGCAGTATGGCACAGGCCAAAACCCCAATCGAAAAGCAAGCGCGCGGCGAAGGTGCCAAGTACGTCTATGATCAGCTGCGTCGCGAAATCCTAACGTTGGAACTATCGCCGGGCCTTCCGCTGGATGAGACGAGCTTATCACAACGATTCCAGATGTCACGATCACCTATCCGCGAAGCCTTGGTACGCCTTTCAGCAGATGGCCTTGCGGTTACCTTGTCGAACAGATCAACACTTGTCGCACCTATCAATGTCGCAGAATTCCCGCGCTATGTTGACGCGCTTGATTTCCTGCAAAGGATAAATACGCGTCTGGCGGCCAAAAACCGATCAGAGGCAGATCTGGTGGAAATAACCGCGCGGGCAAAAGAATTTGAAACCGCGCGTCTGGCCGGTGACGTCCTCAAAATGTCAGCGACGAACCGGGACTTTCACCTCGCGATTGCCGATGCTGGCAAGAACACCTTTTTGACCAAACCTTACGGGGCTCTCCTCGATGAGGGGCGTAGACTACTTCATCTTAGTCTCAAGCATGTTCTGGCTATACCTGAAGAAGCGTTTCACGATCGGGACCATCAGGAAATGATTTCAGCGATCCGCAATCGGGATGTTCATAATGCGGATAGATTGGCCCACGAGCACACCAAGACATTCCACGACCGCTTTGTGGACACGCTCAAGGCGCATTATTTGGAAGACTTTGACTTTGATGTCAGGTGAACGCGCTTTTAGTGTTTCAAAACTTATGGGAGATGGATCGTGACGCAACCAAACATTGTATTATTCATGGTCGATCAGTTGACGTCGTTTGTCCTGAGCACCTACGGTGGGACGGTTTGCAAAACCCCGAACATTGATGCGCTGGCGGCACGTGGCACCGTGTTTGAGAACACGTATTGTGCCTACCCGCTTTGTGCGCCGTCGCGGTTTGGCATGATGGCGGGCAGGCTCCCATCACGGATCAACGCGTTTGATAATGGGGCAGAGTTTACTGCATCAACCCCAACGTTTGCCCACTACTTGAGGTCAGCAGGCTATTATACCTGCATTTCAGGCAAGATGCATTTTGTCGGGCCGGACCAATATCACGGGTTTGAGGAACGGTTGACGACCGAAATTTACCCCGCAGATATGTCCTGGACACCTGATGCCGATTTTCGCGATTTCAACAGCGATGAGGAACGCGGCTATACGTTCGGCGTATCTACAATAGACACGGTCAAGGACGCGGGGCCGCTCGCCCGATCTATGCAAATTGATTATGATGAAGATGTGATCCATCACGCGATCAGAGAACTATATTCGCGTGCTCGATCCGAGGATAAACGCCCCTTCATGATGACGGTTTCGTTGACCCATCCGCATGACCCCTATGTCACCACAAATCCTTATTGGGACGCCTATTCCAACGATGAGATTGAGGCGCAGCGCGTGCCGCATATTCCAGTTGAGGCCCGAGACCCGCACAGCCAGTCCTTGTATTACCATTATGGCCAAGACAAATGCGCGCTTGATGATCAGGACTATCGACGCGCACGGCGTGGGTATTATGGAATGATATCCTATGTTGATGATCTGCTTGGCCGGTTGATGACCGCCTTGAATGACAGCGGCTTTGACGACAATACGGTGGTCCTGTTTGCCTCTGACCATGGGGATATGATCGGCGAACGGGGCATGTGGTTCAAAAAGACACTGTTTGACCCCGCTATTCAGGTTCCATTGATTATTGCACATCCCGGCATCGACCCTTCACGGGTCGCCACGCCCGCATCTTTGTTGGATATTTTCCCTACATTGCTAGAGATCGCAGGTATTACTGGCGCGCAGATCAAAACGCGACTTGATGGGAAAAGCCTTGTTCCGGCATTGCATGGCAAACCGCTCACAGCGCCAGTTTTGGTTGAGCATATTGACGGTGGGACCGCTGCACCGCGCGTTTGCGTGCGCGACGGGAACATTAAATTAACGATGTCGCAGGCTTATCCACCACAGTTGTTTGACCTTGCTACTGATCCACTGGAGCTGATCAATTTGGCTGGCACTGGCCACGTGGACGAGCCGCGGTTGACCAAATTGATTGCGGAAACATGGTCATTGGACACGTTGCTGGAGGATGTTGTTCAGTCGCAGATTGAACGCAAGCTGATCGACAACGCTCTGTCTTTGGGCCGTGAAGAGCTGTGGGATTTTACGCCACGCGCCCTGACACAGAACACCAATTATGTCCGTCGCGGCGATGCTTTTCCAACCGTCGAGCAACGCGGGTATTTACCGTACAAAACAAAAAGCTAAAATCGGATTACGCCGAGAGTGACACCAAAATCTGGCGCGCTCGTTCAATGACGGGACGATCAACCATTTGACCATTCAGTTGGACGGCTGCCCCGTCTGACGCAGCTTCAGCGGCTAGTATTTCTTTTGACCATGCGATTTCGGCATCACTTGGGCGAAACGCAGAACGTATAACCGATACTTGCTTTGGGTGGATCGCAAGCTTGCCACCAAACCCCAAGCTGACTGCGTAACGGCTGTCGTCAGTCAATATCTCTTCGTCTGAGATGTCTTTTGTGACGCCGTCAATTGGTGCTGGCCGTCGCGCCAAACGTGATTGTAGGACGATGTGAGATCGCGCAGTCAGCATTGCCTCGCGCGTTTCGTGACAATTCAAATCAAGCGCATAGTCAATTGAGCCGAATGCAAATTGAGCGAGGTTTTCCGCCTGTTTCAAGGTGTGCAAATCAGCGATGCCCGCGGCACTTTCGATCAATGCGATGACCGGCATTGATGAACCCACCCGCGCAGCAACAGCTTTGAGATCGCCTGCGCATTCGGATTTTGGCAACATAATACCCGCAAAACCTCCGAGGGCAGCTAAGCCCAGATCAGGTTCAAACCAAGGAGTTCCACGCCCGTTGATGCGCAGAAAAACCGGAATGGCGACGCCGCCAATTTCATCAACCAATCCATCGCGCGCGGTGTCTTTTTGATGCGGTGGCACAGCATCTTCAAGATCAACAATGATCGCATCTGCCCCACTGGTCGCGGCTTTTGCGATGCGTTCGGGGCGGTTTGCAGGAACAAACAGCGGAGCAACTGGGGGACGGTAATTCACCATTTTGCTTGCCCGCTCATAGATTGGTATCCCTGCTCGGTAACGATACTTAGTGCGATGCCATCATCGGTCTCTTGCCCACCGATGGTGAGGGTTTGCGCACCCGTAGCAGGGGCCGCACCACGGAAAGAAAAACGGCGTGGGATTGAGCCGCGCATTTTGGTGGCCAAATTCAAAAGTAACGTCGCTTGAAGCGGTCCGTGAATGACCAAGTCGGGGTAGAATTCTATCGCTGTGGCAAAGGGGTGATCGTAATGAATGCGGTGTCCATTGAACGTCAGCGCGGAATAGCGAAACAGCCGGACTTGGTCGATGACCGCAGCCTCGGAACACTCAAACTTTTTGTCGAAAGGCTTCGGCGTAAACGATGGTCCGGTCTCGTTAGCGGCGCTGCGATAAACGATGTTCTGGTCTTCGCGGATACAAAGGCCGCGCAGGGTGCTGTAGTCATGGGACACAGTGACAAAGCACAATTGTCCGCTGTCCCCAGTTTTCCATTTGATATCTTTGATCGTCGTCTTTTTTTCTACAGTCTCGTCAACATTCAAAGGTGAAATGAACTCAACTTGACCACCAGCCCACATACGACGGGGCAGGGGGATTGGAGGCAAGAATCCACCCTTTTTCGGATGGCCATCTAGGCCAAGTTGATCTGCTGCAACAATTGAGGGTGTCAGGCACCAATGAAGGCCGGGCGGGGTCGTATCTGATGGTGCAAGATGCGGGTCTAAAGTTGCCCGAAAACTGGCATTCAGACGTGGTGTGATAATGTCACTGTGCAGTGCGTCCGTGCGCCCGATCCACCGCGCAAAATCCTCAATTGGCGCTTTCGTATCACTCACGGGCAAATTCCGCTTTTATCCGATCTGTGTGTTCCCCAAGCGCGGGCACAGGACCTGTTTTGAAAGAGGCAGTTCGACCTGCTGGCCGAGGCATGGTGATGGTTTCGCCAGTTGCTAAGGTCACGTCTGTCCGGCGCAGGGCAGGGTGGTCCACCAGTTCAGGCAGGCTGGTGTAGCGGCCAAACGCAATTCCTCCGGACTTGAGCAGGGTGATATTGTCAGCGACGGATCGGTTGGCAAACAATGGCTCTAGTTCGCCATCAAGCAGATCGCGATTGGCGATCCGCATCGCGTTGTTTTCAAACTCAGGACGGGCGAACAGATCTGGGCGATCCAGAACTTGGTCGCATAGCCGCTGCCATTCAGCGTTGTTCTGAACAGCAATGATCACTTTGCCATCGGCGCACTCAAACGGGCGGTAGGGATAGATAGACGCATGGGACAGCCCGTACCGCCCAGTTTCAATACCCTTATGTTCAAAGTGCAGTAAGGGAACAGCCATCCAGTCAGCAATGCCATCAAACATCGAGATTTCGATGCTTTGTCCACGCCCAGAAATACCCCGTGCTATCAATGCTTCTAGAATAGCAGAATGGGCGTTCATGCCAGTGGCTATATCGGCTGCAGAGACACCGATTTTGGAGGGTGTTTCCGGCGTTCCTGTCACAGCGCACAATCCGCTTTCTGCCTGCACCAACATGTCATAAGCGCGCATATTAGCGTAAGGCGTATCCTGCCCGTAGCCAAGGATCGAAACGGCGATCAAACGGGGGTATTGCTCAGCGATGACGTCGGGCGTGAGGCCCATCCGGTCCAAAGCGCCGGGGACAAGATTTTGCACCAAAACATCGGCTGTTGAAAGCATGGTATGAAGTAGGGCCATGTCGTCATCAGCCTTGAGGTTTAGAACAGCACTCTCTTTGCCGCGATTGAGCCACGCGAAGTAAGCGGATGTGCCCAAGACGGCGCTGTCATAGTTGCGCGCAGTTTCGCCTTCGGTGCGTTCGATCTTGATCACACGCGCACCAGCATCGGCCAGCCGCACGGTACACATTGGCGCGGCCACGGCCTGTTCAATAGCAATCACCGTCAGGCCGGAAAGTGGTTTGTCAGACATTCTAGTATTCTCCAGATGTGAAGGTTTTGGCCGCTCTCAGTAAGAACGCGGCAGACCCAGTACGTGTTCTGACAAATAGGACAGGATCAAGTTGGTCGAGATGGGGGCAACTTGATACAGCCGTGTTTCACGGAATTTTCGCTCGATGTCATATTCTTCAGCAAAGCCAAAACCACCGTGGGTTTGAATGCAGGCATTTGCGGCCTCAAACGACGCATCGGCGGCTAACATCTTGGCCATGTTGGCCTCTGCGCCTGGATTTTCACCCGCCTCATACAGCCGGATCGCCTCATTCACCATGAGCTCTGCTGCGCGCATGTTCGCATAGGCCTTGGCGATGGGGAATTGAATACCTTGGTTTTGTCCGATCGCACGACCAAAAACGTTGCGGTCTTTTGCGTAGCCGACTGACTTTTCGATGAACCACTTTGCGTCTCCAATGCACTCCGCGGCGATCAAGCATCGCTCTGCATTCATGCCGGATAAGATGTAGCGAAACCCTTTTCCCTCTTCGCCGATCAAGTTCTCGGCTGGCACGCGTAGGTTGTCAAAGAACACCTCAGTTGTGGCGTGGTTCATCATAGTGCGGATAGGGCGGATGATCAGCCCGTTACCGACTGCCTCGCGCATATCAACAAGAATAACAGAGAGACCCGCGGTCTTTTTCATTCCATCAGTCAGCGGCGTGGTGCGCGCCAGTAAAATCATGAGGTCAGAATGTTCCGCTCGGCTGGTCCAGATTTTCTGACCGTTAATGACAAAGTGATCGCCGTCCAGCTTTGCCGTTGTCTTCAATGCTCCGGTGTCCGTGCCGGATGTGGGTTCGGTCACACCAAAGGCTTGCAAGCGCAATTCACCTTCGGCAATGGCAGGCAGGTACTTTTGTTTCTGCTCCTCCGAGCCGTGACGCAACAGTGTTCCCATCGTATACATTTGTGCATGACAGGCACCACTATTGCCACCAGAACGCTGCATTTCTTCCAAGATGGCTGCGGCAGCAGAAAGGGGCAGGCCCGCGCCACCGAATTCTTCTGGGATCAGCGCGGCGAGCCAACCTGCTTGGGTCAAGGCGTCAACAAATTCGGTGGGGTAGGCCATGTCACGATCCAGCTTGCGCCAGTATTCACCGGGGAAATCGCTACAAAGTTTTGCGACGGCATCGCGAATGTCAGAATAGGTTTCAGCGGACATGAGGTGCTCCAAGAAGTGTTTAACACAGTGCTACGAAGCAACGTGCCTTAACGCAAGAATAAGACTTCGAGATCAGCTATGCCGAATTTTGATAGGAGTTAGTCCCAATTTTCATCACCATTAAAATGTCCCGCCCAAACGCCGCTTTCAACCAGCGACTTGGCTGTCTTCGCCAACATATTTCCCGCAAATTTTGCCAACCTCGGAGTTGGTCGATCAGCAGGGTATGAAATCATCAAACGTCTCACGGGCGATGGATTGATCAAAGGCGCATGGGTCAAAGCCCCTGATTGTAGGTCTTGATGAATAGGCGCAATCGGTAAAATTGTCATTCCATATCCTGACTTTACAAGGTCTTTAAGCGTTGAATAGCTGTCTGTCTCGACAGAAACTTGCAATTCAAATCCCGCATCCCTGCTGCTGTCTTCAAGGATTTTGCGCAACCCGTGGCCGCCACTTGGCAAAAGCATTCTTTGGTCTGCAAGGTCTGCAAATCGCACCGGCTGCAAGGGGTTAAGGTTGGCCGAAGCAGGACCAATAAGATGCAGCATTTCTTCAAGAAGGTGAGTGGAGCGCAACGAGCGCGCTGACTTCGCCTCAAACAAGATGGCAACATCAACGTCGCCACGGTGAAGCCAATCCAGCAAATACGCTGAATATGCACTCACGATTCTTAGCGTTGCTTCAGGGTGCTTCTCACTGAATACTTTCACCAGTGGTTCGGTTAGAATGTCTGCAACTGTTGGCGGCATACCAATCGACACATGCCCTCGAAGCGGTGCATTGTCATCTGAAACACAGCCGCGAATTT
>Ga0307995_1000924_pt1 | contig 19029 bp, 16 predicted proteins | sample EllFjometagen262_FD_203132 | JGI IMG/M metagenome (GOLD analysis project Ga0307995, IMG submission 203132) | Marine microbial communities from Ellis Fjord, Antarctic Ocean - #262 | ecosystem: Environmental > Aquatic > Marine > Unclassified | place: Southern Ocean | collected 2014-11-02
CTGTTGGAGGGAAAACTGGTATTGACCTAGGACCTTTAAAGAATCAAATAGGAATTGTACAAGAGCCAAAATTTATCCTTATTGACAGCAAATGGTTAGAAACTTTACCTCAAGACGAAATTCGAAGTGGTTTTGCAGAGATGCTAAAACATGGATTAATTTGCGAACCAAAGTATTGGAAAGAACTAAAATTCATTAAATCAACTTCTGAAGAATCTTTAATTCCCTATATAAAGCCTTCAATACAAATTAAAAGCAATGTCGTTTCAGAAGACCCTAAAGAAAAAGGGTTAAGAAAAATTTTAAATTTTGGACATACTTTAGGTCATGCTATCGAATCTCATTTTTTAACTCATACAACCAAAAACAAATTACTTCATGGAGAAGCAATCGCAATTGGAATGGTGCTGGAAGCTTATTTGTCAACTCAACTGGTCGGCTTGACTCATGAAGAAGCTAAAGACATTAAAGATACTTTTGCTAGGTTCTATCCTCATGTAGATTTCACTTCAGAAGAAATTAATGGAATTTTAGAATTATTACGTCATGACAAGAAAAATAAAGCTGGCCGTATTAACTTTGTTTTACTTAAATCTATTGGTAGCCCCGTTATTGATATTCAAGTACCGCAAGAGTTGTTCTTAAAAGCCTTTGAGTTTTACAAAAACATTTAAGCTGAATTTCGGCTAGCATTAATATTTCCAAATAAAGATCGAGTAATCATAGTCTCTAAAACTAACATTTGTTCTGGAGAAGCATTTTTATCTTTCTTTAATTCCTGTAACTCCATCAAAGCATATTGTTGAATAGTCAATAATGGTTGTACAATTTCTTCACGAGCTCTAATTGAAGCTTTTCCTGCGGGTTCATTTTCCATTAAGGATTTAAATCCACTAACATCTAATAATAAATCCTTAGTCAGATTGTATTCTTTAAAAATAAGTTCCCAAAATGAGCCAAATTCTTTGTCTTCTTTCATGTATGCTGTTAACTGAAAAAAGGACTTAGTTAAGCTCATCATACTATTAAAAATTAAAGTTCTGAAGAAACGAGAATGCTTAAAAAGCTCATATAAATCATGAATTTTTCCTTGATCTGCATAAAATTTAAATGCAGTTCCAACTCCAAAAAATCCAGGAACATTTTGTTTTAACATACTCCAACTTCCTACAAAAGGAATCGCTCGTAAATCTTCAAATTTTAAGGTAGTTGACTTTCCTCTTTTTGAAGGTCGACTACCTATATTGGCTTTAGCATAATAAGGCAAAGTTGACATCCTCTCTAAATAAGGGATAAACATAGGATGAGATTTAAAGTCTTGATACGCCTTATAGCTTTGATTAGCTATATTTTCCATTGTTTGACGATCTTTGATAGAAAAATTATTTTCGCAAGGACTTAACATATGATTGGCTATTCCAGAACTCAATAATTGTTCTAAGTTGTATTGTGAAGAATCTAAAGTTCCAAAATTAGAGCTAATAGTTTGACCTTGAATTGTCAACTGAATATCATCACTCTGAACAGTATCTCCCATAGAAGCATAAAATTCGTGGGTATTTCCACCGCCTCGAGCTGGTGGTCCACCTCTTCCATCAAAAAACGCAACTTGTATACCATATTTAGAGGCCAGAATACTTAAAGATTCTTTTGCTTTATAGATACTCCAGTTAGCCATAAAATAACCTCCATCCTTAGTCCCATCTGAAAAACCTAACATAACCGTCTGCTTCATCTTACGTCTCTCCAAATGAGCTTTATATATTGAATTTACAAATAACCCCTCCATTACATCAGCAGCTGTCTCTAAATCAGGAATAGTTTCAAATAAAGGAATAAAATCTACCGTAGGATCTTCCCAATCACTCAAACGACACATAGCAAAGAGTTCTAAAATATTTTCTAAAGTTTGACAATTACTAATAATATAACGATTACAACCACGTTCACCATTAGTTTTTTGAATACGCTTCATTACCCTAATACTCTCTAAAGTTTTTTGGGTAATATCATCCTGAAAAATAGTTGGAGGAACATCTCCTCTCAATAAAGAAAGTGCTTTACAACGCTCATCGACTGTTTGTTCTTTATAATTTTCAGGTAGATTTTTCACATAGAAGTGTATATCAGGATGAGATACAATTTCATTTAATACAGTGTGATGTACTCTAGAATCTTGTCGAATATCAAGGCTTGCAAAGTGAAGTCCAAACAATCTTAACTTATGAATAAAATCTTTCACATCTTCTCGATAAAGTCCATTATGATCTTTTTCAATAACCTCCAAAATAGCCTCCATTTCTGAAATCATATATTCCAGTGAAAATGATTGATTTCGTTCGGGGTAAAAAAGTTCATTAAACACAGTATGCTCTAAATCTACAACACGATATTCAATTCCCGGGAAAGTAATTTTACGTTTTAATTTTCTTAGATCACGATAATAGTTTCTTAAAATAGAAAAATGTAATTTTTTCGCTGTTTTGAGAGTGATTTCAGGAGTTACAAAAGGATTTCCGTCTCGATCTCCCCCCGGCCAAAAACCAAAATCAAAAATTGAGTTATCCAATTCACTTGAATCTAAAATATTCTCTGCAATGTAATTATATATGGTACTAGCCGAGTTATAAAATATGTTTTCTAAAAACCAAATTAAACTTACAGCTTCATCAAAAGGAGTTGGTTTTTTCTTTTTATAAAATGGGGTTTTACCCAACTGTACTAAAAGTTTTTTAATACTATCTAAATTGTCATTAGCAATTGCTCTTGAAAGCTCATTAATGATAACTAAGACATTGTCGGGATAAAATTGAGTTGGATGTGCAGTTAAGACGATACGTACTTTAAAGCGCTTTATATAGTCTTTTAAAGCGGCGGATGATTGTTTGTTGTCAGCTTCTTCCTTTATGTTTCTTAATGTTCCTCTTCCATGCATATTATTTACATAAGAAAAACCAGCATCCTCAATTGCATCAAAAAGAACGACCTGACGCTCTATATACTGAATAAAATGAAACAAAAGGTTTTTTTTCCCTTCAGAATTAAGATTTGGAGCATACTTATTAAAGAAAGATAACACAATATTTTTTGGGTTATTTTCAACCTTATATTCTTGTTGACAATGATCCGAAAATAATGGCAAGAGTAAAGAAGTTTCCTTTATTGTTTCAAAGGGTAGTGTTAAAAATAGACTATTGTAAATATGAAAGCGAGATAGAATTTTTTCATTAAATCTTTCAATTTTTGGTTTTCTAGCCATTTAGTTATAATTCATTAAAAATGTGGTGCATCAATCGTTTTTTATCATTAATGCTTTCTTCTAAGGAAATCATAGTTTCAGTCCTGGAAATGCCCTCTACATCATCAATTTTAAAAATAACATCTTTCGCATGGTGTGTGTCTCTGGCACGAACCTTACAGAAAATGTTAAATTTGCCCGTAGTAACATGAGCAACTGTAATAAAAGGAATTTCCCTTAAGGCATCAAGCACTAATGAAGTAGTATTGGTTTTTTCTAAAAACACACCAACGTAAGCGATAAAAGAATAGCCCAGCTTAACATAATCCAAATTAAGAGATGAGCCTTTTATAATTTCTGCTTCCTCCATTTTTTTAACTCTAACATGAACGGTACCTGCAGAAATTAAAAGACGTTTGGAAATGTCTGTGAAAGGAACCCGTGTATTATCTATTAAAATATCTAATATTTGATGATCGATTTCATCTAGATTTACTTTACTCATTTAAAGGTTTTGAATTTGTTGCAAATCTAATGAATTCATGTTAATATACTGAAAGATTATCTGTAAACTCATTGATTCAATGATAATAATGCATTGAATTCGATTAAATTAATGTTTTTTTCTTTCTTAAAATAAACAACCTTACTCTTTAAGTTAGTGGGCAAAATCATTATTTTATGTGCATTTATCTTCAGGGACTCACCGTAATTTAACATATAAGGAATAAATTCGACAACACCTTCTTTTAATATTTCACGGTACTGAATTGCTAGCTCTTGCTTCTCTTTTTTTATTCCTTTATCATAAATAAGAACATCCTTCAAAATCAAATCACAAAAATCTTTTGAATTCTCAGGAATAGAAAAATAATTATCTACAGACAGTTTTTTTATTTGATTATTTAATGTTTTTAAAAGAATTTTATATGCCTTTAAAATTAATTTACTAGTAATTTCCCTTTGATAGTCATTAGATACATGACCTGCTTCAAATAAGATGGTAGGAGTTCCCATTTGAGTAAACGAATCTCCCACGCAGTTAGCATTAAAGCTATCATCATATCTGCCGACTTCATTAGGCAAATCATGATGGAGTTCCTCTCTAATGGTTGCGATTAAACACATTGCCTCTTTGCGTGCTTTTGTTATGGAACGTTGATTGTCTGCTGAAGGAGCTAAAAAAGACAAACTAGCGGTTGGTCCCATTGATCCTGCGGAAAAGACGGTTCTTTGTCCATGAAGGTTTAAGCATAAATCAGGATTAATACGATCATAAACAAATCTTAACGCTTTAGTTTCAGGTTGAGAAAGCTTAATTGCATCTCTATTTAAATCAATTTTATTTGCATTTAAACGAGTATATGCTTTTGCTCCATCAGGATTTAATTGTGGAATAATACAAAGCTTAAATGCTTTTTGATATAACTTTTGATCAGCATCTAAAAACCAAGGAATAAAATCAATAAGCGCTCTGGTAGTAGTTGTTTCATTACCGTGCATTTGCGACCACATCATTATTTTAAAAGGGCCTGAACCCATTTGAAGTAGATGAATTGGAAGATTATTTATTGATTTCCCAATAATTTTTTGAATTACGGCCTTCGGGAGTGTTTCTAAAAAAGAGTTTAAAAGCTCAGGTGGAAAATACCGTTTTTTGGACATATTAAATTTCAACATTACAAATGTAAACAAACGGATGTTTACATTTGTAATTCACATAAGTATACAAAAGCTAGGATGTCTTTAATTAAAATATCTGTTTAAGTACATTTGTAACTCATGAAAATTTATTAAGATTTATTAAGATTTAAATAATTACATATCAGTGTTTTGTATAGAAAAGTTAAACTATTTATTTCATTAAATTGACATTTGTTTATATCGATTTACAATTGTATATTAGTGGTCATCATCAAATTAGTTCACAATGTTAAACATAGATTTATTTATTCAGAGATTAGAGTCCTTAATGAAAAATCATCAATTAAACGCAGCTATTTTTGCTAAAAAAATTGGTGTTCAACGATCTTCCGTTTCTCATGTTTTATCAAAAAGAAATAAACCTAGCTTGGAATTTATTTTAAAAATCAACAATCAATTTGATGAAATTGACTTAAACTGGCTTTTGTTAGAAACTAAAAATCCACCCTCCTCCTTCCCTACTAGTTCTTCTAAAAACAAAAACACATTAACCCAGTTAGATGATCAACTTGATGAAACTATAGGAATTCAACAATCTTCAATTGAAAACAAAATTAAACTTTCAAATGCTGAGATCGTTCAAGTTATTCAGGTATATAAGGATGGTAGTTTTAGTTCTTTTTTCCCTAAAACTTAGTACTTTTGACACCCTATGAAGCTTTTAGTACTTAGCCTCTTACTGTTACTTTCTTCATGCTATGGTCTTGAGCGTGATTGTCTCCCTTTTCATGAGGGAAATTTTTCATTCACTCAAATCCTCAACGGAGATATGAAAACCTCAACCTTTACTCGTTATTCAAATTATGAGATCGAACGCTATGAGGGTAAAATAGACACAGCCTCTATTAGATGGGTTAATGAATGTGAATGTATACTTACAAAACTAAATCCAAATTCGAATCAAAATAAACGCCCCATTCAGATCAGAATTTTAAGTACCACAACTGATTCTTATAATTTTGAGTATTCATTAGTCGGAGACAGTAAAAACAAACAACGGGGTACCATCAAAAAAATCAATAATATATGCTCACTCCTGAACTTATAGTTGCTTTTTTAACCTTATCCTTTTTGGAAATAATTTTAGGGATTGATAATATCATTTTCATTTCTATACTTGCTGGCAGATTCCCTAAAAAAGATCGAAGTAAATTAATGAAAGCAGGTCTATTCTTGGCAATGATCATGCGTATATTGCTCTTAATGGGTGTCAATTGGTTAACTAAAATGCAAACCACTCTATTTCAAATAGCGACACCCTTATTTACATCTAATATATCAATACAAGCGATCATCTTATTTGGAGGTGGTTTGTTTTTATTACACAAAAGTACTCGTGAAATTTTTCATAAAGTTGAAGAGTTTGAAGAATCAAATGAAGGAAATAAAAAGAAATCCCCTATTAGTTTTTCAAAAGCTTTAGTTCAAATTGTTTTAATTGATATCGTTTTTTCATTTGATTCCATTCTAACTGCCATTGGAATGACGAACGGAGTTTCATTTGCATTGTGGATTATGATTGCTGCTGTAATAATATCTATACTAATTATGATGCTGTTTGCAACGCCGGTAAGTGATTTTGTCAATAACCATCCTTCTCTTCAGATCCTTGGCCTTTCTTTTTTACTCCTGATTGGATTTATGTTAATTGCCGAGGCAGCAAACCTTTCAGATACAGAAATCTTTGGAGCTTCCATTGGTAGGATTCCGAAAGGATATCTCTATTTTTCAATTGCCTTTTCTCTTGGTGTAGAAATGCTTAACATGCAAATTCGTAAAAGAAAAAAAAATTAAAAGTCTAGTGTGGTTTGAGTCTCATCATTCTCATCTAGATACTCTTCAGCTTTAACTTCAATTTCATTAATATCCTCTTCAATAGCCTGTTTATATGGTAATGCCTCTTTTAAAACGACGACTTTAATCTTCTTGTCTGTCAATTGATTCCCCATAGCCTTGAAGCCTTTAATCGAAATAAATTCCTCTGCATTTATTTCCATATCAACAGGCTGTTCTTTACCTCTCGGTTTATCAAAAGTAACCTTAAGTACTGGACGCCATTCAAAAGAAATGAAGGTTAATATTCCTTTTTCTTTAATATAACTGTCTTCTTTTTCTACACTTTCAAGTAAAAACCGTTTTATAAAATACTTTTCTTTCTCAGAATCAAAATAAACTGCGGTTATCGGCTTTTCTGGAACCCATCGCTCTAAATGCGTTATTGTTTCGTCAAAATGCAAGCTTAATTCTGGTGTTACGGCTCTTATCGTGCCCTGGTCAGACGCAATAAGCAGTTTGTCATTTCCTTTAAAAGCTCCCAGAAGAGTTCCTCGCTCTTCTAAACTTAATCGACGAATGGCATCATCAAACCAAATTTTCCTAGGTTTAAGAGTTGATACTCCCTTTTCTTTTAATTCTACTTTTCTAATTTGATATTTTGAAACCGTATTGCCACGAACTGATCTTCCTTTGATCTGTAAATCAGCAAAATCTAAATCCCATTTTAATTTTTTAATATTTCGTAAATTTCGTAAGAGTATCGAAACGATTTCAGCCTCTCCGTTTGGATTTGCTGAAAAATACAAAGAATTAGAGCTTGGTTTTCCTTGTGTTAAATCATAAATTTTATCTCTCGTTATTCCCGTTACTGCAAAACGCTTAATAAATGAAGCACCCGATTTACCATCTCTATAAATCATATTGTAAATGGTCCTATTATCTTTTTTCTTAAAGATAGCAGCGTGAAGAATATCTCTACCTATAAAAACCTTACTATCCACTTTAACCACTTGCATTTTTCCGTCACTAGTAAACACAATAACATCATCAATATCAGCACACTCGCAAACAAATTCATCCTTACGCAAAGAAGTGCCAATAAAGCCCTCCTCGCGATTCATATAAAGTTTTTGATTTCTAACAACTACCTTCTTAGCGTCAACATCGTCAAAGAGTCTTATTTCTGACTTACGTTCTTTATCCGCTCCATATGATTTAATTAAATGTAAAAAATAGCGTATGGCATAATCAATAAGATGTGCTAAATTATTTTTTACTTCTGCAATATCTCCCTCTAAGGCTTCAATTTTTTGCTGGGCCTTGTCCAAATCAAATTTTGAAATACGCTTAATTCGAATTTCTGTAAGGCGAACAATATCTTCTTCAACTACAGAACGTTTTAAATGTTCAACATAAGGTTTTAAACCTTCATCAATAAAAGAAACAACTTCTTTCCAGGTACTCGCTTCTTCAATGTCTCTATAAATTTTATTTTCTATAAAAATGCGCTCCAAAGAGGCGTAATGCCATTGATTTTGGAATTCTTGTAATTGAACCTCCAATTCGATCTTGAGCAATTGAACTGTATGATCAGTAGAAATTTTAAGTATCTCACTAACTCCAATAAAATTAGGCTTGTTGTCAATAATTAAACATCCTAAAGGAGAAATTGAAGTTTCGCAAGCCGTAAATGCATAAAGTGCATCTATTGTCTTATCAGGTGAAATATCATTTGGAATGTGGACTAAAATTTCAACTTGAGAAGAGGTGTTGTCTTCAATTTTTTTAATTTTAATTTTACCTTTATCGTTGGCCTTTAAAATACTGTCAATTAAGCTGGATGTATTTGTGCTGAAAGGAATTTCATTAATAACCAACGTATTTTTATCTTGTTGAACTATTTTAGCCCGAACCCTTACCTTACCACCCCTTAATCCATCATTATAATTCTGAATATCAATTATTCCACCTGTCTGAAAATCAGGGAATATGACGAATTTTTTTTCTTTTAAATGCTGAATACTTGCCTTTAATAATTCAATGAAGTTATGAGGTAGTATTTTTGTTGATAGTCCAACTGCAATTCCTTCTGCACCTTGTGCTAATAATAGAGGGAATTTAACTGGCAAATGAATAGGTTCTTTTTTACGTCCATCATAAGAAAACTGCCATTGAGTTACCTTAGGACTAAAAACTACCTCAAGAGCGAATTTTGATAGGCGGGCTTCAATATAACGAGAAGCTGCAGCTCTGTCGCCTGTGAGAATATTACCCCAGTTCCCTTGCATGTCAATCATCAACTCTTTTTGACCAATCTGAACCATAGCATCTCCAATACTGGCATCACCATGGGGATGATACTGCATTGTATGACCTACTATATTTGCAACTTTATTATAACGTCCATCATCTAGGTCTTTCATAGAATGAAGGATCCGGCGTTGTACTGGCTTTAAACCGTCCTCAATAGCAGGGACTGCACGCTCAAGAATCACATAAGATGCATAGTCCAAAAACCAATTTTTGTACATCCCCGTTACTTTAATCAGAGCGTCACTTTGCTCAGGTTCTAAAGGAGTTAATTCTTCACTCATCTTTTATAGTGTGGTTTCATTTTCTTGCTCAATCAAATCCAACTCTACTTTTAAATTATCAATAATAAATTTTTGACGGTCTTGAGTGTTTTTACCCATATAAAACTCTAAAAGCTCTTCTATTGTTATATTTTTGTCTAACATAACAGGGTCTAAACGAATGTCATCACCAATAAAATATTTAAACTCATCAGGGGAAATTTCACCTAATCCTTTAAATCGAGTAATTTCTGGTTTTCCACTTAATTTTTGTGTAGCATCTTTTCGTTCCTTTTGGCTGTAACAATAAAAAGTTTGTTTTTTGTCTCTAACACGAAATAATGGTGTTTGAAGAATATACAAATGACCTTCTTTAATCAATTCAGGGAAAAACTGTAAAAAGAAAGTGATTAATAGTAATCTAATATGCATCCCGTCTACATCAGCATCAGTGGCTATAACAATATTGTTATAACGCAAGTCTTCCAAGCTATCCTCAATGCGCAGAGCTGCTTGCAGCAAATTAAATTCTTCATTTTCATAAACAATTTTTTTTGACATTCCATAACTATTCAATGGTTTTCCTCGTAAGCTAAAAACAGCTTGAGTATTTACATCTCTAGATTTTGTGATGGATCCACTTGCCGAATCACCCTCAGTAATAAACAAAGTAGAATCCAAACGCCTATCCTTTTTTAAATCGGGTAAGTGCACACGGCAATCTCTTAGTTTTTTATTATGAACACTTGCTTTTTTAGCACGTTCACGAGCCAATTTACGAATTCCAGAAAGTTCTTTACGTTCTTTCTCTGCTTGGATAATTTTTCTTTGAATAAGCTCAGTAACAGATGGATTTTTATGTAGAAAATTATCAAGCTGAGTGCTTAAGAAATCTACAATATAGCTCCTTACTGAAGGCATTTTAGCTCCCATTTCAGTGGAGCCTAATTTAGTTTTAGTTTGTGATTCAAAAATGGGTTCCATTACTTTAATACTGACTGCAGAAATAATTGATTTTCGAATATCGGAAGCCTCATAGTTTTTTCCGAAGTGTTCGCGAATAGTTTTAACCAAACCTTCTCTAAAAGCAGCCTGATGTGTACCTCCTTGAGTAGTATTTTGACCATTTACAAAAGAATAGTACTCTTCACTATATTGAGTTTTACTATGGGTTAATGCTACCTCTATATCTTCGCCGCGGAGATGAATAATTGAATATAAAAGATCACTTTCATTAGATTGATCAGTCAAAAGATCTTTTAATCCATTTTCTGAAAAGAATTTTTCCCCATTAAGATCAATTGTAAGACCAGGATTGAGGTATACATAATATTTAATCATGCGTTCTACATATTCCAAGCGGTATTTGTAATTTTTAAAAATACCTACATCTGGCACAAAAGTCACCTTAGTTCCTCGACGTCTAGAAGATTCCTCAAGAGCAGTTTCTTCGAGTAAATTTCCAAATTCAAAAGCAGCACTTTTGGTTTTGTTTTCTCTATTAGACTCTACAATAAAGCTTGAAGAAAGTGCATTTACTGCCTTGGTGCCTACTCCATTTAGTCCAACTGATTTTTTAAACGCTCGTGAATCATATTTTCCTCCTGTATTCATTTTGGAAACAACGTCCACAACCTTACCTAATGGAATTCCTCTACCATAATCTCTAACCTTAACTTGACTATCTTTAATGATGATTTCAATCGTTTTGCCAGCGCCCATTACAAATTCATCTATGCAGTTGTCAAGTACTTCTTTTAATAAAATATAGATTCCGTCATCAGGGGAAGAACCATCTCCAAGTTTTCCAATATACATTCCTGGACGCATACGTATGTGCTCTTTCCAATCAAGAGAGCGAATGTTGTCTTCGGTATAAGTTGTTTGATTCTCCATAACTATAGTATGCTAATATAAATATTGCAAGGCTATGCATCAATTCATTAGTTCTTAAGAAATGAACAATTCTCACTTTATTTTTGTTAAAAAGTAATTTGTTATTAAAGTAAATCTTAAGCTGATATATTATTTTTAATAAATTAATTTTGGTTTTTAAGAATTTAATGATTTAATAAAAACAATCTAATGTCAACAAAAAGCATAGAAAATTTGACTGGTCCTTTTGTACACACGGTCTTTTTTTGGTTAAAAAATCCGAAAAATAAAGATGATCAAAAAACTTTTAAGAAAGCAATCCGTAAAATGATTCAAACAAACACTCAAGCTATTTCAAATCATTTAGGATGTGCTGCTAAATCTGAAAAAAGAGATGTTGTTGACAATTCTTTTACCTATTGCTTTATTATGATTTTTCCAGACTTAAAAACGCAAAACTTATATCAAAATGATCCAACACACATCTTATTTATTGAAGAAGCTTCACATCTTTGGGAAAAAGTCAGAGTGCACGATTCAATTTCTATAGACTCTTAAAACAACATTAATTTTTTTAGCTTTTAAAAATTGAGGAGTTTATTAATTGTTTACTATAATATTTTGGGCATTTCTAAAATTATCAATTGCTACAAAATAATCAGGATCTTCTAAAACATTCACATCACATATTTTTTCTGCTTTTTTAATCAACTTAATACAATCTGGAGAAAGGTGACGTAAGTGAATGTTTTTTCCGCTTTTCAGATAGCGTTCTGTTAATTTATTTACACATTCGATTGCAGATTGATCAACAATTCTAGACTCTTTAAAATCAATAATAATCTCTTTCGGATCATTTTGCACATCAAATTTGCTGTTAAACAGTTCAATGCAACCAAAAAACAATGGTCCGAAAATTTCATAATGTTTAACTCCATGTTCATCAATAAATTTACGTGCTCGAATACGTTTGGCATTTTCCCAAGCAAACACTAAAGATGAAACTATTACTCCCGCTAATACAGCTACAGCCAAATCGAAAAAAACAGTAATTAAAGTCACTAAAATAATCACTATTACATCCGCAACAGGAACTTTGTTCCATACTTTAAATGTGCTCCAAGCAAAAGTCCCTATAACAACCATGAACATTACCCCTACTAAAGCAGCAATAGGAACTTGTTCAATATAATTCGATCCAAACAGGATGAAAATTAAAAGTGCGAGGGCAGCAGTTATACCAGACAACCGACCTCTTCCTCCTGATTTAATATTAATTATACTCTGTCCAATCATTGCACAGCCTCCCATGCCTCCAAAAAAACCATTAAGAATATTGCCTGCTCCTTGCGCAACACATTCACGATTTCCACTTCCGTGAGAGTCAGTCAGCTCATCAATCAAATTGAGAGTCATTAAGGACTCTATAAGTCCAATTGCTGCTAAAATAAATGCATAGGGAGCAATAAAAAGTAGTGTTTCGAATGAAAATGGAATTAATGGAATTTGAAAACTAGGTAGCCCTGCTTTGATACTCTCCCCCCCATTAGCAACAATGAAAGATTTGACTGTTTCTGTCTCTAAGTTTCCTAAAATTACAACTAAAGAAACAACTAGAATAGCAGTTAGAGCTGCTGGAACTTTTTTGGTCACTAATGGCAGTAGCCACATAATTAACATTGTAGCTAGAACTAAACTAATCATTATAAAAAGAGAAGAACCCTCTAACCAAACTCCATTACTTTTAAACATTCCGAGCTGTGATAGAAAAATAACAATTGCTAATCCATTTACAAAGCCCATCATAACCGAATGAGGAATCATTCTTACGAATTTACCTAAACGTAATATACCAGCAGAAACTTGAATCATACCGGCCAATAATAAAGTAGCAAATAAATACTGTAATCCCATTGAATCAGATCCTCCCAATTCATTACCTTGGATGACTAAATTAACCATTACTACAGCCATTGCTCCTGTTGCGCCTGAAATCATTCCAGGACGACCCCCAAAAATAGAAGTGACTAAACCCATCATAAAAGCACCATAGAGTCCAACTACAGGGGATATTCCAGCAACAAAGGCAAAGGCTACAGCTTCAGGGACTAAAGCTAAGGCTACCGTAATACCTGATAAAAGATCATTTTTGATACTGCCACCGTTGGTTTTGTCTATAAGATTAAAGGATTTCAATAGAATAAATTTTTTTTATGAAGCCGCAAAAATAGAAGTTTTCTTATGATTAAAACCTTTAATTCTAGGGATTCCTGAAAATCAATTATTTTTTGTAGCAGATAAAGCCAATAAACCAATTGCAATCCAATAGGTTGACAAAATTAATACTCCCGAAAGAGGAAAAGTGCCATGAAATTTATTAACTGCCAATAAAGCATCCGAAAACAAGAAAAAAGAAACAGCCCATCCTACATATTTAAAGGTTGGATTAAATTTACTTTTTGCTAATTCAATTCCTTGCCAACTCATCAAAAAAATAACGCTGATGTAAATTAATACAGGCATCAAAAGCGTATTTAAATTATGAAAAATAAGTATTAAAATTACAAGAGTTAAAAACCCTAAAGGAAAACCCACCTTGAATGACCAATACCATCCTCTCTGCATTGTAAACGCTGTAAGAAAAAACAAATGACCAATTAAAAAAAAAACTAAACCTAATATAAAATATAATTCAAAAAGCAAAAAAAAATCTCCAATCAAACAACACAATAGGCCTAAAACTAGTCTTTTAGAATAACTTTTGAATTTAGAAAAACCCAAACTCACAGGTAGCAATATGATTAGTAAAGTAGTTAAAGGCTTTGTCATAAAAAAGCCCAAAGGAACTTTTAAAAAATCAAAAACAATTGCAGTTAAGGCTGAAAGAAAAATTAAAACGATTAACTGTCTCTTCTTCATTAAATAAATGTAGGTAATTTATACGTTAAAACGAAAATGCATCACATCTCCATCTTGAACAACGTACTCTTTACCCTCTACTCTCATTTTACCAGCTTCTTTAACTTTTGTTTCAGATCCAAAATGATCGTAGTCCTCGTAAGAAATTACTTCGGCTCGAATAAATCCCTTTTCAAAATCTGTATGAATAACCCCTGCAGCTTGAGGAGCGTTAGCACCTATAGGAATTGTCCATGCACGCACTTCTTTTTCTCCAGCAGTAAAATAAGTTTGTTGATTTAGAAGAGAATAAGCACTACGAATTAATTTAGCTGCTCCCGCTTCTTCAAGTCCAAGGTCTTCTAAAAACAATTGGCGTTCTTCAAAAGTTTCTAGCTCATTAATATCTGCTTCGACACTAACTGCAAGTATTAATAATCCTGCTTGTTCATTCGCTATCAATTCTTTCACCTGATTCACATAAGAATTACCTGATTTAGCAGCACTTTCCTCTACATTACAAACATACAATACGGGCTTATCGGTAATAAGCTGTAAAGGCTTTACAAATAAATCCCTTGCATCTTCTTTAATATCTAAACTGCGTACATTTATTGCTGACTCAAGAGCATTTTTTAAGGAATCCAAAACTATTTTTTCTTTTGCAGCTTCTTTGTTACCTGTTCGCGCTGAACGGTTTACTTTTTCTAATTTCTTATCAACTGTTTCTAAGTCTTTTAATTGTAGTTCGATGTCAATGGTTTCTTTATCCCGAATTGGATCTATTGAACCGTCAACATGAACAATATTATCATTGTCAAAACAACGTAACACATGAAGAATTGCATCTGTTTCACGAATGTTTGCCAAAAATTGATTCCCTAAACCTTCACCCTTACTAGCGCCTTTGACTAATCCTGCAATATCAACTATTTCAACCGTTGCAGGTAATACACGTTCAGGATTTACCAAACTTTCTAATTTTTCTAGTCGAATATCTGGAACGTTAACTATCCCAATATTAGGCTCAATAGTACAAAAGGGAAAGTTTGCACTCTGTGCTTTGGCGTTTGACAAACAATTAAAAAGTGATGATTTTCCTACGTTGGGTAATCCAACAATACCTGCTTTCATGTAAAATATTTTCGACAAAAATAAACTTTCTTTTGGCTTTTACATTTGCTTTTAGTAATTATGAGGAAGATAATTTAGTACTCTAAAGAAATGGCAAGTAAAAAATATTTAATCATCCACGCTGATGACGCAGGTTTAGCCTGGTCTGAAAACAAAGCAACACAAGAAGGAATACTTCATGGAAGCATCTCTTCGATCAGTCTTATGGTACCTTGCCCTTGGTTTTATGAAATGGCACAATTTTGTTTAGATCATCCTGATACTGATTATGGCATTCATTTAACACTCACGGGTGAATGGAAAACCTTTCCGTTTCGCTGCGTTTCTAACCCAGATACAATTCCTTCATTAGTTGATAATCATGGGTTCTTTTTCAAAAAAAGAACCCAAATAAGAGATTATGCAAAATTGGATGAAGTACGCAGAGAATTAAAAAACCAAATTGATTATGCACTTTTTATGGGTTTAAAGCCCTCTCATTTAGATTCTCATATGTATACACTTGGTTTAAGGCAAGATCTATTAGATTTATACATAGAACTAGGAAAGGAATATAAACTTCCAATACTACTAAGTAAAAAACTAATTGCTTATACAGGAGAAAACCCAACTAAATTTCATCTTCCAGAGGGGTGCTGTTTGGAAAATATTTTTATGGCCTCATTAAATCAATTGGAAAATGAAGGATTACCTGCTTATTATGATCATATTTTAGAATCTTTACCCGAAGGGCTTTCTATAATTCTAATTCATCCCGCTAAATCAAGCTCAGAGATGGATCAAATAACAATCAATCATCCCAATTTTGGAGCTCAGTGGCGAGCTGAAGATGCAAACTATTTTTCAAGTTTAGCCTGCAAACAAAAATTAAAAGAAAATAATATTGAATTGGTGAACTTTAAAAACTTAGAAGTTCTTAATCTTTTGGGTGCATAAAACGTTGCTTGCCCAGAAGCGTCTCCTCAGACTCAATGTGATCATCATCTGGAACACAACAATCTACAGGACAAACAGCTGCACACTGAGGCTCCTCATGAAAACCTTTACACTCTGTGCATTTATTAGGTACTATAAAATAATATTCGTCAGACACAGGCTCTTGGAAGGAATCTGAATCTACAGCTTCTCCATTGAGCAAAACAACATCTCCTGTTAAAGAAGTGCCATCCTTATAACGCCAATCTTCAGCCCCTTCATAGATAGCCGTATTAGGGCATTCAGGCTCACAAGCTCCGCAATTAATACACTCGTCTGTAATAATAATGGCCATAGAAATATTCTTTCCTTACATTTACGCAAAAGTAAGACCTTAAAAGTTTCTGGACAAATAAATGAATGTAAACTCAAAAAGGATTAGAGCCCTTATAAAATTAGGAGATCATCTTAGAAGGTTTGATACTAATCATGAAAATTACAGCAAATTACATTTTGTAATTCAAAAAGCAATGATTTATAACAGATGGTTTACTGAATTATCTGTTGAAGAAACTATAAAAACTTGGGGAATCACCTTAAGTGAAAAAGAAATTGAAAAATGGTTATCAAACTATTCAATAACCAAAAAAAATAATCCAAAAACTATTGCATTAATTCTAGCGGGAAACCTTCCAATGGTCGGATTTCACGATTTAATCTGTGTTTTGATGAGTGGACATAATGCCTTAGTGAAATGTGCCTCGAAAGACTTATATCTTTTACCATATATGACTCAGTTTTTGGAACAGGAAACAGGCGAAGTTAATTTTTCTTATACGAAAGAAATTTTGTCTGATTTCGATGCAGTTATAGCTACTGGATCGAATAATGCTGCACGATATTTTGATCATTATTTTTCCAACTACCCCAATATAATTCGTAAAAACAGAAATGGGATAGCTGTCCTAAGTGGCAAAGAAACCAGTGAAGAATTTCAATTACTGGGAAAAGATATTCTTCAATATTTTGGATTGGGATGTAGAAACGTTTCAAAACTATATATTCCTGAGGGTTTTAATTTAGATTTGATTTTTGGTGGACTCTATCCCTTCAAGGGAGTCCTTGAACATGCTAAATACGCAAACAATTATGACTATAATAAGGCAGTTTTTTTAATGAGTGAATTTGACTTTCTGGAAAACGGTTTTTTTATGTTAAGAAACGAACCCAGCTTTAGCGCTCCTATCTCATGTGTTCATTATGAATACTATAAGAACGAAAATGCTTTAAAAAAGCATTTAACAGAAAACAAAGAAGCTATTCAGTGTACTGTTTCTAAACTTGATATTAATGATAGTATTCCCTTTGGAGAAGCCCAAAGACCATCACTTCGGGATTATGCAGACAAAGTAGACACACTCTTGTTTTTAGAATCTCTTTAGTTTTTATTTTTCTTATTACTTCAAATCCATCTTATTAAAACAAAGCTGTTAACAACTAGAAAAAAAAAACGTTACTACGCACTTAAAAATAGGCTCAGAATCAAGATATTTGCATTTTAAAAATTGTTTTTAAAGTACGTTAACATTACTAAAAAACTAAACATGAAAGTTCATAATTTCAGTGCAGGGCCTTCAATTCTTCCAAAAGAAGTAATGAAAAAAGCGGCAAAGGCAGTTGAAGAACTTGACAACTCTGGATTATCATTAATTGAGATTTCCCATCGTAGTAAAGCTTTTATTCAAATAATGGATGAAGCCTGCTCACGAGCCTTAGAACTTACAGGTCTTCAAAATAAGGGATATAAAGCTATCTTCTTACAGGGAGGTGCAAGTTTGCAATTTCTTATGGTAGCCTTCAATCTTTTGGAAAAGAAAGCCGGTTATGTCAATACTGGAACTTGGTCTGAAAAAGCTATTAAAGAAGCTAAGCTTTTTGGAGAGGTTATTGAAGTTGCTAATTCTAAAAATACTAATTTTAATTATATCCCAAAAGGATATAAAATTCCTGCCGATTTAGATTATCTACATTTAACTACTAATAATACCATTTTTGGAACTCAGATTAAAGAAATTCCTCAAACTGATATCCCTTTGATCGCTGATATGAGTTCAGATATTTTTTCTCGTGTTTTTGACTATTCAAAATTTGATTTGTTTTATGCAGGAGCTCAAAAAAACATGGGGCCTGCTGGAGCTACTTTAGTTATTGTAAAGGAGTCTTTACTTGGAAAAGTTACACGTGTTATCCCTTCTATGCTTGATTATCAAATTCATGCAGATAAAGAAAGTATGTTTAACACACCTCCTGTTTTTGCAGTATATACCTCAATGCTTAATCTTCGTTGGATTGAAGAACAAGGTGGTATCGAAGCTTTAGGTGCTAAAAATAAATTAAAATCAAATTTACTCTACAAGGAAATTGATCGTAATTCTAAATTTAAAGGTTTTACCGCAAAAGAAGACAGAAGCGAAATGAATGCTACATTTAATTTGGCAGATCCTTCACTTTCAGAAGTATTTGACACATTATGCTCTACCGCAGGAATTAGTGGTTTAAAAGGGCATCGTTCTGTAGGAGGATATCGTGCTTCAATGTATAATGCTCTTAATATCGAAAGCATTGAGTTATTAGTTAATTGTATGCAAACTCTTGAAGAAAAACATTAAAAAATTATAAAATGAAAATTTTAGCAAACGATGGAATTTCACAATCGGGTATTGATGCCCTAACAAAATCAGGATTTGAGGTACTTACAGTTAATGTAGCTCAAAAACAACTAATTGATTACATCAATGATAATGACATTGTCGGACTTTTAGTAAGAAGTGCTACTACCGCAAGGAAAGAACTTGTAGACAATTGTCCCGGTTTAAAACTAATTGGTCGAGGTGGTGTAGGAATGGACAATATAGA